>Ga0209136_1000536_pt1 | contig 27248 bp, 32 predicted proteins | sample SaaInl0LU_22_DNA_FD_184640 | JGI IMG/M metagenome (GOLD analysis project Ga0209136, IMG submission 184640) | Marine microbial communities from expanding oxygen minimum zones in the Saanich Inlet - ESP_90LU_22_DNA (SPAdes) (version 2) | ecosystem: Environmental > Aquatic > Marine > Intertidal... | reverse complement strand
ATAAATATACACCAAGTGATGTCGCAGTAGATCTATTCCTAAAGAAGAATGAAATAGGAATGAGAGAATTCAACGAATTAAAAACATTTGCTAAGGACGATCTTTATTCCGACCTTAAAAAAATTGAGACACAAATAGATGTATATTCAAAATAAAGATAATTTTACTGAAGTTGTTGATATTGTATTGTATAAATATAACTCAATTGACTTAAAGATTTGGGGTCTTATAAAAAGAAATCCGGGCCACAAAATACTTTCACATGATTCAGTCCTTATTAGAGTTGAATCTCTTCGTGGTATCATAAGATCTGGCTTTAGAGATGAATTGAATAGAATTGATGCAGTTGGAGATACTATGTTGCATAAAGAGGCAACCTCTGTTTATTTCATAAATCAAATCTTTAATAATATGACTAATCTTGGTTGGGTAAAGGTTTCACTTAATAAAAATTCTGCATATAAGAGAATTGCTGAAGTTGATGAAATCAAGACGATTAAGTTTAGTATTAAAACAATAAGAGGTACCTTTAGATTATTTGATGTCTTTAGGCCTGGTGAATTACCATCTGTAAATAGACTCTTAATAAGAGCTGGTATTCTTAGAACCGGTGAACACTTTAAAGTAGTTAGGTTAAAGGATCTATTAGATAGATTAGATAATTACATAGGAGATAACAATACCTCTGATGTGATGTCTTTATTAAATCCGATTATTCTGAAATTAGAAGCGTTTGAGTTTGATAACCCAGAGGTGCTTTTAATCACAGATATTGAATCAGATATATAAAGAAAACAAAGGCAGCTCGCCACTATACTTAAATGGTAAATAATTTTACAGCAGATCAGATAGGAGATGTTTTCTATACAGCAATGATAGAGCCTTATTCAGGCGTTGAACAAATACTTGCATATGAAATTATAGCCGGTGTTACAACACCTCTTACTCAAGGCAAACTTAACTTTGTAGATGCAGTTACTACAGTAACACATACTGGAATTTCAAATCCATTTACACCAGGCCTAGAGTTTATTGTTGGTAACACAACATACCAAGTTGATACTATTGTAGATGCTAATACATTTACGGTAGTCACTGCTCCAGATTTTACAGCAGATGGTCTTACATTCTACTTATTACCAGATGCAAATAACCAATTTACTTATGAGTATAGCTGGTCACAAGAACCTGTAGAAAGCTCAGGTGGTCAGATGTCAGAATATTTACCACTTGGCCCAAGTCTATTAGCTTTAACATTTGACAGTACTAAACCTTTATGGATTAAATTAAGGCTTACTGTAAATACGCTAGGTGATGTTAATACAATAAGTCTACTTTCACATACATTTACACTTCAAACTGCTGAAGGAATAATAATTGTTTGTCCTGATTTCTGTGGAGAATGTACAGATCCAGTTGCAATGGATGGTTGTGCAAATATTATTGCTGAATGTGATGATAATCTTTACAATCCTTATAATTTAACACAGCCGAGTGCGATGTATAGAGATCTTACAGAGCTATCTAGTAATATATGGGGACACCAAGTAAAATACTTTAGAGTAGAACCAGACCAGAGAAGTAAAGATGTTATCTTAATGGAATATTCTCTCTATAATGTAGTTGAGCAAGGTGAATTTAAGATAATGGTTCCAGATAATGAAATGCCAACACAGCAATTTAGTTATGACATATTTGGTATGGGATTTGATGATTTTGAAGTTCATATTACCAAAGGTCAATTTGAATCTGCATTTGGAATTGGACCAAGTCCAAAGATGAGAGACTATTTATACTTTCCATTAATTAATAGAATGTATGAGGTTAGTGCTGTTTCTTATGCTGATGAATTTAATCTAAATATGACTTATTGGAAAGTTATGCTTAAGAAGTTTGAAGAGAGAACTTCAAGTATTATTAACGATACTGCAATTGAGCAAGAGCTTGACGACTTAACGGTTGGAATAGAAGAAATATTCGGAGAAGAGATTCAAGAAGAATATGTACAAACAACAAAACCAGAACAATACAAAACCACATATACTGAAGTTGGAGACGGTACTAGATATAGAATTCATAATAAACTTTTAATCACAGATGCTGAGATTAGAAATAGATGGACTGTTATCTCTAAAAACCACTATGATTTAACTTCAACTCTAGATAGTAATATTGAAGCTCTAGTCTATAATAAAAAATCAGAGTTGGCAACTTCAGATAATGTTGCATTTACAACATGGATTAGACCAAAGTTTGACAATACAGATCACCAGATTCTTTTTGATGGTTGGGAAAATGGAAAGGGACTTCAGATTCTAGTTTCTGCTGCATCGACCATTGTAAAAATTAATGGAGATACTCATACATTTTTACACGACTTAGCTCTAGAAAATAATATATGGTATGGTTTCGTCTTTAACTTAAATAATAAATTTAAGACAATCTCAGTTTCTACATATAGGCTAGATCCTTTAAGTAACTTCCAAAAAACTAATGTAGCTACTAAAACATTTATACAGGCTAACCATGCTGTTAAAAACTTTGGAAACCCATATGGATGGGTAACTCCAAAGAAATACCAATTGATGCCGGCTAAATTAGATGTTACCAATATTAGACTCTTTAAAAAGACAATCGGTCTAGACCAACATATGAATGTACTACAGCAATATGTTGTAAGAGATAATCAACTAGCACATATTATCGATAATGCAATCCCTTCTATTGGATTGAGGAGATATAACCAAAGTAGATAATTCCAAACTACTAATATATGCTAACAAAGTTAGATATATAAATTATAATATAATAATATGAGCGAAAAGAAACCCAGTATTTCAGAGCAAGCAGATAAAATTAGAGAAGAATTAGATTTCTTAATTGGTGATGAGGAAACATTAGATGTGGAAAGTGACCCAAGTGACTTGCCAGCTTTAGAATCAAAGCCCTTAGTACCACAAGTAAACTATACAGAACTTAAAGCCGGTGCAACTAAAAAGGCCAAAAGAACTATTACTAGTTTAATGAAGTTCTATCTTGATGCAGATATAATTGAGAAGGACGAATATATTGCAGCCAAAAAGAAAATGGATGAGATGACAATGTCCTCTCTGATCTATCAATTACAAGCAGGTGAGAGAGCACTTACAACCTTATTGGAAACAATAGACAGCGGTGAATTAGCACCAAGAATGTTTGAAGTACTGGCAACCCTACAGAAATCAATGTTAGATATTATTAAATCTCAGACAATGTATCTAATGGCAGCTGAGGAGTCCACTAAACGTATTGCAAGGGATATCGAAATCTATCGTAAGAGAGATGATGTTAGAGAGATTGAAGAGGCTGGTGGAGACTCAAGTGACCGAAATGTACAAAGAGGTACAAAAGATCTAATGGCAGCAATTCAAGCTGGTATTAAGAGTGCGGACATTGAGGATATTGAGGATGTAGAAGAAAATATAGAAGAATAATAAATGAGCGAAGGTTACGTAGGAGATAATAAATGGATCCCGAAAGGTGAATCTGATGTAGCTGCGGAAAGAATCGTTTGGTCAACTAAACAGATCAACGATCTTATCTTAGCACTTGACCAGGGTTATCGACCTAAGATTAAGTTGCCTTTTTATGAAGGGCGACAATATCTCCGTAAAGGTAATGTTGTATTTGAGTATACTGACGAAGAGATAGCTGAACTTGCTAGATGTGCAAGCGATATTGTTTATTTTGCAGAGAAGTATGCTGTTGTAATGACAGATAATGGTATTCAAAAGGTAAAGCTTAGGGGTTACCAAAAGACAATGTTGCGTAACTTCCAAGATAATAGATTCAATATTGTACTTGCATCTAGACAGATGGGTAAAACCGTAACAGCCTCTATTTTTAATGCATGGTACCTAGTCTTTAATACAGATAAAAATACTCTACTACTTGCCAATAAATCAGATTCAACAAAAGAAATTATTGATAAGGCAAAGGTAGTAATTGAGAACTTGCCCTTCTTTATGAAGCCAGGTATTATCAAGTATGACGTAATGAATGTTAGATGTGATAATGGTTGTAGACTTATTGGTCAATCAACCACAGCAAAGGCTGGTATTGGATTTACAATTCATAATCTATACTTGGATGAGTTTGCACATATCCACCCTTCTATTGTGGATGTATTCTATGAGAATGTTTATCCAACACTTTCAGCATCTAAGGTCTCACGTATAACAATTACGTCAACTCCAAATGGATTTAATAAGTTCTACCAAATCTACGCAGCAGCCGAAAGAGGTGATAATGTGTATAAAGCACAAAGAATTGATTGGTGGGAACATCCAGATAGAGATGATGCTTGGTATGAAAGAGAATTAGGTAACCTAGGGACTATTGAAGCATTTAATAGACAGTATGGAAATGAGTTTGTAAGCTCATCTAATCTCTTATTAGATCCAATCTCAATTAAGAAGATGAGAAAGCGAGCACATAAATATGTCTATCATGAGCTAGATGAATTTGACTATATTAACATCGACGTTAAAGATTGTCTAGCATGGGATAAAGATTTTGATATTGATTCATGCAGAGACCCAGAAAAGTTTTGGCTATTCTCTGTAGATATTGCAGAAGGTAACGGTGGTGATGCTTCAGTAATTAATATCTTTGAACTACAGCCAATGAATATGAAAGAATTAGAGGCTATTCAGAATCCAGGGGCAATGTATGACTTCTTTAAGTTTACACAAGTGGCCAGATTTAAGAGTAATAAACATGTAATTGAAGATTTTGCAAAGATACTCTATACATTGGCAGTAGATATATTCTATAATGAGAACGTAAAGATGATTGTGGAGTACAATACTTATGGAACTGTATTATTCCAATATTTAAAGACTGTGTTTCCACAAAAGAATGATTTTGATGATGAGATGGTTGTAAGATTTAAACATAGACATGATGCTAGAACTCTTAAACCTGGTATTAAACTAAAATCAGACAACAAGGCAATCTTTTGTCAGAACTTCTCAAAGTTATATGGAGATAATAGGATAGATATCACAGATGAAGAAACTGTAATCGAAGCCAGTCTTTTTGGCACTTTACCAAACGGAAGTTATGGAGCTCAAATGGGCCATGATGACGTCATCATGACTGCGATTACAGCGACCGAATTTTTTAACACAACAGACTATGCAGATTTCGTGGAAGAGGCTCTAGATTTCGTTGATGAAAAAATCCATACAAGAATGGAAGCTATACTTTTTAAAGATAATGATACTGAAGGAGATTTACAATATGATATTTATGACCTTCTTAAATAAATTCACAAACTAAGACAGATATATAATTAAAGAATTAAAAAAAAACAAATAGAACAACATGGCATTAAGTCCTCAATTACAACAGTTCAAGAGCTCAGGCGTATATCGTCTAGAGTTTGACAAATCACAAACGGTTAACATACCAGCTGAAACTATCAGATTGGTTGTAGGTTACTCTAAGAAAGGACCTTACAACACTCCAGTATTCATTGAAGATACTGAGCAATTCGTACAGATTTTTGGTGGTGTTGATAAGTCTTTAGAAAAGAAAGGAATGTTCTTCCATAGATCAGCCCTAGAAACTCTTTCAAGAGGACCTATCCTAGCACTTAACTTAACATCTAATGATGCTGACGATACAGTAAGCATGGTATCTCCCGTAACAGATGGTGGTGAACAAGGTTTATCATTCGCTGAATTAACAACAGAATACGCAGACGTATTTGATACGGATAAATTCTGGACACCTTCAGATAGTAAAGTTTTAGCAGCTGCTGGAAACACTACTGCAAATTCAACTAACGCTATTACTTTTGCAAACATCAAACAAGACCCAATTACGATTATCGTAAAGCAAGCGGCTAATACTGCTGGTTTTGAAGTTACTGCAAGAGAATGGTATGGTGAAGGTAACCTTCCAGAAGGTATCGATGGATTAGAATATGTTTCTGATTACATGGTAGACGTATTAGTTTACAAAGGTACATTCAACGCTAGTGAATTAAACAACGACCCAGTTTACGGTCAATACTTTACTAACGAAGGTTTACTTAAATCACAACTTACTAGCTTTACAAACTTAAGAGAAGTTTCTTTAGTTGCACAGTATACAGGTTCTTTAATCCCAGAATTTATGGATAATGAAGGACGTCAATTGTATATTGAAACTCTAATTAACTTAGAAGCAAGAAGAACTGGACTTTTCTGTGCAGTTAATGAAGATGCAATTGCTAATATCGATCTTATCGGTGAAGGTTTTGATATTTACCAAGACTACCAATTATTATCTCACAACATTGAGCAAGGAGTTGCAACAGATGACGTAACTGTAGGCGCTGAAGTAATTGTTGATGGCAATAAATTGACTATTACTGGTGTTGATGTAACTGCAGATATTGTAATAGGAGACTTCTTAAAATCAGCGGTTAATAATGAATATTCACAAGTAACAAATGTTGCATTTAGTGCAGATACTGTAGTAACAGTTGGTGGAACGTTCGGTATTTCTAAAATTGCTGACGTTTACGAGAAGTACTCCGCACCTCTAGTAGGTCAGCCTTCTTTTGCTGCAGCTAATATTACAGTTGCTCCAAACGGAGACTTAACTGTTGATGCTGAATTAACAGCACTTGAACTTGATATATTAACAACAAGCGCATTCTTGAAAAGCGCAAACGCTGGTGAGTATACTAATGTTACTAACATAGAAGCATTACCTGGTTCTGGTAAAACTGTAATCTCAACTGCTGATGGTGCAGATGCTGGCTTCTACGATGGTACTGGTGTAACAACAATCAAAACTTACAAAAGAGCAAATTCAACTACAATCCCAGTTATTACAATTAATGAAAATGATAGAGTAGAAGTAGTTCCAACTGGATGGACATTTACATCATTAGGTGCTGGTCAATCAACTTGGTCTAGAACAGTCTTAACTTCTGCTGGTGAACCTGCGTTTAACACTAACATCAAAGTTGGTATGTATATGCCAGATGCAACTAGTGGTAAATTAGCTAGAATCTTACAGATTCAAAAAGAAGCACCAGTTGCAAACGTTGCACTAGGCGAAACTACTTATACTTATAAGTTTATTACACATAGAAACTTAGCAACTGAACCTGAATATGCTCTTAAGAGATATGAAGATGCTACAACAACATATACAATGTTCCCAATTGAAGGAACTGTTATTAATGAGAAATCAATCTCTGAATTATTAGCAATGTTAAAACCAGGTACTGGTCTTGCAAATACTTTAATTGACAAAGATGCAATCACATTCAGATATGTAATTGATACATTTGCTTCATTAGAAAATGACGGACTCTTAAACAAAGAAGAGATTACTCAACTTTGTAAAGAGAGACAGAATGCTTCTGCAATCTTAAATGCACCAATGGTACATGAGTTTAAAGCTTCAAAAAATCCATCATTCTTAAATGAACTTACTGGGGCATTTGAAACTAGACATATTGCAACTGGAGGTAACTTAAACCTTAACCCAACTGCACTTTATACATTACCAAGCCTTAATGAAGGAGCTAACTTTGGTTTCTACTACGGACCTGGACTTAATGTATTAGAGAATGGTAGAGTTAAAGTAATCCCACCAGCGGCTTACGTATCAAACAACTACATTGACAAATATACAGATGCTTTACCATGGTCAATCATCGCAGGACCTAGAAGAGGTGTTGTAGGTGGTACTGGAGTTCAAGCACTTGAATTTGCATTCGATAAGAACGACAGAGATGTACTTGAGCCATTTGGTATTAACCCAATCGTTTTCGAAAGAGGAGTTGGTTTAACAATCAAAGGTAACAAGACTGCACAACAATCAATTCAATCAGCTCTTTCTTCTGCTCACGTGAGAGAGGCAATGATCTACATTGAAGATGGTTTAGCAGAAATCTTAAAGAACTACTTATTCGAGTTTAATAATGCTCAAACAAGATTAGAGATTAAAACTTTAGCAGACAACTTTATGGAGTCGGTTAAGAAAGATGGTGGTGTTTACGATTACAGAAACATCATGGACGGAACTAACAACACTAACGAAGTTATTGACAACAACATGGGTATCTTAGATACGTACGTTGAGCCGGTTAAAGGTCTTGAAATCTTAGTATCGAGAGTAACAATCTTGAATACAGGTGAAATTGCTACTGGTAACTTCGCATAAGAAATTAGATATATAAAATAAATACAAATATAAAGATATGGCTTTACCACATTATTCGGAAGATCAAACAAGTAAAAAAGGCAGAAATTTTGAGCCAGTTCAGGCTAACCTGTTTGAGGTAACTATTTTACCTCCAGCAGGAGTTGCAGGACAAGAGTTGTTTTTACAGCACGTAAACTCAATTTCTGGACTTGATGGTCTACACAAAGGAGTTGACGCAGTAACTCAGAAATACAAATTTGCGAGCAGATCATACGCTGGTATGATTGGTGAAACTACAGTTGATGTAACTGTTAACTTTTCGCTAAACTTAAACGATGCAAACCAAGCTTACTTATATAAGTCTTTAAGACAATGGTACAGAGCTCAGTATAACCCTGAGACTGGAGAAATGGGTCTTAAAAAGAACTATGTTGGTACAATCGTTATCGTACAGTTTAACAGAGAAGGAGACATTTACAGAAAGGTAACACTTGATGACTGTTTTATCACATCTGGTATCGGATTTACTTCTGAATTATCATACGAATCTGCAGATCCAGCAACATTAGAAATTGGTTGGAGATCAGATGTATGGTCTGAAGAATTAAACTAAACTAACCTACTATAAAAATAAGAAGGTGAAAGCCTTCTTATTTTTTTTAACACAGAAAACATAATATAATATCAATATAATAAAATAATATGGAGAACCAAAAGCTTACAAAAAAGCTCCAGGTGCTATTAACAGAAACAGAGGTTAGTCAAATTAATAGAGTTATCTTAAATGATGCACTTGATAGCGAGACTAGACCTATTTCAATTAGTGCCTTTATTAGAAATCTCATAAAAAGAGAGCTAGAAACGAAAACAATTGAACAGAAGTCGTATATAAAACAAAACCTTAAAAACTTAAAAGAAAAGTAATATGTCAGAACAGAATAAATTTACAGAAGAAGAATTGGCAAGACTTGCTGAACTGGACGCTCGTGAACAGGCGATTAGATCAGGACAAGCAGAATCTTCAAATATTGAAGAGGTTGAAGCAGTAGAAGATGTAATTGAAAAACAAGGATTGGGCAGTGTAAACATGGCCAACTTTGCACCACAAAAAGCAGAATCTTCGGACTCTATCTTAGGGTGGATGGTCCTAGACCAAGATACATTACCATCAAGAGGTAAATTCTACCCAGCTGATTGTGTAATTAAAATTAGATCTGCAAGAGCTAAAGAGATTAGACATTTCTCAACCATGGATGAGAATAACTATATCGACATGGAAGAGAAACTTAACTCTATCGTAGAGTCTTGTACTCAATTAACAACATCAAAAACTAGAATGACTTATAAAGATATTCTAGAAGAAGATCGAGTTATTATTCTATTAGCAATTAGAGATTTAACATTCCCAGAACCAGAGCAAAAATTAATGCTTAAAGGTAAAACTGAGAAAACAAAAAGAACTGTAGATATTGAACTTTCTACAAAGTATTTAGTACCAACAGAAGTTCCAGAAGAAATTGAAGCATATTATGACTCAAGAGAAAGAACTTATGTAATTAAGACTAGATCCGCTGGTGTGGTCCGTATGAAGCCACCAACAATTGGAGCTATGGAAAAGATTACAGCTTATTTAAGAGATCGCCAAGAGAAAGATATTGAGTTTGATAAAGCATTCGTGCAAGTCTTACCTTATATCCAATCAAACTGGCAAGATCTATCTTTAACTAAGATCTTCCAAGCTGAGATTGATTACAAAGGATGGGATGAGAAAAAGTTTATGGTTATCTATAGACTTGCAGAAAAGATGAGAATTGGTGTTCAAACAACACTTGAAATGGAATTCGACGGGGAGATCGCGAAAGCCCCTCTTGAGTTCCCAGGTGGCATCAAAAGTCTTTTCATTATTTCAGATCTCGCTGGAGAATTACTTTAAGACTAAGTTCTACCTGGGCATTCATCTTAGAATGCAGCCCTCGGAGATTGAAGAAATGTACTATTATGAATATTGGTACTATGTCAAAAATCTACAGGACTACATAAAGGCTAAGAATAAGCAACAAATGGACCAACAAGAACATGCGGAGTCTCAGCAATCTTCATATAGATCGCCTAAAGCTCCAAAGATGCCCTCGGTCCCATCTTTAAAGACACCTTCATTGAAGATGCCTAAGTTTTAAAGATATATACTAAATGGAGTGCTATTAATTTAGCACTCCATTATATATGAAAAAAATTAGTTTACCAACTACATGAATAAATTCTTCCAGAATGCTTTTGATAAAATAGGTGGCCAAGGTGCAGTTTTAAAAGAGATCCAAGAAAATACTAAAGTTACTGCGGTATCAGTTTCAGTCGGTGGTAGTTTATATTCTAGAATTGATAACCTAGTAACCGCAATAGAGGAATTAACTGGTGTGGCGAAAGGAACTGGCAAGGGAAGCCCTACTGGACTAAGTATAAAGGATTCAATTGCTGTGTCTATTATGGCACCTGCAATGAAACCTCTTGGAAAGGGTTTAGAATTTATTATAGCAGCCTTAAATAGACTAGAGGGTGGCGAAGAGAAGGCCAAAGGTCTTGAGGCCATTGTTAAAGTATTACAATCAATTGCAGATATTGGTAAATCAGTATTTGCATTTGCTGGTTATATGGCGTTATCATTGCCATTATTGATGTTAGCAGTAGTCGCTGCTCCGCTTTTTGCAGTATCATTATTCTTAATTGTCGGTGCTATAAGATTAGCTACAAAATGGATTGATGTTGAGGCAATGAAGTCTTTAGAAAACCTTAAACATGTTGGTAAGGGTATTCTAGTACTTACTGGTTCGTTAGCACTAGCCTCACTAATAATGCCATTTGCATTAAAAGGCGTGTTGGGAGCTGCATTAATAATCCTACTAATTGGTGGAGTATTTACATTACTTGCAATGACAGGCCTAACTGACACTATTGAGGAGACTGCAAAGGGACTAATGTTCGCTGGATTAGCTATCTTATCATTAGGAGTCTCATTAGCTCTATTCTCACTTATAGAACCATATGCAATGGCAGGTATGTGGTCTGCTGCAAAAATAATATTACTAATAGGTTTGGCATTTGCACTAATTAGTCAAATTGACGGTGGTATTAAAGATGCAGGTATGGGCTTAATATTTGCAGCAGGTGCAATATTATCATTAGGTATAGCGTTAGCTCTGTTTAATATAATTCTACCAAACCCAGAGACAGCAATGGCTCCAATGTTGGTAGTCGGTGGAGTTGCATTAGCATTTGCACTTATTGGCCGAGGTGCTAAAGGGATAAAAGAAGGAGCACATGCCTTATTGTGGGCGTCTCTGGCAATTATTGTAGTTGGATTGTCATTCCAATTGATGAATCAGATAATTCCGGCAGAATTTGCATTGGATATTATGAACTATACGCCGCTTCTAGCAATAGGAGCAGTAGCACTTACATTCCGTATTATTGGTGTTGGAGCAAAACATATTCAAAAGGGAGCTATTGCAATGTTAGCTGCTGGTGGTGCATTATTGGTAATCTCTATAGGATTCATGCTGATGTCAAAAGCATTAGGGGAAAATCCATGGACGGTTATTGGAGGTTCATTAGCGTTTATTACTGGACTTGGAGTTGTAATGGGAGTTGCAGGTTTAGCAACACCGTTTATTCTAGGAGGAGCGGCAGCAATGACAGTTGCTGGTGTTGCATTAATTACAATTGGTGCTGGTCTATTGATTATGAATAAAGTATTCAAGAACACCTCCGCGATAAATGCCATGTTAGCATTAGAGGATGGCTCTCCTGCATTAGTAAGACTTTTAACTGCAATTGGCGAAGGATTCTTATGGGCTCCGTGGAACGCAGCTGCAATCCTGACAGGATCTGGAGCAATGGTAGTTGCTGGTGTGGCATTAATTACAATTGGTAAAGGTTTAAAAGAATTTAAACAACTTGCCAAAGATATAGACATGCCCGCGCTAGGAGAAACAGTAACACAGATGGTTGCTACTTTAGCAGGTACATTCTATGTAATTGGTAACGGAGGTACAATAACAGGTATAAATGGTGAACCAATAACCTTTACGAAAGGTGGTTGGTTTACTCCAAATCCGGTTAAAGTTGGTGTTGAATCTGTAATGAATATGGGTACTGCACTAACGGGTATTGCAATGGGTATGCAGAATATGGCTAACCTTAAATTCCCAACCGGATTTGATAAAGATGGTAAGGCTACTGGATATGAAACAATGCAAAGTGATGCACCGGCAAAGGTTGCAGAAAACACAGCCATGTTAATATCATCACTGTCTGCACCATTTGCTGAAATTGGAAAAGGATTTGAAGTAGAAATAACAAACCCAATTACCGGAAATAAATTTAAAGTATTAATACCTGCTGGTAATATATTCTTTAAAAACCCAGTAACGGCTGGTATTGAAGCAGTCCAGGGTATGGGTAGTGCTTTAACAAATATTGCTAAAGGTGTTTCCGATATGGCAATGTTAAAAATGCCAGAAGGGTTTGATAAAGATGGTAAAGCAACTGGTTATCATAAGTTTAATGCAGGGGATGCTTTGAAAGTATCTCTTAATACTCATTTATTAATTGATGCACTTACTGGTACATTTACCGAAATCGGGGCAAAACCAGAGGCAAAAAGTAGTTTTTGGGGTGGTAAATCAACAATTCAAAAAGGTATTGATTTAGTACAAGGTATGGGAGAGCCATTGGTAAACTTAGCAAAAGGAGTACAGGATATGGCCAACCTTAGATTTCCAAAGACATGGGGTGATGACGGTAAGCCTACTTCATACTGGGAGGGCGAAGATATTAATGATATTTCGACTACAGTAGCAGACAATACAAAAATGCTTATTAATGCATTAACTGGTGTATTTGAGGAAATAGGTTCTGGTGAATCTAAAACTGGAGGTTGGTTCTCATCTACAAATTTTGAAAAAGGGAAAGAGATTATTGAATTGATTTCAGAGCCTTATTCAAAACTAGGAAGTTCGATTAGTACAATTGCTGAGGCTGTAATGAAACATGATGTTGATAAGGTGACCGGTAAAATTAAATCATTTATAGGAGTATTTACAAGCGCAGGTGCAGATGCTGAAGATTCTGCTATTTTAAATACTAAAAAATTATTAATTAATGCAATCGGTCATAGTTTCGAGAAATTGGGAGCTGCAATCCCAAGTATTATTACTGCAATTGGAAGTTATGATTCAGAAAAAGGTAAAGCATTCACACAAATGTTTATCGGACCAGTGGATGCTAAAAAACCAAATGCTAGTTATAATGCACAAAAACTATTATGGAATTCAATTGGCCATAGTATGACTAAAACTGGTGAAAGTATGCCTAAGATTGCTGAGGGTATTAATGCTATTGATTTTGACAAACTTGTTGAAACCAGAAAAATGTTTGAAGCACTTGGTGTTCTTTCAAATGGTGGTGAGCCTTCGGATATATTAGCTCAAATGGGAGAATCTCTTTCAGAAGCACTACAAAACTTAGCAGAAATGTTGGGTGAGTTTAAGAATACAGTTAGTGAAGGTAATGAAGCCCAAGGTGGAATATTAAGTTCTATTGGAGATACTGTAAGCGATCTTGGTAAGTCAGTTGGAATTGGAGGTGGATCTGATAAACCAGCTCCAGCACAACAGGCAGCTCCAGATAATAGTGCAGTTGTCAGTGCAATTAAACAATTGCAGAGTACATTGACATCTAAAGGTATTAAAGTTAAATCTCAATTTACCTAACACTGAAACAAATAGTCATCTTCTTGTATAATTTTAAAATAACAAGAAGATGATTACAACAACTATTTCACATTATGATAGCTCTACTTTAAAGTCAGCTGCATATAACTACAAAGAGAAAACTTTGTTAGTCCATTTCAATCATGCATCATACCTTTATAAGGATGTTACTTCTACTGATTGGAATCTATTTAACCTTGCAGAATCTCAGGGTAAAGCCCTAAATGAGTTTATTAAACCAAACTATGAATTTGAGAAAATTCACAGTGAAGATATTTCTCTAGCCGGAAATTAAAAATAAAAACAATAAAATTATGGAACAAACAATTGCATTTGTTTTAGGTGTATTGGCGGTGTTAGCATTAGCTGGCGTTTACAATATGTTTAAGACTCGCGTACATGTCAAGGATTTGTACGAAGAAATTGAAGATTTACAGAATCTCATTAATGAACTAGAGCGTGATTACGAATCTAGATTTGATTTGATAGATCGTAGAGTTGACCAAGAGATTGATCGAAGCGATAATCTATTAGATGAATTAGAAACAAAACTATACCAGCATTATGAAGAGCTAGTATCAAACACAGAACTTAATTTTGATACTGCACAGAGATATGTTGATTCTCGAACCGATAAATTGGAGGAGAGAATGAAAGATAATATTGCTAAACTAATTGCAGACGTATATTCTAACATGGATGCAAAGTTTAATGATAATACATCCTTTGTAGATAGTTTATACCATTCTATTAAAGACTTAACAAAAAATAAAAATAAATAAATAAACCTCTTGGCTAGAGTAGATGAAGGCAACCAGAAATGGTTGCCTTTTTTATGAAACAAAGAATATTACATTAAGTATAATAATAAACAAATATAATTATGAAGGATAAAATCATAGAGAGGCTAATAGACCAGGGTCATATCGTTATTCGATGTGCAAATAGAATCCTTAATCATAAGGGTGAATATCTCCAAGATATTGAAGACCTACATAGAGATGGAAATATTTCTACGAGCGAATCAATTACATTATTAAAAGAATCAGATACTGTAGAGATTCCGTTTGGAGTACCAAACCATTATCCACCAACAATTCAACCATATACTGATCGGACATGGGACCCAAATCGCACGGGAAATCCCTATTGGACTGTAACTTGTTCACATGATTTAGATAAGAATAGAACAGACAAATAAAATGGGAGACGATATGATTTTTTGGGATGATATGTGGAACCAGCCTGATAATGATAAACCTAAAGAAGAGCCCAAACCAACTAAGCCCAAGAGCGAATGTTGCGGTGACTGGGATGAATTTGGAAAGTGTAGATGTAATAAATCTACAAAATAATTGCCAAAAAGTTTTCTAGTGTCAATTTTTTTGTTTATATTTACACTGTAATTAAAACTTAACAATATGACAAAATCAATTAAAGTATTTAAAGAGAGTGAGGTTCCAAATGGAATGTTCGGAACTTCATTAAAGGGCTATCTTAAACAAGGAATTAAATTCCAAGATATAGTTTCAGTCCTAGGAGAACCAACATATGGACCTGAATTCTCAGGTGATGGTAAAGTTAACTTTGAATGGGTTGTAGAATTTGAGGGTAATATCTTTACAATTTATGACTGGAAAACATGGGACCCAGAATATTCAATGACCGAATTGGATAAATGGCATGTTGGTGGTAAGACCTACTCCGGAGACTTTGAAGACTTAATTGAAGAACTTATAAAAGAGAAAACACATGCCTGAATTAGCAGAACTTAAATTAACAGCAGACTTTATTAATCTCAATTCTGGAAAGATTAAATACATGGCCATTAAGAAGAGTCCTGAGCATAAGGGCTTAGAAGTCAACGTATCATTCACTGAGTTTACGATAGTTGCAGAGAGTCGAGGCAAGGAGCTCTTACTATGGCTTAAAGATGTACATTCTGATAAATTCATAACTTTACAAATGACAATGGGCATGAGTGGCCATTTCCAGGTTACAAACACTGGACAAGAGCCAAAACATGCACACCTTAAATTCTATCGAAAGGACGGAACTACTCTAAGCTTTGTAGACGTTCGAAGATTTGGTAATTGGAAGCAGGGTATTACATGGAAAGCCGATAGAGGTCCAGATCCTACGACAGAGTCGCGTGAATTCTTTTTGAATATAATGACGAACCTTACAAAGAAAGCATTTAAGAAGCCACTCTATGAAGTCTTAATGGACCAAAAATATTTTAATGGAATTGGTAATTATCTAAGAGCTGAAATTATTTATAGATGTGAGGATGTTAACCCATTCTTGCCAGCTGGTCAGCAAATTGCAAAGTACCCTAAAATATTAAAAATGTGCGAGGATGTTGCAAACCTAGCCTATGCTCGAGGCGGTGGAAGTATTAAAGACTGGAAGAATCCGTTTAATGAACAGTCAACTGAGAAGTTTATGCTCTGTTATGGAAACAAAAACATGTCCGAGCGTATAGATCCTAAAGGTAGAAGATTCTGGTACGATCCAAAGTGGGATATATCAATCCACCGAGACGATCTTAAGGATTGGGATTACTATAGTGGACTTCCAAGTCCAACAGCTTATATGTAAAATAAACAAAACATGATAAATTTAAGTAAAGAACAAATAGAAGCAATCGCAGAGCGTTTAGATGATGTCATCGGCAATCACTTTCATGATGCAATAATCGCTGAAGTAGATGCCGAGATTGATGATGCTGATGTCTATGAAATTAAAAAAGTATTAGCAGAGGGTTATCTTGCTGAATATGCTGAATATAAAAGAAACAATTAAATACTTGCAGATATAACATACATGAAAATAATCTTAGTAGGAAAGGCCGCTAGTGGTAAAGATTTTATAAAACGTAAATTAGAAGAAAAGGGCTTTAGAGCTGGTGTAAGTCATACGACAAGGCCAAGTCGACCTGGTGAAGTAGATGGTGTAGATTACCATTTTGTAGACCGAGCTAAATTCATTAAGATGATTGAAAATAAAGAGTTTATTGAATACATGGAATTCAATGGCTGGTTTTATGGACAAACTGAAGATGATTTTGATAATTCGGATATAATGATTATGTCCAAAGATGGACTTGATATGTTGCCCGAAGAATATCGTAAACAATGTATTGTAATCTACCTAGATATTCCAATGGAAGAGAGGCTTAAACGACTTGAATCTAGAAATGATAATAATGATTCAATCGAGCGTAGAGTTAGAACAGACGAAGAGCAGTTTGCGGGATTTACGGATTACGAAATTAAAATTACTAACCCAGATTTTTAAGATATATAAAAAACAAGAATTTTTAAAAAACAAGAAAAATGAGTAAAGAATTAGAAACACTAAAAGCAACACAAGCAGAATTACAGGCTAAAGTTGACACAATGCAAACGGAAGCAGCTGAAAAGCTATTTGACATTAACCTAGAGGATAAGTCAATGATTAAAACCATGATGACACACTTAGATAAGTCATATACATGGAAAACTCAAAATGCTGCAATTATTGTAACGTTGCATGACAAATTGAAAGCAAGACATAAAGAATTGGCAGATTTAGCCAATGGTGAATCTTGCTCAGTAGGACTTAAAGGACATGAATTAAATGGACTTTACCAAGCTCTATTAAATTGCGAAGGTACTGGTATTGAGGGTGCACGTAGATTTATTACAATGTTGACACATGTTGGTCAAACAGTAGGTGAGGCTATGCAAGAGCTTGGCACACTAAATGAAGATATAAATACAGCACATACTGAACTTGCTGATGTTGATAAACAAATCAGAGAATTTGGAGTACCGACAGAAAGAGTTGAAGCAGAGCTAGAAACTGAAATGGATGAAGTACAAAAGTAAGAGTCAAAAGCGTTTAGACTTTATTGACCTTATTACAGAAGCCATCACACATGATGATATCTTCGGTACTATTAATTACAAAAACCAAAATGAGGATCAGATAAAGCAATTTATCTATCCTCATCTGGTTGATTCTCTATCTGAATATGTAGTTGAGAATAAAGGTATTGATAAAGTACTAGCTAAAGAACAAGTTAAGAAGAGCTTAAAATGGGAAGGTAATGTTAACACTACCGTAAACCATATACTTTTCATGGGAACACAGAACCGCCCTGATATGGTTCTAGAAATGAATGGTCTTAAAATAGCTATTGAATTCAAGCGTGGTGGAAAGGGGAGCGACCTAAGATCTGGTTTCGGACAGTCTATGGTTTATGCCACACACTATGATTTTGTACTCTACCTTTTCGTAGACACTACAGATGATAAGCGTATTTTCAATTCTACTGGCGGTGGAAACGAAACTGAATTCGTAGATCTTTTATGGGACCAATATAACATTAAATTTATTGTAGTCTAATATGGCAATATACGTAACATCAAATATGCAATTAGGTCGTCCTAATGCAATGAAGACCTATAATCGTGAGTTTGAATCAGTAGATAAAATGAATGACCATCTTATTCTTGAATGGAATAAAATTGTTAAGACTGGAGATACTGTCTATCACTTAGGTAATTTTGCATGGGATCCTAAAACTGCACAAGATAGTCTACTAAGACTTAATGGTACTATTAAATTTATAATAGCAGAACATGATGAGGCTTTAAAAACTTTAGAGACAAAGAATATGTTACGAGATGGCGTTAGTATTATAAATCAGATTAATACGTTAGATAATCTAAAAGCCACTATTAGTTATTGGCCTCTTCTTAATTGGCCTAGTAAGTCTAAAGGCTACTGGTCTATTATTGGTTATCCAAATAAGAAATATAAATCAGATCCTAAAACTAAGACTATCAACGTTTCTACGGATCTCTGGGGTAATAAACCACAGGAACTAGAGAGAATTCTAGAAATATTTAAAGATATTTAGTAATTGTTAATAACTTTTGGTCAAATTGTTGGCCAAAAGTTTTTTAGTGTCATATAAATTGATTATATTTACACTGTAATTAACAAACAAACTAAATAACATTATGAATATTAAAGAATCAATCATCAATTTTGTAGAAGTAGAACTTCAAAACAACATCACCGATTATTATACTAAAAACTACAGCAATTTAACTATTCCAAAAGTGGAAGTTAGTTTTGGTAGAAAATATGCTAAAATCTTAAACGGTAGTTCTGTATGGGGCTTTGTTGATTTGGCAAACGGTGACCTGCTTAAAGCAGCATCATGGAGAACTCCAGCTAAGCATAGTAGAGGTAATATCCTTAATGGGACTGCGCAATATACTGTTTATGGACCTGCTTATCTAAAATAAATCAAAATAATTTGCAAAAAGATTGCATTTAATTTTTTTATGTCAATCTTTTTTATTATATTTACACTGTAATTAACACAAATACTAAAAAATCAATATATGTCAAAAGCTAAACAAACATCTTACCGCGAACTATCAGAAAACTTTTTTACATCTAGAACTGAGAAGGACTACGTTGCACTTCATAATAAAGTGAAACCAGGTCTACGTTCTTATATTTTTAATGTAGTTAAAGATAATGATGCAGCAGATGATATACTAGTTAACACACTTACTAAATTATGGACTAAGATTGACCAATACGATCCACAATATCAAATCACTACTTGGTTGTATAGAATTGCATTCAACGAGTGTTTAGGTTGGATCCGTAAGCGTAATCGTACTTATTCTATTGAAGGTATGCGTGATTTTGGAGTTGAAATTACTGAGTCTAATAAAATTGGCTATACTGCAAATGACCTTCTTATCGAATATGAGATGAAGTCTGAACAAGATTTTATGGATGACGAGAGCGCTCTTATGAAGCAGTACGGAAGTGCACTGGACGCAATCCAAAGCCTACAGCCGCTCTACAGAGAAATCTTAGAAGATAGACTCTTAAATGAGATGAAGTATGAAGATATTGCAGATAAGCATAATATCACACTACAGACTGTTAAGAATAGAATCCGTAGAGGTAAAACTCTAATTGCACAAAAAATGACAAAATAATTTTAAAGTCTGTAAACAAACCTTATAGATAAGGTATAATACATGAAAATAACAAAAATCAAAAACAAGTTAATAACTTGGATTCTAATAAAAACAATAAGACATTGGATGTCTTGGGTCAGAGAATCTAGATTTTGGAACGTTCTTTAACTTAATGGTACAATCTTTACTATTTTGTAAAATTTATGGTAGACGCGTGGATATATATAATAAATATGTACCAAATACTACTATGAAAAAGACAAAAGATGAAATAAAAGAAGCTATCAATAATAGTAAATCAATGGCACAGGCTGCTGATTTATTAGGATTAGCCTTTTCAACGTTTAAAAGATATGCGACAAAATTAGATTTGTACAAGCCACTAGATGATACATCTGGTAAAGGTACTTATAAAGTGAAGAAGCAATTAAGCGATGTATTTTCAGGTAAAGAACATATGGTAACTCATCAACTAAAGGCGAGATTAATCAGAGAGGGTTACATGGAGTATAAGTGTTCTGAATGTGGAATTAATGAATGGAATAATAATAGATTGGGTTTAGAACTTGATCATATTTCAGGAATTAGATCCGATAATTCTTTAGAAAACTTAAGACTTTTGTGTCCTAACTGCCATAGTCAAACCCATACATTTAGAGGCAGAAATGTCTCAAATCGTACAGTTGATTAGTAACAATGCTTGAGTGGTGGAATTGGTAGACACGATGGACTTATAGGAATTTTGAGCCTCATAACTGAAAGGTTATGTTGCATACACTCTTAAATTCGGGGAAACCTTTTAAATGGCAATCCCGAGCCAAGCCAAGAAATTGGAAGGTGTAGAGACTTAACAGGAGTGGTCTAAGTCAGAAATGATATGATTGAGAGAAAGTCCAGACCCCAAACATCGAAAGATGGTAACGAAAGTTATAGTAGGTAAGAAAATCCATTGAACAGTAATGTTCGTGCGGGTTCAAGTCCCGCCTCAAGTACAAGAAATATGGGGGAGATAAACGTAATATCCTAAGAGCACAATCGACGGATTGCTTAGGTCGGGTCCTTGATGCTGAAAGCGCGCTATAAAAGGAGAAGCCCCCTTATTATTAAAGAGGAATGCCAGAGCGGTCGAATGGACTTGACTTGAAATCAAGCGTACTTCACGGTACCGGGGGTTCGAATCCCTCTTCCTCTGCAAAATGATCCGGTAGTTCAGTTGGTTAGAATACTTGCCTGTCACGCAAGTGGTCGCGAGTTCGAGTCTCGTCCGGATCGCCAGAATAAATTAGAGAGGCAGTGAAGCTGTAGTTAATGGTGGTGCTAAAAGAACGAAAAAGGGTTTAGAGTAGTTCGAGCGTAAGCAAACCATTAACCAGAAACCCCGAAAGACCCGAAACCTCTCTTATTTGTTCCCTTCGTCTAACGGTTAGGACATCAGGTTTTCATCCTGAAAATAGGAGTTCGATTCTCCTAGGGAATACATTCTTAAACAACGGACTCTTAGCTCAGCTGGATAGAGCACCTCCCTTCTAAGGAGGCGGTCGAAGGTTCGAATCCTTCAGGGTTCACAAAAAAATCGCAGCGATAGGGCACCAGTACTGAATTCGTAAAAAGTGAAAGGTACACTCACTGCAGGTTAAGCGATATCCTGCAATTATGCATCTGTGGTGGAATTGGTAGACACGCTAGACTTAGGATCTAGTGCCACAAGGCGTGAGAGTTCGAGTCTCTCCAGATGTACTGTGAACCTTTTTTCATTTTCATAGATAAACATATTGCTCAAATAAAAATAACAAAATGAAAGATTATAATAAGACGCTAGTTTTGGATTCTAGTTATACTCCAAGAGGAATTATAAGTAGTCTTAGAGCTTTCGTTATCGTTTATAAAGGAAATGCCAATGTCGTCTATGAACATGAAGAGGCTTTTAAGCTCTATAATCCAGAGCTTATAATCCAGAAGCCTTCGATTATTAGAGTGCCTAAATATGTGAATACTAAACACCATAAGGTTCCAATGACTAGGAACAATATCTATAAAAGAGACGGATTTGAATGTGTTTATTGTGGAGAAGGAGAAACTAGACAGCTAACACTAGACCATGTTGTGCCAAAATCAAAAGGTGGACAAAATACTTGGGAGAATCTTGTAACAGCATGTAAGAAGTGTAATAATGAAAAGGCGGATTTAAGTCTTGAAGAATGGGGTAGAGAAATACCAGAACCAAAGAGACCTCATTACTTAATGTTACTTCGACAGGTTTCACATATTCCAGAAGAATGGAAGCCCTATCTACAAATCTAGTTAAAAGAGAGGCTCATTTTTGATATATAACTATATGCACTGACGCATGTGCTTAAATATAATATATAAAGATGAAAAAAATTATAAATTGGGTTGTAGGTCTATTAAAAGACGAAAAGGGAACTCCATCATCTAAAAGATTTGTAGGGATATTAGCAGGTGTTACATTATGTGGTGCTCTTGTTGCTAATCTATATACTGAATATCCAGTTGATGCTACTTTAGTAAATGCTGTAGCAGCAATCTGTATTGGAGGTCTAGGTCTTGCTTCGGTTGATAAAATCTGGGGTAATAAAAATAATCCTGGAACTTAATGATTTTAAGGAAGGGTTCTAGAGGTGATATGGTCAAAGAACTACAAATGTTCTTAGATATTAAAGCCGATGGTGATTTTGGTGCGGGCACTGAAAAAGCCTTAAAGGAATGGCAGGCTAAAAATGGTCTTGTTGCTGATGGTATTGTGGGTCCTAAAACTTGGGATGCTATGGGTCTTGCTACTACTGATGATTCAGAAAAAGTTTACACAACAGAAAATGGATTAATAATTAATAGACACTTCTTACCAAAGGGTGAATATTTAGAAGGTCCAACAAAAAAAGAATACTTATTCTTACACCACACTGCTGGTTGGAATAACCCTTATAAAACAATAGACTCATGGGGAAGAGACACTAGGGGAAGAGTGGCAACTGAGTTTGTTTTAGGCGGACAGAAGGTTAATGATAATGATACACAATATGATGGCGTGATGGTTCAAGCATTCCCAGAAGGTGGATATGGTTGGCATCTTGGAAAGAATGGATCTCAACATATGCATAATTGTTCAGTAGGAATTGAAGTAAATAATTTTGGTTATATCAAGGATGGTAAAACATATGCTGGAACTAGAGCACATGAAGATCAAATAGTTACTTTAGCAGAACCATTTAAAGGCTATAAGACATGGCACAGATATTCTGATGCTCAAATAGAATCACTAAGACTTTGGATGCACTTTATTGCAGAAAGAGATGGTATTGATATTAGAGCTGGTTTACCTGCACTAGTTAAAGAAAAAGGAGCAGATGCTTTCTTATTTAATGCAGATGCATATTATGGTAAGGTAAGGGGTGTTTGGACACATACTAATACTAGGAAAGATAAATTCGATATGTTTCCACAACAAGAATTATTAGATATGTTAACGAGCCTCTAAATTGTTAATAACTTTTATCAAAATAATTAGCCAAACATTTTTTTGTTTGGCTTTTTTTGTTTATATTTACACTGTAATTAAAACTTAAAACAAAACAATATGGCAATCCCAAAAATTTACAAACACGGAATCGAAATAGTTAAACCATGGTCAAAAGAAATGTATGACTATAATGATAACGTTCGCGAGCATATGATTAAAGAGATTGAATTCTCAATCAATGCACTAGAAGATGAAACCACGGCTAATAAACTGGCAAAGATTATTAATCCTTATGGATATGGTGCAGGTCACAATCTAGAAAGTATGAAAGCTGATATGTTAAAGAACGCTGAACATTTTGAAAACTACTGGTTAGCAGAAATTTGGGACGAACTAATCGAAGCAGATTTTGTAATGCCAATCTTTGGTGAAGGCAATGAAGTTTTTCATATTATTGGTTTTGAATCTCGTGAAGAAATCTTAGAACTAAGAGCTAAATTTGCATAATATGAAAGAGATTTACATGGAACAGACAATTCAATTATTAGCATTTATTAATAGAGAGAATCCAGACTTTATTAAAGAGCTAATTGGATTAGGAGAGGTTAAAGAATTAGAATCTGGAGCAAAATACTTAGTAATACAATAAAATATGACAGACTTTCAACTTATACATGATTTTATCGAAGCATCAAACGCTACTAACTCTAATACGGACAAGATAAACGTCTTAAAGACGTATACTCAATATGAAAGTGTTAGAAAGGCATTAGCCTATACATATGATAAATTTAAACAATATGGGATAACTTCAGCTAATTGTAAAAAGAACTCGGATCTTTTGGGTCACCCTAATACATACGGGGATTTCTTTGGACTATTAGATGACCTTAACGATAGAGTCTGTACAGGCCATACTGCAATTGCCAACGTTAACCGATTTGTCTTAGAGAACAAACAATATGAAGATATAATCTTTAACATTATTGATCGTAATCTAAAGACTCGTTCGACAGCATCAATGATTAACAAGGTAATCCCGGGATTGATTCCAACATTTGATGTTGCTCTAGCTAAAGCATACGATGAGAAAACTCAAAAGAAAGTTAAGTGGTCAGACGGTTGGTTTGTTAGTCGTAAATTAGATGGTTGTCGTTGTATCTGTATTATTGACGGAGATGGAGAGCCTAAATTCTTTTCTAGAGCTGGCAATGAATTCTTAACACTTGATAATCTTAAACCTTCTATTAGACAACTTGGTCTAATTAATACAGTCCTAGATGGTGAGATTTGTATGATTGATGTCAATGGAAATGAAGATTTCACGAGCATCATGAAAGAAATCAAACGTAAAGATCACACAATCGAACAACCTCATTATTACATCTTTGACCATTTGACAATTAAAGAGTTTGAATCTAAAGTTTCAACTACAAAATTTAGTCAACGTATTGCAAATATTGAAAGTATTGTTCCAGATGGTTTAAAGGGTGTTTCAGTTCTTGATCAGTTTATTTGTGCAGATGATATGTTTGTCAGCTTATTAGAACGCTCTAAAAAAGAAGGTTGGGAAGGACTTATGTTGCGTAAAGATACTACATATAAAGGTAAAAGATCTGATGAAGTACTTAAGGTAAAATCATTCCATGATGCAGAATATGTAGTTGTTGGTGTAGAAAATGATATACATCGAGTTATTGTTGAAGGCTCGGAGGTTTCTGAATTGATGTTAAAGAATGTTATCATTGAACATAAAGGTAATCAAGTTAGAGTTGGTAGTGGTTTTAGCCATGAACAAAGACGCTATTACTTTCAAAATCCTAATGAGATTCTTGGTAAACAAATTACAGTACAGTATTTTGAAGAATCTCAGAGTAAATCTGGTGAATATTCATTAAGATTTCCAGTCATTAAAACAGTTTATGAAACAAAAAGAGATTTTTAAATAAAATAATATGGATAAAAAAAGAGTAATTATAGCAGACGAATTTAGAACTAATACATTATCACTAGTCCCAGGTGGAAGTGAAATAGAGGTTCATTATAGAAATAGGGTAAAGGTCTATACGAAGATTAAAAACCCAAAAGCATATATTAATGCAATAACAAAGGATGATACAGGTATTATTGCAATCTTTGTTGATGGAAAGCAATGGATAGTATTTCAAGGGTGATAGATATTCTCCGATTATTTAAGATATATAGATTATAAAAAAATAATAGAAAATGAAACACGTAAAACTATTTGAACAATTTACTTCAAATGTAAACGAAGCTAAAGAATCTGAATTCTTAATAGACTATCCAGGTACTGGTAGTATAAAATATACAATTAGTGATAGCCCATCAGATGATGCGACTGTTGCTAAAAAGTATGAATTTGAGATGAATATTACTCATCCGGATGCTGCTGCATTTACCGGCAAAACCATAAAAGATCATGTAATTATGGCTTTTTCAGAAAATTCAAAAGGTGTCTTTTCGATTGGTGATGATGTAGAAAAGTTTACTGGATTAAAAGAAAAAGAGGCGGCCGAGTATAAAGAAACTCCTCAAGATGCCTATATTTTTGGATTAGTAAATACATTTAATGGTGGTGATGGTCTTTTCTTTTTTAACAATGGTACAAGGTTAGCAGGTGCTTCTGAGGGTAATAATTCAATGTTAGCTATCATGGAACAATTACAACATGAAGCTGGTATACATTTAGCACATCAACTTTTAGTAAGAGCAACTGCTAATGACTTAGGAGTAGATATTACTAATGAAGATTGGATTAAGCATGATTATGGTAGTGGCGAATATATGTGGCCAGCAATTGGAGATATTAATGATAAAAATAACCCAATTGTTAGAATCGATGGAGAGTCATTTGCAATGTTCTCAGGTCTATTATGTGCTATGTTAATGGAAGGCTTTTTTGAAATGGCTTCTAAATATATGCCAGAGCTTGAAGAAATTATGCCATATATAAAAAGAAAGTAAAATATAAAAAAACTATAAAATGAAACACGTAAAACTATTTGAACAATTTGTAAACGAAAAAGTTTATAGAATGACAGGGGTCTATTCGGCTAAAGGCCTTGTAGGAAAGGTAATGCAAGCCTTTAAAAAAGAAATCGCAGGAGTAAAATATGAAGGAGATGCTGAAGCAACTCTAGAAGAAATTAATAACGAGTGGGCTAAGTTCCAAAAGGATGCTGAAAAGATTATCTTAGATGCTGTTAAAAAGGGAGCAAAGAGTATGGATCCGGTGTTATTCGTAACAGCTAATCTTGCTGAAGGATTTCATATTGATGAAGTTAATAAATTAAACCGTGAAGGTTCTAGCGAACTATTTGTTGGATATGAATTGGTAATTAACGTTGGATTTATGGATGACGTTGATGGTAGCAGGCTTTATAAAAAAATCGATAAAACCGGAATGATGAATTCTCCAATTGCAAATAACAATGATGTTATTTATGGTGATTATGATCCCGGTGTTGGTGATAACAACTTAGAGATTAGAGACTCTGAATACATGTCAATAGATCAGAAATAAACAAAACAACATGAAGCACATTAAATTATTCGAAGAGTTCGTTAATGAATCTGATTATAATGTATATGAACCAGTAGAAAACGCACCAAGCCCAAAGGCATATAAAAGTCGTAGTGGTATTTACACCATCAATGAAATCGGTGACGCATCTGCTAAACCATACAAATGGAAAGCTCTTCCAAAGAGTAAGATGAAAATAGGAGAAGGACATTCTTACTTCTATAAATTCACCACAGACAATGGAATAGAGTATGATGCTGAATTCT
>Ga0209136_1000535_pt1 | contig 27260 bp, 25 predicted proteins | sample SaaInl0LU_22_DNA_FD_184640 | JGI IMG/M metagenome (GOLD analysis project Ga0209136, IMG submission 184640) | Marine microbial communities from expanding oxygen minimum zones in the Saanich Inlet - ESP_90LU_22_DNA (SPAdes) (version 2) | ecosystem: Environmental > Aquatic > Marine > Intertidal... | reverse complement strand
GCATTCAGAAATGTTATTGATTACTAACAATTTACCAACAGGTTATCACAGAGATTTTCAATTGTTGAAAGAAAACATTATTGGAGCATTTGAAGATGTAAAAGACATTTTAGACATATTTAATTTCTCCATACAACAAGTAATTGTAAAAGATATCGATTTGAATGATGAAAAATACCAATATTTATTTACGGTTGATAGTATCAATAATTTAGTAATAGAAGGAATGTCTTTTAGAGAAGCCTATCAACAAATTGGTGGTCAAGTGCAAGCAGGAACTTACAAACCAGATTTAGGGAAACAACATTCTCATATTGGAAGTATTCATAATTTAGCATTGGATAAAATTAGAGCAAAATATCCTGAAAATTAGAGTGTTTTACTAATGATTATAGGTTTATGCAACGTATTTAAGTCCAATATTAATAGTTAGCGAAATTTGTTTTTTTTATTAATAAATCAATTAAAAAAACACCTTTTCTAAATATCATTAAAAAATGAATAATCTTCTTAAGTTGATTTATATTATGTAATTTACACCTATAATTTTCAACTTTTAAATAACCTCAATTTTAAATGAATTCAGCAAAAACCTTACAACAATCGTTTACTTTACCTTGTGGTGTAACTATACCTAATAGAATTGTAAAATCTGCCATGAGTGAAAACAATGCTGATAAAGGTGGTAAACCTTCTGAAAGAATTTTACAATTATATAAAACTTGGGGAGAAGGTGGTACAGGAATTTTAATTTCTGGTAATGTTATGATGGATAGTAAAGCTTTAAATGAGCCTAGAAATGTGGTTGTAGAAGATGAAAAACATATGGCTGAATTGAAAAAATGGGCAGAAGTTTCTCAAAAACATGGTAGCCATTTATGGATGCAAATCAATCATCCAGGAAGACAATCGCCTAAATTTAATAAAGATGTGGTAAGTGCTTCTGATGTGCAATTACCAATGAAGTCTTTATTTCCAAAACCAAGACCTATGAACGAAGATGAAATCTGGGAATGTATAGAAGGTTTTGGAAATTGTGCTATAATTGCTAAAAAAGCAGGCTGGAAAGGTGTACAAATTCATGGCGCTCATGGATATTTAGTTAGTCAGTTTTTATCAACTTTAACTAATTTAAGAACAGACAAATGGGGTGGTTCTTTAGAAAATAGAGCACGTTTTGCTTTAGAAATCTATAAAAATATGCGTAAAAAAGTGGGACCTAATTTTCCTATTGGAATTAAAATAAATTCTGCTGATTTTCAAAGAGGAGCATTTACTGAAGAAGAATCTTTAGAAGTTATAGATATGCTTTCTGCTGAAGGTATGGATATGATTGAAGTTTCTGGTGGCACATACGAAAAAGCTGCAATGATGGGTGCAGGTAAAAAAGTAAAAGAAAGCACTCAAAAAAGAGAAGCTTATTTTGCTGATTTTATTGTGAAAGCTAGAGCAAGAACAAAAGCGCCTTTATTATTGACTGGTGGTTTTAGAACATTAGAAATAATGGAAAAAGCAATAGAAAACAACGAATTAGATTTTGTTGGTTTAGCACGTCCTTTTGCAGTATTCCCTCATTTATCTAAAGAATTATTTGATGGTACTAGAACAGAAGTCAATTTACCACCAGTAAAAACAGGATTAAAATTTATTGATAAAATGGGGTTCTTAGACATTTCGTATTTCTCTAAACAGATGAAGTTAATGGGTAAAGGCAAATTACCTAATCCTAAATTAAGTGTTTGGTCTGTATTCTTTAACTTTATAAAAGAAACTATATTCAAATAAGTTTTAAAAAATTAAAAAATCCTTTTTAATAAAGCTTTTGTAAATAAGCCTACAGGCATTTTTAACTGTATACTTAAATCTTCTAAAAAAGTAGTTTCTTCGTCTAAAAACTTTAAGATTTTTATAGGATGATTTTTTTGAAACATTTGTCCAAAAATAGAAGCACCTAACTCATTTCTCTTGCTTAAAATATCTAGCAATAATAAATCATACAACCAAAATTTATTCACTTTATGAAACTGAGTTAAGGGTCTATTTGCTTTGATATAAATTAACAATTCTGCAGTTTTCTTTGTCGTGTTTTTAAAGGTAAAACCAGTACTTGCTTTGCTCCAACCACCAGCAGTACCAATATGAATAATGTTTTTTGAATTGTGCTTCCAAAATTTATAAGAGGTCATAGGTATGGATCCTTGTTCTTTTTCTATAATCTCATAATCTGTTATATTTTTTTCTGATAAGTATTTTTCTATTTCTATTACATAATCATCATAAGATAAAAGATCTTTAGAAAACAGTGTATATTCAAAAAGAGCTTCGTTTTTTGTATAAGGAAGTATATACATAAAACGAGTATTACCTTTTTGAGAGACTGTAAAATCCATAAAAGTTGCAGCAGAATCATCAAAAACATTCTCTTCAGTTTTAATAAAAAAACCAACAAAATGTTGCTGAATTAAAGGATACTCTGATTGTTGCTTGTAGTCATTTGAAAATAAAACACTATTTAAAACTGTACTAGATGTATATACTTGTTCAGTTGTTACAACTTCAGCTATATTGTCTAATTGGTTAACATGGGTAACATCTGCCTTTTTAAAAGTAATATTTGATTTTAGTTCTAATTGATTCCATATTTTAGTGTAGAAATTTGAACTTCTAATCATTTTATATTGATAAGGAGCTATACTTTCTTGAGTGGAATAAATGTCGCTTTTAAAAATTATAGTATTCCAAGTTTTACTTACAATATCTTGCCATTCATCATTTTTATCTTCCCAATAACACCAAGTTCTATCATTTTGATTTTTCTTCTCTTTATCTAAAATTAAAATGTTTTTATCATCAAAAAATACATCTTTAGACATTCTATATGCCATCATTAAACCAGATGCACCAGCACCAATTATTATGTAGTCAAAATTTTTCAATGAATAAAATTGGAAAACGAATTAAAGAAAAAAAGAGCAATTATAACTGCTCTTTAAAATATTTTATAGGTACAAATAACATCCCAAAACATTGGCTGTCTTCTTTTCCCATGTTTTTGTGATGCACTTTGTGTGCTTTACGTAATGCTTTTAAATACCAATTGTTAGTTCGCTTAAACCATTTAAAACGTTGATGTATTAATACATCATGAATTAAAAAATAAGCTATACCATATAATAAAATACCTAAGCCAATAAAAAATAAAAACCTGTATTCTGTGTAAGTACCAAATAAAAATAATAACATACTAGGTACTGCAAAAACAACAAAAAAAGCATCGTTTTTTTCAAATACATGAGGATATCCTGGTTCATGATGATCTTCGTGTAAAAACCAACCAAATCCATGCATAATATATTTATGAGTACACCAAGTGATACCTTCCATTAAAACAAAAACACCTAAAGTGATTAAAGCGTATATCATTTCTAAATAATATTCAATTTATATTTTACGTAACTTCTTGCTAATAAATTAATTTTCATTGGGTCAGAAATACGAATTCTAGTATCCATTATTTTTTCTGATGGTACAGATTTTAATTTTTTTAATAATCTTCTATAATATCTGTAAGCCATATAAACTCCAAATTTAGCTTCAACAGGTAATTTTAAAATTCCATGTTTGTAAGCATAATCAAAATCTGCTTCAATTTCATCAACAATTAATTGTTTAGACTTTGCATTTAATTGCCCTAAATCTATATTTGGAAAATAAGAACGATTTAAAACTTCGAAATCGTCTTTTAAATCTCTTAAAAAATTTACTTTTTGAAAAGCTGAACCTAAACGCATTGCTGCATCTTTTAATTCATTATACTTATTATCATCACCATTTACAAAAACCTTTAAACACATTAAACCTACAACATCTGCAGAACCATAAATGTATTCTTCATATTCTGCTTTTGTTTGATATTCAGTTTTATGCAAATCTGCTTTCATGCTTTTTAAAAAAGCCTGAACCATATGATCTTCTATATTATACTTTCTTACTGTCTGTTGAAAAGAATTTAAAATAGGATTTAAACTTATACCTGCTTTGTGAGCAGCATAATAATCGTTTTCGAACTGAGACATTAATTCTTCTTTGTCATATTCATGAAATGTGTCTACAATTTCATCTGCAAAACGAACAAAACCATAAATATTATAAATATCATTTCTGATAGCTGGAGAAAGCATGTTTACAGCTAAAGAAAAGGAGGTACTGTAGCTTTTAGTTACTAGCTTGCTACAGTTTTCTGAAACAGTATCGAATAATTCTTTCATTTTAAGATTGATTTTTTATGATTAAATCAGAAGCTATTTTACCAGATATTAATGCTGGAGGAACTCCAGGACCAGGTACAGTTAATTGTCCTGTAAAATATAGGTTTTTCACTTTTTTACTCTTTATTTTTGGTCTTAAAAACGCTGTTTGCATTAAGATATTTGCCAAACCATAAGCATTACCTTTATAAGAATTGTATTCTTTTATAAAATCATTCACGCAAAATGATTTTTTAAAAATAATACTTTTTCTAACATCTTGGCCAGTTAACTTCTCTAATCTTTCTAAAATTTTATTAAAATATTTTTCTCTCAACTCTTCTGTATCTTCTAAACCAGGTGCTAGAGGTATTAAAAAAGTACCTGCTTCTTTTCCTTCAGGAGCCAAAGAATTATCAGTTATACTTGAAAAGCTTGCATAAAATAAAGGATTTTTAGGCCATTTTGGAGTATCATAAATATCCTTTGCATGAATATCAAAATCAGTATCAAAAAATAAAGTATGATGACATACATTTTTTATTTTTTTATCAAATCCAACATAAAACAATAACGAAGAAGGTGCAAATGTCTTTTTAGACCAATATTTTTCTGAATATTGTCTTAAGTTATTATCTAATAATTGTTCTGTATGATGATAATCTGCTCCACTCAACACTAAATCTGTAGCTATTTCTTCTCCATTAACTTGTAATGCTTTCACAGCATTATTGCTATCGGTTACAATTTTATCTATAGCTGCATTAGTTACAAATTCTACACCCAAACTCTTGGCTAAAGAAACCATTCCTTCAACTACTTTATACATACCACCTTTCGGATGCCAAGTACCTAATCCAAAATCTGCATAATTCATAAAATTATAAAATGCTGGAGTATTACTAGGTTTTGCACCTAAAAATAGAACTGGAAATTCTAAAATTTGAATTAATTTATTGCTTTTAATATTTTTTCTAACATCTTTTCTAATAGTAGAAAAAAACTGAGAAACTCTTGCAATAGTTTCTGTTGACACTAACTCTAGAGGGGAAATACCAGGTTTATAAACCATTTTTTTCACTGCTATATCATAATTTTCTCTAGCAGAAGCTAAAAAGGACTTTAAATGCTTAGAACTTCCTTTTTCCTCATCTTCAAAAATCTTATAGATAGCATCTAAATTACCAGGAACAGTTATGGAGTCATTTACATCAAAATAAACTTGATAACCAGGTTTTAACCTATCTAGTTGATAAAAATCATTAGGTTTTTTTCCAAAATCTGCGAAAAATTTCTCAAAAACGTCTGGCATCCAGTACCAAGTAGGGCCAATATCGAAAGTAAAGCCCATGTTTTTATATTGTCTAGCTCTACCTCCTAAAGTATCATTTTTCTCTAATACTGTTACTTTGTAACCAGCTTTTGCTAGGTAACTTGCTGCTGATAATGATGAAAAACCAGAGCCTATAATGTGTACGCTTCTATTCATAAAATATTTTGTTTAACAAAAATAACTTTTAATGAAACAAAATTAAAAGTAATTTGATTTTTTATAAGACTTTTAACAAATCTGAAATAGAGTCGTAGAGTTTTATGTTAGATCCTAATTCTAAATGTTTAATTTTTTTAATTTTTCTTCCAGTAGCAATAAAACTGTTTTTAGTGTTATCCATTACTTCATCTATTTCTGCAAAATATTCTTCAACCTTATCATCATAAGGTTGAATAGTTAATGAAGTTACAAAACATATTTCTCTACCACTTTCTAAAAAGTAATTTAAATTATTTAAAGGTAAACTTTGACCTAAATATATTGTATGATGACCTCTTAATACTAATTCATAATTCAAATAAAGTAAACCTAATTCATGTATTTCATTTTCAGGTAAAAATAAAACATAGGTTTTGTTACTATCATTAATACTGTATTGAAGTTTTTCAGTATTAATTTGAATTTTTTGAGCTATTAAATTAGATATAAAATGTTCGTGAGCAGGTAATAGAGTATCAGTTTGCCACAATAAACCAATATGGTCTAAAAATGGAATGAAAACATCTTTAAAAATTTCTCTAAACGTTTTTTTATGAAGTAATTTATTGTAAGTATTATTAAATAAAATCTTATCAAACTGAAACATTGAAACTTTAAAAGAGTTTATAGCTTCATCATTAATAGCAATATTAAACGCTAATTCTCTAGATTTTAAAATAATGTCTTCTTCAGACATTGCTGCAATTTTAGATATTTTAAAATTATTTTTATTTAACAAAACAATGTTTAACAACTTCGTTAAATTTTCTTGACTGTAATATCTAATATTGGTTTCTGTTCTCTGAGGCTCTAGTAAATTGTAGCGCTTTTCCCATATTCTAATGGTATGTGCTTTAATACCAGAAATATTTTCAAGGTCTTTTATTGTAAAATCTTGCTTAATATTGTTCAACTTATTCTTTTTTGAGTTGAACAAATTTAATTATTTTTTTATTTAATCAACATTTTTTATGAAAAATGTAACATTTTTGTGTAAAACTTAACTAATAGAGTAACTAACTATTTACAGGTGCAGAAAGATTTAGAGGAAAAATTTTTATCAGATTTTGAAAAAAATCAAAATATTGCTCATAAAATTTGTAGGGTATATACTACAAATCAAAATGCGCATAATGATTTATTTCAGGAAATAACAATTCAACTTTGGAAAAACTACCCAAAGTTTAGAGGTGATTCTAAATTTAGTACTTGGATGTATAGAGTAGCTTTAAATACAGCAATATCACTATATAGAAAATCAACTAGAAGGGTTAAAACACAAGATATAAGTGATGTGGCTTACAAAATATCATCTACACCTTATGATGATACAGAAGAAGCACAATTAAAAGCATTGTACAAAGCTATTCACAAATTAAATGATATTGATAAGGCGCTTATTTTTCTTTATTTAGAAGATAAACCTTATAAAGAAATATCTGAGGCATTAGGTATAACTTCTGTAAATGCAAGAGTAAAGATGAACAGAGCCAAAGAAAAATTAAAAAACATACTAAACCCATAAATTATGGATGTATTAGATAAATATAAAAAAGCTTGGGTAAATCAGCCAGAAGATAATAGACAATTGTCTTCTAAAGAAATTTATAAATTAGCACATTCTAGTTCATCTTCTTTAGTTAAGTGGATTTTTATTATTGGAATTTTAGAATTTATATTCTGGGGTGTTATTAACTTTCTTGTTCCTGATAGTTTTTATAAAATTTATGAAGATTTAAATTTAGAAACTTTCTTACAAGTTTTTACAGTATTTCATTACATTATTTTAATTGCTTTTTTGTACCTATTTTATCAAAATTACACTAATATTTCATTAGTGGATAATACCAAAAAACTCATAAAAAAGATATTAAAAGTTAGAAAAACAGTAAATTATTATGTGTATTATAATTTGGCTATTATTGTTTTAGTAAGCTTTGTTATTAATGCAAAAATATTCTCTAATCCAGAAAAACATTTAGATATTATAAATCCAGATAATTTAGCAATGGATTTAAGTCAAATTGTTACAATCTCTATAATAAGTCAAATAATTGCAGTTATTGTAATACTGGTTTTATTCTGGTTATTTTATAAATTGATTTATGGTATTTTCTTGAGAAAACTAAATAAAAATTACAAAGAATTATCTAAATTAGACGAATCAAATTAAAGTTTTATTTATGAAAAAGATATTATTATTTGTTTTTTTAGGGATTTCTTTCATTTCTTTTAGTCAACAAAAATCAGATTTTTGGGATAATGTAAGGTTTGGTGGAGGCTTTACTTTAGGCTTTGGTAGTCAAACTACTGTTGGTATTTCACCAAGTGCTATTTATGATTTTAACAATGGGCTAGCAATTGGAGTAGGTGTTGGTTATTTATATAGTGAAATCAATGATTTTACCTCTAATGTATACAGTACTAGTATTATAAGTTTATATCAAACAAATTTTAACCTTCAATTTTCATCAGAATTCGATTATTATTTTGCTAACCAATCTACTTTTAATGGTGGTAGTGTAAGTACAAATTTTCCAGCATTACATTTAGGAGTAGCTTTTAACCAAGGCAGATTTGCTGTAGGAGTTCGTTATGACGTTTTATATGACGAAAACAAAAGTATTTTTGCTTCTCCAATTTCTCCTGTTGTTCGTTTCTATTTCTAAAAATTCTTCAACTCCTTTAATAAGATTTCATGCATTTGGTCTGTATAATCTAAATGTGTAGTAATTCTTATTTTACCTTCACCCATAGGTGTTAAAAGAATATTTTTTGATTTCATTTTATCAATAAAATTATCAGCACCAATCTTGTCATCAACATAAAAAATAAGAATATTAGTTTCTACTGGTTCTATTTTAGAAATGTAACTACAACTCTCTAACACCTCAGCTATTTCTTTTGCTTTTTGATGATCGCTAGCTAATCGTTCTATATTATTATCTAAAGCATATTTTGCTGCTGCTGCTAAAAAACCAACTTGTCTCATACCTCCACCTAACAACTTTCTTATTCTTACAGCCTTTTGCATCATGTTTTTAGGACCTAATAACATAGAACCAATAGGAGCACCTAAACCTTTTGAAAAGCAAATTGAAATTGTATCAAACAATTTTCCATATTGTTGAGGCGTTTCGTTTTTTGCAACTAATGCATTAAATAAACGAGCTCCATCTAAGTGAAAACCTAAATTATTTTTTTTAGCTTCTGCATGTATTTTTTTAATTTCTTCAAAATCCCAGCAAGCTCCTCCTCCTTTATTTGTAGTGTTTTCTAGGCAAATAAGTTTTGTAAAAGGTAAATATATTTCTGGCTTTACAGCTGCAATATCTTTTATTTGCTCTGCAGTAAACATACCTCTATTACCATCAATTAATTTACAAGTAACTCCAGAATTAAAAGCTACTCCTCCACTCTCATAATTATAAATATGTGCATATTTATCACAGATTACTAAGTCTCCAGGTTGTGTGTGTAATTTAATAGCTGTTTGATTTGCCATTGTTCCTGATGGAAAAAAAAGTGCACTTTCCATACCAAAAAGTGTAGCTACTTTTTCTTGTAAAGCATTAACTGTAGGGTCCATACTAAAAACATCATCACCTACATTTGCACTCATCATAGCATCTAACATACCTTTAGAAGGCTTAGTAACAGTATCTGAAATTAAATCTATTATCATATTTCTATTTAATTTAATGCTTATAATCTGTTCCTATAGGAGATCCATCTGGAATTTGAGGAGCAGATATTTTTTTGAACGAAGTTGGATTCTTTAAATAATTACTGATCATTTTCCTCATAGCATTATCGTAAATTTTTTGAGTACCCTTAGATTTTTTAGTATCTAATAAAGACTTAATATCCTCTAATTTTGATAAAACAATCGCATTTACTTGTTTATACTGATTTTTATACACACCTAAATAAAACATTTGCTCTAAAACTTCAGTATTAATTATATTTTGCAATTCTTGATGATAAGAGTTTTTATGATTCTTTTTGATAGTACTTTCTATTAATTTATCTATCAATTCTTCTAAACCTAATTGTGTATCATTTAAACTTTTATGAGCTATAAGTCTTGACATTCTTTGTGGATTTAACAGCAATTCTAAGCTCATTTCAGAAGCTGTTTCTACAGCAGAAAATGCATCAAAAGCAATACCTGTTTTACTCTTAAAAGACTCACGACTTCTACCATAACCAATGGCTCTTGGTGGAAATAAGTCTAGTTTTTGTTTAGGTATTGCAATTTCGTTAACATCAATAGTTTTTAAAACTGCTTGTAAAGCATTTCTTTCTGTAGTTCCAGAAATCATTTTTACTGGGTTTTGGTTACCTCCTTTAACAGCATAACTATATTCTAAACCACCTATTAATTTTGTAGTAGCTTCTGTTTGATATCTATGAAAAAAATACAAAGGCACAAAAACGTCTTCTAAAACAGAATATGGCTGACCAGCTTTAATATTATCTATTGAAAAGTTTTCTATAGCCTTTTTTCTAACATTTAAAACATTATAAAGTTCATCATAGATGTTATCTCCATTATCCCATAAATGAGCAGCTCCACTTGCACTCCCTTGAGGTCTTGCATCAGAATCAGATAAATATTTTAATCCGTTAGAAAAAGCATTTTCTAATATTTTATTTAACTCTTCATTTTCATTTTTATCCTCAGAAAAATCTTGATAAGAATAGGCTACTGTTACTTTATCCCAAGCTCCAATTTTGGTGTCATAAGCATCAGAAAAATCGATTTTACCATCTTTTAAACTAATTTTAGGATGTGGATAATCCATTACAGAAGTTCTACCATTTGTACTCGCAGAAAAATTATGGGCAAATCCTAATGTATGACCAATTTCGTGAGCAGATAATTGCCTTATTCTTGCAATTGCCATTTCTAAAGCAAATTTATCGTCTACTGAATTATTTTTATAAGGTGATTGTAAAGCTTGTGCTATTAAAAAATCTTGACGAATTCTTAAACTCCCTAAACTTACATGTCCTTTTATTATTTCTCCAGTTCTAGGATCTGATATACTTGCACCATAACTCCAACCTCTAGTACTTCTATGAACCCATTGAACTACATTATACCTTAAATCTAACATGTCTGCACCTTCAGGAAGCATTTTAAATTGAAAAGCATTTTTATAACCTGCAGCTTCAAAAGCTTGATTCCACCAACGTCCACCATCTAACAAAGCACTCCTTACTGGTTCTGGAGTTCCTCTGTCTAAATAGTAAATAATAGGTTCTTTAGCTTCAGATACAGCTGCATTTGGGTCTTTCTTTTCTAAACGATGTCTATAAATAAAACGCTTTGTAATTGGTTCATTTACAGGTGTTGAATAATCCATAAAAGACATTGGAAAGGAGCCAGAACGTGGATCAAACTTTCTAGGTTTATAATTATTATCTGGTAATTCTACAAAAGAATGATGTTGATGAACAGTTACAGCACTTGCATCTGGAGAAACACTTCTAATGTTATATCCTCTTGGAGTTCCTTTAAATGTTAACATTACATCAAACTCAACATTTTTAGGAAATGCTTTTGTTCTTTCTAAATGAAAAGCGCTTCTACTTTTATCTAAACTATAATTACCTTGATTATTTCTAGCTAAAGTTCTAGCTACACCAAAAGCATCTCTCATAAAAAAAGAGGTGGCATCAACTAAAAAAGTATTATTCTTTTCTTCTTTAATTATAAATCCGTGTAAAACAGATTTCGCAAAAGCTTCTTTTATAGATTGCTTTTCTTCTTTATTATCTGTTATTGCTCTATAATCTTGGTTAGGTTGTAATAACAATAACTTATTACCTACTTTTTTAAAATGTACTACTACTCCACCTCCAAGTTTACCTCTATCCAAACCAATATCATTTGAGCCAATACCTTCAGACAATGCATTTACGTATAAAAATTCGTCATTTAATTTATCTATTTCTAAATAAACTTTATCAGAATTTTCATCATAATAAAAATTAAAGTAACCTTCATATTTGGTAATACCTTTCTTTAATTTATCAGATGATTTTTCTGTTAAAAATTGAGAATAACTAAAAGTTGTTAAACTTAAAAAAGCAATAAGAAATAGTAATTTTTTCATGAATAAATTATTTTCTATAAAACTATGAAATAAGGTTTAGTTTTAAAACACGAAATCTTAAAAATTCATTTATTTTTGCTCAACTTATGATTACACAAGACCAACTTAAAGATATATCTACAAGAATTAGCAAGCTTAAAGGTTATTTAGAAATTGATAAAAAATTAATTGAAATAACTAACGAAGAAGAAAAAACTGCTAACCCAGATTTTTGGAATAATCCAAAAGAAGCAGAAAAGTTGATGAAAGATTTACGTTTTAAGAAAAAATGGGTAGAAGATTATAATAAGGTTATTACATTTAATGAAGACTTAAATGTTTTGTATGATTTTTACAAAGAAGACGAAGTTGATGAAAAAGAATTAGAAGAACAATTTGATAAAACTATTTCTTTTTTAGAAGATATTGAATTTAAAAATATGCTTTCAGATGAAGGTGATTCTTTATCAGCTACATTACAAATAACAGCTGGAGCTGGAGGAACAGAAAGTTGTGACTGGGCAGAAATGTTATTTAGAATGTACACAATGTGGTCAGAAAAACAAGGCTTTAAATTAAAAACACTTAACTATCAAGCAGGTGATACTGCTGGTATTAAAACAGTTACTGTAGAAATAGAAGGCGATTATGCTTTTGGTTGGTTAAAAGGCGAAAATGGTGTGCACAGATTGGTTCGTATTTCTCCTTTCGATTCTAATGCAAAACGTCATACAAGTTTTGCTTCTGTTTATGTTTATCCTGTTGCAGATGAAAGTATAGAGATTGATATAAATCCTGCAGATATAGAAATAACTACAGCTCGTTCTTCTGGTGCAGGAGGCCAAAATGTAAATAAAGTAGAAACTAAAGTTCAATTATTACATAAACCAACAGGTATACAAATACAGTGCTCAAACTCAAGATCTCAGCATGACAATAGAGCTACAGCTTTACAAATGTTAAAATCTCAATTGTATGAAATTGAATTACAAAAACAACAAGCTGCAAGAGATGATATTGAAGCTAACAAAATGAAAAATGAATGGGGAAGCCAAATAAGAAACTATGTGATGCATCCTTATAAATTGGTGAAAGATGTTAGAACTGCTCATGAAACAGGAAATGTAGATGCTGTTATGGATGGAAATATTCAACCATTTTTAAAAGCATATTTAATGTTAAATGGACAAAAAACAGAAGATTAAAAGCTAAAATAAAATGATTAAAATATACCACAATCCACGTTGTAGAAAATCTAGAGAAGGACTACAAATCTTAGAAAACTCAGGTAAAGAATTTGAAATAATTAAATATTTAGAAGATATTCCTTCAGAAGAAGAATTAGCAAAAATTATAAAAAAACTAAATATTAATCCTATACAATTAGTACGTAAAAACGAAAAAGTTTGGAAAGAAAACTTTAAAGGAAAAGATTTATCTGATCATGAAATTGTAAAAGCAATGATAGAAAATCCTAAGCTAATAGAGCGTCCAATTGTAATTAATAACAATAAAGCAGTTATAGGAAGACCACCAGAAACTATCTTAGAATTTATCTAAATAATGTAACTTAAAATTGTTTAACTTTTATTTAACCATTTTAAACTAAACTAAAAAGGAAATTTGCAGTCAAAATAAAAAAACCCAACTAGTTTTGACAAAAAAATACACTTTATTTAGTTTAGCTTTTTTCTTCGTATTAACAGCTTTTTCTCAAAAACCAATTACTATAAGTGGTAAAGTTATTGATGCTTTATCTAAACAGCCTTTAGAGTATGCTACTATTGTTATTAAAAATACAGAAACCCAAAAAATTTCTGGAAGTATTACAGATGCTAAAGGTATTTTTAGCGTAAAAACACCTGCAGGATTTTATGAAATAAGTGTAGAATTTATCTCATTTAAATCAAAAAAATACCCAAAACAAAATATAACTAAAGATTTAGATTTGGGTACAATTACTCTATCTGAAGATTCTAAGTCTTTGGATGAAGTTGTAATTATAGCAGAAAAAACAACTGTAGATATAAGATTAGATAAAAAGGTATTTAATATAGGTAAAGACCTTTCTATTAGAGGAGGAAACGCAAGTGATGTTTTAGGAAATGTACCTTCTGTGCAAGTAGATGTAGAAGGAACAGTTAGTTTACGTGGTAATGAAAATGTAACTATTTTAATAGATGGTAGACCAAGTGCTTTAGTAGGTTTAAATGGTGCTGAAGCTTTAAGACAAATACCTGCTGAAGCAATCGAAAAAGTTGAAGTAATAACCTCTCCATCAGCAAGATATGACGCAGAAGGTACTGCTGGGATTTTAAATATTATTTTAAGAAAAAATAAATTAACTGGTTTTAATGGATCTTTACAATTAGATTTAGGATATCCTGAAAGATTGGGTACAGCTTTTAATGCAAACTGGAGAACAAAAAAATGGAATCTTTTTACAAATACAGGTTTTAGATATAATGAAACTCTAGGTAATGCTTTAAGCGAATCTAATTTTTTATCATCAAATGCTCAGAATGCGTTAGTAGTTGAGCAAAGAAATTTTGGTAGATTAGGTAGATCTATTTTTACAAGTTTTGGTGCAGAATATTATTTATCACAAAATTCAAGTATAATTGGTAATATCGTCTTTAATGGTGGTAATGATGATGATGTAAACACTAATGAGATTGATAGATTTGATGCTAATGGAAATATCAATGAAGCTACTTTTAGAAGAGAAGCTGAAGGAGAAGATGAAAACAGACTTCAATACACTTTAGATTATGTAAATACTTTTGATGGCAAAGGAAAAAAGCTTTCTATTAATTTACAATATTCTACAGAAATGGAAGATATTTTAAATAATATCACAGAAATAGACACTCAAACAAATATTTTAAATGATTTAGAGCAGGTTATTGAAGAACAGAATGAAGATAGAGCTCTTTTACAAATAGATTACGTACATCCTGTAGGTGAAAACATTCAATATGAAGCTGGTTATAGAGGAAATTATAGAGACATCTTTAACAGCTTTTACTTAGCAGAAAGACAAGTTTTTCCTGATGGACCTCTAGTACCAGATGCAGGCTTAAATAATTCTTTTAATTATGAAGAATTTGTAAATGCTGCATACTTTCAATATGGTCAAAAATTTAATAAAATATCTTTCTTAGGAGGTTTACGATATGAATATACCACAACTGAAATTGTTCAGCAAACATCTACCACTAGTAGTAAAAGAAATTATGGAAACTTATTTCCTACTGTAAATCTTGGTTATGAGTTTAGAGATGGTGAAAACATGACTATTGGTTATAATAGAAGAATTAGAAGACCTAGAGGAAGAAATTTAAACCCTTTTCCAAGTAGATCTAGTGAAGCTAATATTTATACAGGTAATGTTAATTTAAATCCTGTGATTACAGATGCTTTTGACATTGGTTATTTAAAAAGATGGGACAAATTTACTTTAAGTACCTCTTTATATTATAACATAAGTAATGATAATTGGGAAAGAATCCAAGAAGACACAGGAGATGTAACAGATAATGGAGATCCAATAACAAGAAGATTCCCAATAAACTTATCAACCCAAGAACGTTTAGGATTAGAATTTACTTTAAATTATAGACCTTTTAAGATTTGGAATATTAATAGTGATTTTAACCTTTTTAGAGTTACTACTGATGGTGATTATACTAATCCAACAACAAACGTTACACAAAGTTTTGATTTTGAAAACACTGCTTTTTTTATAAGATTAAATCAAAAAATAACTTTACCTGGTAAAACAGACTTACAAATTAATACAAACTATAGAGGTCCGTCACAAAATGCTCAAACTAAAAGTCAAGGTGTTTTTAGTATGAATCTAGCAGCTAGTAAAGACTTATTTAATGAAAAAGCTTCTATAAGTTTAAACTTTAGTGATGTATTTAATAGTAGAATAAGTAGAAGAACTACAAACATCCCAGGTTTCTTAGACCAATATTCAGAATTTCAATGGAGAGAACCACAATTTAGAGTAAGTTTTGTGTATAGATTTAATCAAAAGAAAGAAAGATTTAAACCACAAAGAGAAGATAATGGTGGTGATGATTTTGAAGGATAGAATCTACATCAAATAAAAAAAGCGCTAATTTAAAAATTAGCGCTTTTTTTATGATATATTTTTAAAGTAAATCTTTACTTACCTTCAGCAGCTTTTTTAGCTTCTCTTTTTAATTTCATATTTTCCCAAATTGTTCCTCCAATCCAATATGGAACAACAAATGTTAATAAGAATATTAACAACCAAAAACCAGCTGTAAAAATAAACATGAATAAAACTAAACCTGAAAACTCTGAAAATTCTAACATTGTCAATATTATTTAATGAAGCAAAAATAAAATATATTTTTTTAAAATCACAATGTCTTTGCAAATATTTATGATACTCTTTTAAAAGAGTAATTTTCTAAAAAATCATCTCATATTTTGTAAATTTGCAAAAATTAAATTTCATCTAAAATGACACAATTTCGAGTAGAAAAAGACACAATGGGTAAAGTTAATGTTCCTGCAGATAAATACTGGGGAGCCCAAACAGAACGTTCTCGTAATAATTTTAAGATTGGGGCACCTGCATCTATGCCTTTAGAGGTAGTTTACGGTTTTGCCTACTTAAAAAAAGCTGCAGCTTATACCAATTGTGAATTGGGTGTACTATCAGCAGAAAAAAGAGATTTAATTGCACAAGTTTGTGATGAAATTTTAGAGGGTAAACACGATGATCAATTTCCTCTTGTTATTTGGCAAACTGGCTCAGGTACACAATCTAACATGAATGTAAATGAGGTTATTGCTAACAGAGCTCATGAAATTGCAGGAAAAGTAATTGGTGAAGGAGAGAAAACCATTCAACCAAATGATGATGTAAATAAATCACAATCTTCTAATGACACTTTTCCTACTGGAATGCATATTGCAGGTTACAAGAAAATTGTAGAAACTACAATTCCTGGAATAGAACAACTTAGAGATACTTTAAAAGCAAAATCAGAAGCTTTTAAAGATGTTGTTAAAATAGGAAGAACTCACTTAATGGATGCTACTCCACTTACTTTAGGACAAGAATTCTCAGGTTATGTAGCTCAATTAAACTTTGGTTTAAAAGCATTAAAAAATACTTTAGAACATTTAAGTCAATTAGCTTTAGGAGGCACAGCAGTAGGTACAGGTTTAAATACACCTGCTGGTTATGATGTTTTAGTTGCTAAATATATTGCTGAATTTACAGGAATGCCTTTTGTAACTGCAGAAAATAAATTTGAAGCTCTAGCAGCACACGATGCATTAGTAGAAACGCATGGAGCTTTAAAGCAAATTGCAGTTTCTTTAAATAAAATTGCTAACGATATTCGATTAATGGCTTCTGGTCCAAGATCTGGAATTGGAGAAATTATCATTCCTGCTAATGAACCAGGTTCTTCAATTATGCCTGGTAAAGTGAATCCTACACAGGCTGAAGCAATTACAATGGTTTGTGCTCAAGTTATGGGTAATGATGTTGCAGTTACGATTGGTGGTACACAAGGTCATTATGAATTAAATGTGTTTAAACCAATGATGGCTGCAAATGTTTTACAATCTGCACAATTAATTGGTGATGCATGTGTTTCTTTTGATGTAAATTGTGCTGCTGGTATAGAGCCAAATCATTCTAGAATTAAAGAATTAGTAAATAATTCTTTGATGTTAGTAACTGCTTTAAATACAAAAATTGGTTATTATAAAGCTGCAGAAATAGCAAATACAGCTCATAAAAATGGAACCACTTTAAAAGAAGAAGCAGTAAATTTAGGTTATGTAACTCCAGAAGAATATGATGAGTGGGTAAAACCAGAAGATATGACAGGTAGTTTAAAATAATATATTTATATTTAGATCTAATTTTTCTTTATGAGAAAATATAAATTATACCTACTAACTATCTGTTTGTTAATTTTTAGTTGTACTCCTTCTGAAACCGAAGATTTAACATTAATTACCGAAAAAGAAGTAAATAACTTTAGCGGTTACATATCTATTACAGATCAAAAGTTTGCAGATAAACTTGGTTTATCTAATGGTAATTTAACATGGATATTTAATAAAGATGAGAGTACTGTTAGTACAATTTTCTCAAAGAATTTAACTAGTAGTCCTTACAAACTAGAAATTACAATTAGAGTAAATGATGACCCTAATTCACCAATTATAAAGTTTATTTCAGATTTTGATAGAAAAATTATACCTGGAAACAGATACAAAATTTTTACAACCTTAAACCTTTTTGGCATTACAAGTTTTGTGCCTGGAAATACTGGAGGACAAGTAATATTTAATAAAACTTCAGATATTTTAGGTTTTAGTGTAGGTTCTGAATGTACTATCGTTATTGCAGAACAAGGTGGATTCGCTATTAATAATAGTTCACAATCTTTTCATTTAAAAGGAACATTTACGTTAGATAATACAGCTAATATTGATAAAGAGATTGGTGAGTTTGTTATTGCTTTTGATGGTGATAATATATTTGATCTTTCTTTTTTTTAATTTTTAAACCAACCCATTTTAAATGATTAATACTTACGAAAATACATTAAAACAAATTATAATAACAATTCTTGGTGCTTCTGATGATATAGATTATAATATTTCTAATGAATTAAAACGTAGGTGGCTAGAAAAAAGAAATCATGAAAAAGAAAAGAATGATGGCTTTTTATTTGAAAAAAGAATTTTGTTTTATGCCGACTTTATAGATCTAAGAACTATTGTTGAAAAAAACTGGAATGCTTTTGAAAAAGTATTTAAAAATAAAGATCGTTTTTTTGTGTTTTTTGATGAAGTCTATCAATTCAAAAACACTTTAAATTTGGGAAACAGTCTAACAAAAAGTCAAGAAAAATTATTATCAGGTATTACAGCAGATTTAAAAAATAGCTTTACTATTTTCTCAAATAAAAACAATAATACAAACGATTATTTTATAGCTATTAATAAGGTTTCTGATAACCTAGGCACTACTTGGTTTAGTAATAATTCAGATAACCCTAATAAACCAACTTTAAGTGTTGGTGATGATTATGAATTACTTATAGAAGCTAATGATCCAAAAGACAGAGAAATAGAATATGAAGTTTATCACTTTGCAGGTTCTTTAAGAATCAAACAAGAAAGCAATCGATTTAATTTTAAAATTACTGAAGATTTAATTGGCCTAAATACAATGTTAGTTGTTAAAGCAAATACACCAAAATCTGATTATAAAAATGAAAGATCTATAAAGATTTTCATGACAGTTCTTCCTAAGTAATGCTAGTTTTATAGATATCTTTCTTTATAAACTTTTAAATGATGCAATTGATGTCCAGAGAAAAGAAATCCTAATGCTCTAACAGACATATCATTTCCAGATGCATTTCCAATTCTTTGCAAGGCTTCTTCAGTAAAACTTTTATATAATTGAATTGTAGAGTTTCTTAAAGTCTGCATTTCATCTAGTAAATCTATAAAATTACGATCATTAGCATTATCATAACTTACAAATAAATCCTGATCAAAACCTGGTAAAAGGGTTTTATCATTTCTTGCAAAACATAATGCTCTATAACAAAAAACACGTTCTGTATCTATAATATGCTGTATTAATTCTTTAGTTGTCCATTTACCCTCTGCATATGCAAAATCTTGTTTATCAATTGGTAATTGTCTAAATAATTCGTCAAATTGAGTTTGGCTATCTTTAAGATTTTCAATAATAGAATTACCGTTTTTCTCTATTGGATTTATGTACATTGCATAATAAGGTGCATATTCGTTTTTAGGAATCATTTTCTAGAATTTACGTAAGTTTGTTTTGCTAAAATAATCATTTTTAATGACGCAATTATTTATCAATATAAAAGAGTTAATTCAAGTTAGAGACTTAGAAGTTTTGAAGATTTCTGGTACTGCAATGAAGATTTTACCAACTCTAAAAAATGCCTTTTTACTAGTTGAAGATAATATAATTATCGATTATGGTTTAATGCAAAATGCTCCTAATTCTATTGATAATGTTATTGATTGTAATGGAAAAATGATTTTACCTACTTGGGTAGATTCACATACACATATAGTATTTGCAGGTAATAGAGAACAAGAATTTGTAGACAGAATCAAAGGTTTAACCTATGAAGAGATTGCTAATAAAGGAGGTGGAATTTTAAATTCTGCTAAAAAACTACAAGAAACCTCTTTTGAAGATTTATATCAGCAATCTGCAAAACGATTAGAAGAAGTAATGACCCTAGGTACAGGTGCTATTGAAATAAAATCTGGTTATGGCTTAACTGTTGATGCAGAAATAAAAATGCTTAGCGTTATAAAAAAACTAAAAGAAAATTATAGTATTCCTATAAAATCTACTTTTTTAGGAGCTCATGCATTACCAACTGAATTCAAAAATAATAAACAAGAATATATTGATTTGATAATCAATAAAATGTTACCTAAAATCACCAAAGAAAATCTAGTAGATTTTATAGATATTTTCTGTGAAAAAGGGTATTTTTCAGTTGAAGACACTGTGCAAATTTTAGAAGCTGCAAAGAAATATGCATTAAGATCAAAAATTCATGTGAATCAGTTTCATAGTATTGGTGGTATTAAAATTGCAACAAAACACAATGCGCTTTCTGTTGATCATTTAGAAATTTTAAATGATGATGATTTACATTATTTAAAAAATTCTGAAACAATGCCTGTTGCACTTCCCTCCTGTTCTTTTTTCTTAGGAATTCCTTATACACCAGCTAGAAAAATAATTGATAATGGGTTACCATTAGCCTTGGCTTCAGATTATAACCCAGGTTCTACACCATCAGGAAATATGAATTTTGTTGTGGCTACTGCTTGTATAAAAATGAAATTATCACCAGAAGAAGCTATAAATGCAGCCACAATTAATGGTGCTTATGCCTTAAATATATCTAACAAAGTAGGAAGTATAACTAGAGGAAAATTAGCCAATTTTATAATTACCAAGGAAATTCCATCTTATGGATTTATTCCTTATAGTTTTGGTTCTAATTTAATTGATTCAGTATTTATTAACGGACAGAAGGTTTAATGCTATTTCAACTTTTTTCAAGAATAAAATTTTTACTTAGCTCTACAAACAAACATGGAGTTCACTCACCTTTTGTCTTTGACTTTGTCACAAAAGGGTTATACAAAAAGTCAATAATCACAAATGAAATAGATAAATATCTTGAACTTAATTCTCTTTCTAAAAAAGAGAAAAAAATTCTTTCTAAAATCATTACTTACTTTAATGTAAAAGAATTTTATTTTAATAATAAATCACAAATAAGCACTTTAAATAACGATTTTAAATTGCTTTATTTCAGAAACTTAACTGAAGAAGAAATTGTTGATACTAATTTATTAAATAAAAATACAATTCTTATTTTTCATCATATTTATAAGAGTGATAAATCTTTAAAATTGTGGAATGATTTCCTTAAAAAACAATCTAATATAGTAAGTATAGATGTATATTATTTTAGTTTACTATTCTACAGACCACAACAAGCAAAAGAGCATTTTAAAATAAGAGTTTAACACTTTCTTAAATATTTAAGTTTGTATTTTTGCTCTTATGAAAATTTACACAAAAACAGGAGATAAAGGTACAACTGCTTTATATGGTGGTACTAGAGTAAAAAAGTACAATCTTAGAATAGATGGTTATGGAACTGTGGATGAGTTAAACTCATATATTGGCCTTATAAAAGATCAAGAAATTAGTGATACTGTTAAAGAAGTATTGTTAAGAATTCAGAACGAGCTTTTTACTTTAGGTGCTATGTTAGCAACTCCACAAGAAAAAGAAACTCTAAAGTCTGGTAAAGAGCGTTTAAACATTCCAAAAGTGAATGAAAACAGCATAACATTCTTAGAAAATGAAATTGATAAAATGGATGAGGAATTGCCTCAAATGACACATTTTATACTTCCTGGTGGTCATCAAGCAGTGTCATTCTGTCACGTTGCAAGGTGTGTTTGCAGACGTGCAGAACGTTTATGTGTAGAGTTAAATGATGAAGAAAATATTAATAGTGACATATTAAAGTATTTAAACCGACTTTCTGACTTTCTTTTTACGTTGGCACGAAAGTTGTCTAAAGACTTATCAGTAGAGGAAATTAAATGGATTCCTCAAAAAAATTAACGTTCTTTTTTTTATTGATATTTAAAGATATTAGATTTTTTTTTAATTCACACACCTCTGATTACAAGTGACTTAAACAACTCTAAAATATCTTTAATGTATATTTCTTAAAAAAGACTTGCATAATTAAGTAAAAAAATTATTTTTGCACCAAATTAAACAGTAAGAAATGTATTGGACATTAGAATTAGCATCTTATTTAGCAGATGCACCTTGGCCAGCAACCAAAGATGAGTTAATAGATTACGCTATTAGAACTGGTGCTCCACTAGAAGTAGTAGAAAACCTACAAGATATCGAAGATGAAGGTGATGCATATGACTCAATTATCGAAATTTGGCCAGATTATCCTACAGAAGATGATTATCTCTGGAATGAGGATGAATACTAAATGAAAACATCAAAAATATAAAAGTCTCAAAAGAGGCTTTTTTTTTGGTTTTATAAGACATAAAACTATTAAAATTTTTAGTTTTATAGCTCTTAAAATAATAATCAAACATACAGTTATTTAATAACTGATAAAACATATAAAATGAGCATTTTAAACTCTGTAATTAAACTTTTTGTAGGTGATAAGCAACAAAAAGATTTAAAGATTTTACAACCAGTAGTAGAAAGTACCAAAAAATTTGAAGCAGAATTTGCAAAACTTTCTCATGACGAATTAAGAGGAAAAACCATTGAGTTCAAAAATAAAATTGCAGCAGCTACAGCAGAATTTAACTCAAAAATAGAAACTTTAGAAGAAGAAGCTAAATCTGCAGAAATAGATCGTCAAGAAGATATTTATGCTGAAATAGATAACTTAAAAGATGAAGCTTATAAAATTTCTGAAGAAGTATTATTAGAAATAATGCCAGAAGCATTTGCTGTAATGAAAGAAACAGCAAAACGTTTTGTAGAAAATGAAGAAATAGAAGTTACTGCAACTCCTTTTGACAGAGAATTATCTGCAGAAAGAGATAACATAACATTAGAAGACGATAAAGCTTATTGGGCTAACTCTTGGGATGCAGCAGGTAAACCTGTTACTTGGGATATGGTTCATTATGATGTACAATTAATTGGTGGTTCTGTTTTACATCATGGTAAGATTGCAGAAATGATGACAGGTGAAGGTAAAACTTTAGTGTCTACACTCCCTGTTTACTTAAATGCTTTAACAGGTAATGGAGTTCATGTAGTAACCGTAAATGATTATTTAGCAAAACGTGATAAAGCTTGGATGGGTCCAATTTTTGAATTCCATGGCTTATCTACAGACTGTATAGATTATCATCAGCCAAACTCAGATGCAAGAAGAAAAGCCTATAATGCAGATATTACCTATGGTACAAATAACGAATTTGGTTTCGATTATTTACGTGATAACATGGCTAGCTCTAAAGATGATTTAGTTCAAAGAGCTCCAAATTATGCAATTATTGATGAGGTAGATTCTGTTTTAATTGATGATGCAAGAACACCTTTAATTATCTCAGGACCTGTGCCAAAAGGAGACGTTCATGAATTTAATGAATTAAAACCTTTGGTTGCTGATTTAGTAACTCTTCAAAAACAACATTTAGTTAGTGTATTAGCTGAAGCTAAAAAGTTAATTGCTGCTGGTGATGATAAAGAAGGTGGTAAACTTTTATTAAGAGTATACAGAGGTTTACCAAAAAATAAAGCGTTAATTAAATTCTTATCTCAAGAAGGAATTAAACAAATCTTACAAAAAACAGAAAACTTCTACATGCAAGACAACAATAAGTTGATGCCTGAAGTTGATGAAGATTTATGGTTTGTTGTTGAAGAAAAGAACAATCAAATTGATTTAACAGATAAAGGTATTGCACATTTATCAGAAAAAACAAATAACGATACTTTCTTTGTTTTACCTGATATTGGAGTAAAAATTGGAGAAATTGATGAATCTGAAGATGCTCCTGAGAAAAAAGCAGCACTAAAAGAAGAGTTATACAAAGACTTTAGTATTAAGAGTGAGCGAATTCATACTATGAATCAACTATTAAAAGCATATACTGTTTTTGAAAAAGATGTTGAGTATGTAGTCATGGATAATAAAGTAATGATTGTTGATGAGCAAACAGGACGTATCATGGATGGTCGTCGTTATTCAGATGGATTACATCAAGCTATTGAAGCAAAAGAAAATGTAAAGATTGAAGATGCTACACAAACTTTTGCAACTGTTACTTTACAAAATTACTTTAGAATGTATCGTAAACTTTCTGGGATGACAGGTACTGCCATTACAGAAGCTGGTGAATTTTGGGAAATTTATAAATTAGATGTTGTAGAAATTCCTACAAACAAGCCAATAGCAAGAGATGACAAAGAAGATTTAGTTTACAAAACTGCTCGTGAAAAATACAATGCTGTTATAGATGATATTGTAAAACTTGTAGAACAAAAAAGACCTGTTTTAGTAGGTACAACTTCTGTAGAAATATCAGAATTATTAGGAAGAATGTTACAAATGCGCAAAATTCCTCATAACATCTTAAATGCAAAATTACACAAACGTGAAGCAGATGTAGTTGCAGAAGCTGGTAAACCTGGGCAAGTAACTATTGCAACAAACATGGCTGGTCGTGGAACAGATATAAAATTAACAGAAGAAGTAAAAGCTGCTGGTGGTTTAGCTATTATTGGTACAGAAAGACACGATTCTAGACGTGTAGATAGACAGTTAAGAGGACGTGCAGGAAGACAAGGTGATGTGGGTTCTTCTCAGTTTTATGTAGCTCTAGATGATAATTTAATGCGTCTATTTGGTTCTGATAGAATTGCCAAAATGATGGATAGAATGGGATTAAAAGAAGGTGAAGTAATTCAGCATTCTATGATTACCAAGTCTATTGAAAGAGCTCAAAAGAAAGTTGAAGAAAACAACTTCGGAATCAGAAAAAGATTATTAGAGTATGATGATATCATGAACGCTCAACGTGAGTTTGTTTACAAAAGAAGAAGACACGCTTTAGATGGTAAACGCTTACAAGTTGATATTGCTAATATGATTTATGATACTTGTGAATCTATTGTAAATAGTAATAAAGGCGTAAAAGATTTTCAAAACTTTGAGTTTGAATTAATTCGTTTTTCTTCTATGACTTCTCCTTTCTCTGAAGAAGAATTTGAAAAGTTATCAGAAAAAGAAATTACAGATAAATTATACGAAATTATTACAGAACATTACAAAAACAAAATTGCTAGAAATGCAGAAATAGCATTTCCAGTAATTAAAAATGTTTTTGAAAATGAGGGTGATAGATACGAACGTATTGTTGTACCATTTACAGATGGTATAAAAACATTACAAGTAGTTACTAACTTAAAAGAAGCTTACGAAAGTAATGGTAAATCATTAATAAATGATTTTGAAAAGAACATTACTCTAGCCATTATAGACGAAAACTGGAAAGATCATTTACGTAAAATGGATGATTTAAAACAGTCTGTACAAAATGCTTCTTATGAGCAAAAAGATCCTTTATTAATCTATAAGTTCGAGGCATTTGAATTGTTTAAAACTACTGTAGATGAAATAAATAAAGAAGTATTATCATTCTTATTTAAAGGAGAATTACCAACACAAGATTCTTCTCAAATATCAGAAGCTCGTCAACAAAAGAGAGAAAAATTAAATTTAAGAAAAGATGATGTTCAGAATTCTACTGAACAAGCTATTTCTAATTCTCGCCAACAACAACATGAGCCAGTAGAAACTATTGTACGTGAAAGACCAAAAATTGGTAGAAACGAACGAGTTACTATAAAAAATGTAATGAGTGGTGCTGAAAAAGAAGTAAAATATAAACAAGCCATTCCTTTAATTGAAAAGGGAGAATGGGTCTTAAAAAGCTAAAAACAAAAACCGTTAAGAATTTTCTTAACGGTTTTTTTTGGTTGAATAATTAATTATTAATAATTATTTTTTTCTAAGAAACACTTCACCAAAACCAGCATTCAATTTCATTTTAGTTTTTCCTGCTCCAAATTTTAGTTTCATTTTGGTAGTTTTTTGCCAAACATCATTTACTTCTTCTTCCTCTAAAACTTTAAAATCTACATCACTATAAACAGACTTACCAATTACATCTACCATTAAACTTGATTTATTTGGAATTTGCATATCTATAAACCCGTTATTACTATAAATTGAATATAAATTTTTTGGATATTTCTTTTCGAATTCTACAGTTACATTACCTCCAATTGTGTTTACTACAACTGGCCCTGTAACATCTTTTAGTTTTATATTATTTACACTTGATGATATTTCTGTTTCACCATCAAAATTACTTAACGAAGATGGATTTTTACTAGAGAAAAATCGATACTCTCCTGACCTATCTCTATCTGTACAATTATTTGTTTTCCAATTTAATTTTAAAGTGTTAGGTATTTTTACCAAATAACTTTCATTACTAGTCATTATAAACCCAACTTGATTTTGATCTTTAAATAATAATTCATCTCCATTTTGTTCTATAGTAAAATAAATCCCTAAATCAGAATTATTACTTTTAGTACCCAATTTTTTTAGTCCTTTTTTACGTTCAAAATTATTACTTCTAAAAACTAATCTTCCTTTTACAATAGAGTCAGATGAAGAACTACTAATTGATTGCGCTTTACCTACTCTTGCCAATTTATTTTTAGAAGAATTACTATAAGAGTATGTACCATTATTTCTAAAACCATTTACAACATAAACTGAGTTTTCTCCTTTTTTTTCATGTAAACTTTTTATAATTACTTCATCTCCATCATAACCTTCTATTTGAAAGTTTTTAGAAGAGCATATTTTTAAAGTTCCTTTGTTAAATTTTATTTTCTTTTCTTGGGCATTTAGTCCTAAAAAGGCAAATGCAATTAAGATTACTGTTATTTTTTGTAAATATTTCATTGTATTATTTTTTAATTTCTGCCATAGCTAAAGTTGCATTGTTTTTAACTATTGGAAAGGTTTGTTCACTATTTATAATTTTTTCAAGAGATTTTTGTGCACGGTTTTCTCTTAAAAAACTTACTGCTTTTATTAATTTTATTTGAACTAAAGGAACGTCTTCCTTTTCTAATGCTTTTATAAAACTTTTTCTAATTGACTCATTTTTAGGAAATTTAAGTAAAGCATC
>Ga0209136_1000527_pt1 | contig 27466 bp, 17 predicted proteins | sample SaaInl0LU_22_DNA_FD_184640 | JGI IMG/M metagenome (GOLD analysis project Ga0209136, IMG submission 184640) | Marine microbial communities from expanding oxygen minimum zones in the Saanich Inlet - ESP_90LU_22_DNA (SPAdes) (version 2) | ecosystem: Environmental > Aquatic > Marine > Intertidal... | reverse complement strand
GTTGTCATCAAACTCTTCCCATATAAACTGTCTTTTACAGGAACTTTTGAAGTTTCAGCAATAATTACACCTCCTACGGCATCTCCACTGTATTGAAGCGCGCCAGCCCCTTTGATAACACTTAGGTTACTGACTGAATTTATATCGATATTAGGTGCATGTTCTGCTCCCCATTCTTGGTCTTCCATGCGGACCCCATTATTAATAATAGCGACACGACTGCTATGAAGCCCATGAATTAATGGTTTTACAACTGTACTCCCCGAATTTAATGCGGATACTCCGCTCAAACTCTTTAAGGCATCTCCAACTGATCCACTGCTAAATCGTTCCAACTCATCTTTGTTAATGGTATGCTCCAAAAGCGTTTTGGATTTATCAGCATAAGCTTTCCCTTCAATCGTAATTTGATTGAGTTCTTCTAGGTGATGCTCCAATTTAAAAGACTTTTTGGTATCTCCAGAAACTTTAACCGTAAACCCTTTTGTCAAGCAATACGGATGCGAAACCTGTATGTAATACGTAGCATTACAAAGGTTTGTAAACGAATATGTTCCATCCAAGTTGGTCTGAACAGCTTGACCAGTTTCTGCCACAATAAGCGTTACCCCGGTGAGCAATTGCCCATCGTGAATATCAGTTACTAGTCCTGAAAGTGAGTTGTTACAATTTTGTGACAACAGCGTAATACTGCTAAAAAGCAGTGTCAAAAATGCAAAGTTGCGCATATAAATTCTTAATTAATATTAAACGTGATTGTTTGTATATTAAGAAAAAACTGGAGGACCGCGTAGCTGTTTGTTGGTTAAGTAAGAGAAGTATAACTGCAGTGGTGTGTAGTTTGTACTCACCTTTACAGAAATTTGTGTTAAAAGGAGATCAGGATATTTAGCAATATCATAACTGACCGATGAAATATGAAACACACATATTTCACAAGTTTTTTCAGTTTTATGGAAGTGTGTACTATGGTCATTACACGCCACGTCATCATGTCCCTCAACCATATGACTAATCTGTATGGCAGTTGGAAACACCAAAGCTAATAAAAGCAATACGGCGGCTATATTTTTTCCAAGAGGATTTTTTAGATACATTTTTCCATTAAAGACTTTCGCTAAATTAATAAATAATTTTGTATTTGAGCTACGAAGTGAATTTAATCGCTGATTAGTATGAAGTAGCTTATCTAATCAGATTTTTATTTAGATTGAATACGCAATTAAATAATAAAAAATTAATTTAAAAAAATTCAATACCGTTTACAACCATTCGTTTGAACTTTTAAATATATTTGATAAAAAATTAGCCATGAAAAGTATCGCTTCCGCTTTTACGTTACCCAACGGATCCGTTTTAAAAAATAGAATTGCAAAATCTGCCATGAGTGAAAATTTTGGAACGCGACATCACGCTCCAAGTCAAGGCTTAATACATGCGTATCGGGTTTGGGCAAAAGGAAACCCAGGATTGCTCATTACAGGAAATGTGATGATAGATTCAATGGCGCTAGGAGAAGCCCGTAATGTTGTTGTTGAAGACTACAAACACTTTGAGTTGTTAAAAGAATGGGCAAAATCTGTGGACGGTACTGGAGTACATCTTTGGCCTCAAATAAATCACCCAGGGCGGCAGGCTTTTGCTGCCATTAACAGAGACGTAGTTGCGCCTTCTGCAATACCACTAAAGATGGGAAGTGCCTCTAAAATGTTTAAAGTACCAACTGCCTTGACAGAGGATGCAATTTGGGCCATTATAAAACGTTTTGGGAACACCGCAAGAATCCTAAAAGAAGCTGGTTTTACAGGTTGCCAGATCCATGGAGCTCATGGGTATTTGGTAAGTCAATTTTTATCTCCTATTAGTAATGTTCGAACAGATCAATGGGGCGGTTCACTATCAAATAGAGCCCGTTTTGTTTTAGAGGTTTATCGTGAAATTCGCCGACAAGTGGGAGTGGAGTATCCAGTAGGTATAAAAATTAACTCTGCAGATTTTCAACGGGGTGGGTTTACAGAAGAAGCCTCTATGGAAGTGATTCGTCTTTTAGGAAATGAAGGGATTGATTTGATTGAAATTTCTGGCGGAACTTATGAAAAACCTGCAATGATCAAGGGGGATCGTAAAAAAAGTACCATAGCGCGGGAAGCTTATTTTTTAGATTATATTGAAAAAGCCCGAAAATTGATTGACACACCCTTGTTACTCACAGGAGGTTTTCGATCGGTATCGGTCATGGAGAAGGCTTTGGAAGATGGTCATTTGGATGTAATTGGCTTGGCAAGACCATTTTGCTTGTATCCAAATTTAGCGAATCAAATTTTTGAGGGGTCTGTAAAGCGTTTTGAAACTCCAGTTCCCAGAATTGGCGTCAAGTTTTTAGATCAACTTGGTGGGGTTGAATTGCCTTGGTATGAACTTCAAATTCAGCGTATAGGAAAAGGAAAGTCTCCAAAAACTAAGCTGCCTGGCATTTTGGCTTTCTGGTTTAGCCTGAAAAGTTTATATGTTAAATCGTTTTGGAAAAATAAATAAGTTATCAAAAAACTCTAGAGGAACGAAATCGAACTATTTAGGGGAGGATTCGTATATTATCACTAGATGATTAATTAGTTTTAATTTTCACTACTATTACCCATTCAATGTTATAATTCTTACCTGGAAATAATTCTTTTAACCCAATTTTATTGTTGAAGCTATCAGAAACTCCAGTCATTGGCTCAATGGCAATAGCATTAGTATTCATTGGTGTATATAATTGTAAAAAATTTTCTTTTTCTGATGACGTCAAAACCAAGTCATATTCTGGGGTGTAAAATTCAATACTTGGATGTTCTAAAATAAAAGCATCGTCAAATATTTTCTTATTTAAGCTAAGAGGCATTTTTGACTTAAATTCCTCTTTGTCTGTGGTGATATTATTTTTATCGCATTTGATTTTTTTTGTGCTATTGAATTTAATAAGGCTTTGATTTAAGTCGTAGCTTTTAAAATAAGGGTGCCAACCTAGGACAGTTTTGGACCCCATCTGATTCGCTCAAAGGAGAAGCACTAAAGAATTGGAAATATCAAACCTACATAAAAGATTATTTACGATGTGTAGCAGGTGTTGACAAGGCGGTAGGGCAAATGCTTGATTATTTAGAATCTAGTGGATTAGCCGAAAACACCATTGTTATTTATACCTCTGATCAAGGATTCTATTTAGGAGAGCATGGCTGGTTTGACAAGCGCTGGATGTATGAAGAGTCTTTTCGAATGCCTTTTATGATCTCTTATCCAAAACTTATCGAATCTAATACGGTTAATTCTAATTTACTTTTGAATATTGATTTTGCTCCTACCATGTTGGAATTGGCAGGGATCTCAGTACCAGAAGATATGCAAGGAACAAGTTTTGTTTCACAATTGAATTCAAACTCCCCAGAGATTCGAGACGCAGTGTATTATCATTATTACGAATATCCTAAATGGCATCGGGTGCAACCTCATTATGGTATACGAACCAAACGGTTTAAGTTGATTCATTTTTATTACTCCATGGATGAGTGGGAATTATACGACTTGGATAAAGATCCCAATGAAATGAATAATTTATATGAAAATGCCAAGTATAAAAAACTAATCAAAGACTTAAAGAAAAAATTAAAAGCACTTCAAATTAAATACAAAGATGATATGAGTCTTGATGAAATGCGAAAAATGACAGACATCGTCATTGAGCGTGTATACAACGAAGAAAATTTGAATAATCGTTAATTCATATATCCTATAGCAAAAAATCATGCTGATTGCTTCATTTATGTCAGTATTTGCTTCAAATTTTTTATCTACAACGTTTTCTTAGATTTAAATTTGAAATATGAAAGTCCTAAAGATATTAGTTTTATCAATTTTAGTTTTGTCAGGCTATGCACATGCAAGCCCTGAAATCATAGAATCAAATGCTGTAGTCTACAAAACATTGGACGGAGTTACCTTAAAGCTTCATGTCTATAATCCTAAAAATTTTGATGAACAGAAAATATATAATGCTATTGTTTTTTTTCACGGTGGTGGTTGGAATAATGGCAGTCATAAGGCGTTCAAACGCCAATCGATGTATTTAGCATCTAGAGGTATGGTGGCCATCTCGGCAGAATACCGTCTCAAAAACACAAATGGTACAACCCCTTATGATGCTGTTGAGGATGCTAAATCTGCTATAAGATTTGTTAGAAAACACGCCAATAAATTTAAGATTAATCCAAAAACAATAACTGCTGGTGGTGGCTCTGCGGGGGGACATTTAGCAGCAAGTTGTGGATTGTTAAAAATATGGGATAACACTGACGAAGATTTAAGCGTTAGTTCAAAACCCAATGCATTGGTATTATTGAATCCTGTGTTGGATTTAGGACCAGGCCATTACGCTCACAAGCGTTTTGGAAAAGATTTTAAATTACTCTCACCAATGCAAAATATTTCAGAAAATGCGCCTCCGACCATTATTCTTGTTGGTACAGAAGATAGAATAGTGCCGGTCTCAACCGTTAAAAAATACCAATCAAAAATGGAATCCTTCAATAATCGCTGTGATGTGGTGTTGTACGAAGGTCAAGGTCATGCGTTTTTTGCAAAACCACCATTAAAATATTTTGTAGAAACTACAGACGAAATTGACCGTTTCTTAGTTTCCTTGGGCTATTTAAAGGGGCAGTCAACAATAAAAAATCAATACAAATTTAATATTAACTAAAACACAAACAAATGAGAAATTTTTACTTTTTAACTTTTTTTACTTTTGTTTTAGGATCATTTGAGGCTATTGCCCAAGGTCCTTGGACATTTACAAACGACAATGAAATTTGGGCGAGTTCAGGGACTTCTGCAAATATAACGGCAGGAGACACATATTCTACCCTGACAATCAACGGTGCGGGTAATCCTCAGATTGTAACAACAGTAGCCAATGTTAATGCTGATTTAATGGACTATGTTTCGATTACAATTAAGAATAACAGTGATAACCTACGCATGCGTTTAATATTCATAGATGCATCTAATGCAAATAAATATGTAGATACTGATATTACAGCAAACGATTCTGATTTTAAGACTTATACAATACATCCTGGTCAAAATAGTTTTTGGACAGGAACTATAAACGCCATAACAATTCAATTTCGAGCTAACAGCGCTAATGATGCTGCTGTTGACACTCCTGCGAATGCTAGTTTTTTTATTGATGACATTACAATGTTAAATTCGTCCAACCTGGCGACCTACAGTGGAATATTACAAAACTCTAGTTTTGAGAACATCCCTGGGGATTTTGCAAACTGGTCTACAAATGGAAATGCAACTCAGTTGGCATCCACATCAATTGCTATTTCAACTGAAGAGTCATCAGATGGAAATCAATCTGCTGAGTTTACAATTAATACTGTTTTGACGGGGAATCCTCCACAGCTATGGAACAATTATTTATGGTCTATGGATCCAAATCCAGTAGATAATAATTCCGAATTGACTGTAACTTGGGATATGAAAGCTACTAGTGTGACGGGAAATCCACAAATATCTCCAAGATGGAGAATGAATATTTCATCAGGTGCAGTGGCATCTGCAACACAAAGAGTTACATTTGGTGATTGGAAAATTGCAACAGCAGATTGGTCCACTTTTACCAATACGAAAAAACTATCAACAACTACAACCTACGATGGTGAGTTTTATGATAATATAGAGTTAGGATTTACTTTAAAAAATGGTGCTGTAGGAACTAAAGTATATATTGATAATATTGTTACAACTATTACTGGTACATCGCTTGGTTATGAAGATGTCTCAGAAATTAACTCTTCTGCACTTAAAGTTTTTCCTAACCCAGTGAGTAGCTTTTTAAATCTTGAAACGTCAAATGAAATTGTTGGTATGCGTGTCATTAATATGTTAGGACAAATTGTTGTAATACAAAAAGGCACTTCCAAAAGACTTGACACCTCGTCTTTGAATACAGGGTTATATATTTTAAAAGTTATTCAAAAAAATGGAAATGAGTCTTCAATTCAAATTGTTAAAAAATAAGTATGAAAAAAATAATTATAACCACAGCTTTATGTCTGTTTGCCTTTGTCCTGCAGGCGCAAGAAAATAAGTTTGCGGCCAATCGTTCAGAAAATGCAGTTGCGTTAATTTCTTCTCAAATGGATATTTCTGATTTAGAGGCAGAGTTTTTACAGCAAACTTTATATAATAAATATGCTTCCAATGCTAAAAAAATTAAAGGTAATGGACTTTCTGAAGAAGAAAAAAGAGCAATTTATCGATCAGCAGCTAAAGAAACACGTAAAAAAATGATGACAAAATTTTCTAATGAAGATGTTCAAAAAATTATTGATTTGGAACGCGAAAGTTTCAAGAAGTAAAACCTATTTTTAAACTATAATTTTAGAGGAGACCATGGTCTCCTCTTTGTTTTTGTCATGAAAAAAAATAGAATCTTAATATTTTTATATCTAATCAGTATTTTCTCAATTGAGGCACAAAGTTCTACTTGGGATATTGTAAAACAAATGGGTAGAGGCATAAACCTTGGTAACTCTTTGAGTGCTCCAACTGAAGGGAATTGGGCGCCTATTGTCTATGAACAGTATTTTACTGATGTTGCTAACGAAGGATTTTCCAATGTTAGAATTCCAATAGATTTTTTTGGTACTCGCACAAGCGGTAACACAACACAATGGTCGACTCAAGCTGATACTTCTGCCGATTATGAAGGGGATGTGACAGATTTTTTAGTCAGTGTTGCTCACTTGGATCGTGTTGAAACGGTTGCAAATTGGTCTCTAGACCGAGGGTTGTATACTGTTATTGACTTTCATGGTGCTGAGTTGAAAGCTGAATTTTTGGAAACTTTCAACTCAGAGAGTTCAAGTTTTACGCATCCAACATCTGCTAAACGGGCAGCAGATTTAATGAAATTTAAGTCTATTTGGATTCAAATTGCCAATCGATTAAAAACTTATCTCTCAAGCTTAATTTTTGAAGTTGTTAATGAACCTTATTTTGAAGTTAGTGCTCAAGACATGGATATTATAAATTTGGCGATTATTGAGGCCATTCGATCCACAGGAGATAACAATTCGACACGTCCCATAATAATAACTGGCGGAACTTTAAATTCGTATCAGGCACCAACAGCAATAGGAGCAGAAGTTTTAAGTAGCGATTTAAACCTAATAGCCTCTTTCCATTACTACATACCTTTCAATTTTACGAGTTCATCTACATCTAACAATAATGATTTTAACTGGGGAACACCCAACGATAAATCAATGGTGAATACTAATTTTAATTCGGTTAAAACATGGTCTGAGACAAATAACATTCCTATAACTCTTGGAGAATTTGGAGCTGATAATGAAGGGGGGTATAATTACCAAACAGGAGTTTACGGGGACAATGGTGGCCCTGTTAATTCCGATAGGGTAGAGTACCATCGATTTATAGCCGAACAAGCCATCAATCGAGGGTTTTCATTTTCTGCATGGTGTAGTGGTAATAAATCCAATAAAACCATTCATTTACGAACCGATAATCCGGACACTTCAAACGCTGATAATGGCGTATGGGTTGAAGATGTTAAAAACGCACTTTTAGCTGATGGTGTTTGGCCTGAATGCTACGGCCCAACTGCAGGACAACTTATCTTAAATTCCGATTTTGAATGTGGAATTACATCTAATTGGAGTTTTACTACACTTGGTAGTGCTGTGGCCACTATATCAGAAAACGCTTCCTCAGTTTTTTCTGGAAGTTCCTCCGCCAGAATTCAGGTTACAGCTTCAGATACCTATAATAAAGTCATTTTGAGTAACATTGACTATCAACAAGATTTAACAAACAAAAAAATCACAATAGGATGCTATGCAAAATCCTCATCATCAGGAGCATCTTTCAAACTAAGAATCAAATCTACAGATAACATAACAAACACCTATTATACAGCTTCTCCAGCTTTTTCTTTAACGCCTTTATAATGATTATTATTCATTTGAATATGTAGTACCTTCAACCACTACTAATTTACAGGTTCAAGTTTTGTTGGGTGAAAATGTGGGCATTTATTTTTTAGATGCTTTTGACGTTTCAATACAAAATACACTAGGGATAAATACAAATTCATTAGAATCAGAATTGCTCTTATATCCTAACCCTGTAAAAGATAAATTGTGTTTAAAGTCGTTTAAAAATATTTTATCTGTCAAGATTTATGATGTTTTGGGACATGTTATATTAGACCAAAAATCGACCCCATGCCTTGTTGTTAGTACGCTTTATAAAGGTGTATATTTTTTACAAGTTGAATTTGAAGATGGAAAAATTCTCATTAAAAAAATTATTAAAAAATAATTTATGATTTAGCTCTGATTTCCTTCGGAATTTGCCCAAAATAATTTTTGAAACACTTCGTAAAGTAGGAGGGTGAAGAAAATCCAACTTTATAGCCAATTTCACTTACTGTTAAATCTGTTCTCTCAAGCAATTCTTTCGCTTTTTCTAGTTTAATTTTTCTAATAAATTCTGTTGCAGTGTTCCCTGTTAATGCTTTAATTTTTCTGTAAAGCTTACTTCTACTAAGAAATAATTCTTCGGCTATGTGTTCAACTCCTAAATTGGAATCTCCTATGTTTTTATGAATATATTCCAATAGGTTATTAATAAACTCTTTGTCTAAAGAGGTTGTGTTTGATAAATTTCATCTTGTATTCCATTAAAATATTTTCCAAAAAGAATTTGTCTACTCGTGATGAGTTGTTTTATGTGTGACTTCATAACACCCATGTTAAATGGTTTTGTAATATAGGCATCTGCACCTGAATCGATTCCTTTAATTTTGTCAATTTGCATCCCTTTGGCTGTCATCATAAGAAGTGGGATATGGCTGATTTTTATATCATTTTTAACCTTTTTACAAAATTCAAATCCATCCATTACAGGCATCATGATATCTGTGATTATCATATCTGGTATAAATTTTAGGGCCTTTTCTAGACCTTCTTGTCCATTTTCTGCGGTTTTAATTTTATAAGTTTCTTGAAGTTCATTTTTTACATAATTCTTGAGTTCTAGATTGTCTTCAACAATTAGAATTGTTTTTTTAGCCTCAGATTTTTTAATTTCAACAGCACCAGTATGGTCCAAGTTGTCATTAATTTGTTCGAATTCAGTCAGGTTGGTTTCTAAACTCTGTAGAGGTGTTTTTCCATTGAAATGATCATTCCCCTTTGGGAAATAAATTTTGAACTGAGTTCCAATATTATTTTGGCTTTTAACTTCAATTTTTCCTTTGTGTAAATCAACAAAACTTTTTACAACTTCAAGTCCAATTCCAGTGCCTCCATAATATTGTTTGTCGAGCTCTTTTACTTGGTAAAAACGTGAAAATATTTTATCTAAATCCTTAGAGTTTATTCCGATTCCAATGTCTGAAATACTGATGCAAATACCCTCAATTAGTTTTTTGTCTTTTATGAGTGGAAAATACATTTCATTTTTTGTTTCATGTACTTTTAGAGTCACTTTGCCGTGTTCCTTAGAGGCTTTAAATGCATTTGATAATAAGTTGAAAATAATTTTTTCTAGCATTGAAGGATCTGCCCAAATATTGAGTTGATTTAGTTTGTTTTCTAGTCTTAAATCTATGTTTCGTTGTATTGCTTCCTCTTCAAAATGACTCGCTACCTCTTCAATAAATGGAATTAAATTAAATTTTGAAACATTAACTTCCATTTTATCAAATTGTAACTTCCTAAAATCCATCAATTCGTTAATTAATCGTTTAAGACGTTTCGAATTTTTGTAAATGATGTTATGTTTCTCTTTGATATTTTCAGGAAGACTCAAATTAGGATTACTTATGATATCTTCCAAGGGATTTAAAATGAGCGTTAAAGGCGTTCTAAATTCATGAGAGATATTGGTGAAGAATTGAATCTTTTTGGCATTTAATCCTTCAAGTTGTTTTCGTTCTTCTCGCTCTCTTTTTATTTCAAGTCGTTCTTTGACACGAATATTAATAAATCTGTAAACATTGTAAACAATAATTAAAAAAACAATCAAAAACACAAAAGAAGCAATATTGGTTTTCCACCATGGTGGTAGAATTTTTATTTCTAATGAAGTGGGTTTATTGCTCCAAATCCCATCTGAATTTGAAGATTTCACTCTGAAATTATACGTTCCAGGAGGGATATTTGTATAAGTGGCATTTCGTATTTTTCCAACATAATTCCAGTCAGACTCCACGCCTTCAAGATAGTAGGCGTATTCTAAATTTTTTGAACGTGTGTAACTTAGTCCAAAATAATCTATAGTAAAAAAACTTTGATTATGTTTTAATTCAAGATTGGTAGTCTCTCCAATAACTTTTTTTAGAGGAGAATTTTCTTTGCCTGGTTTTATACTTTTGTTTGAAAGCTTAAAATCTGAAATATAAACCTTTGGAATATCGAAATTCGTTGTAATTTCAGAAGGATCAAAATAATTAACTCCTTTATGGCAGCCAAAATAAAGCATTCCGTCTTTTGAAAGATGGACTGAATTCTTATTAAAATTATTAGCTAATATTCCATCTTGAGTATTGTAATTTGTAAAACTATTTTTTGTGATATTGAATTTTGTCATTCCATTATTTCCAGTGAACCAAAAAATTCCAGGCTTCGTTTCAACAATAGAGGTAATAGATTGATGAATAAAGTTATCAGAAGTATTGTACCATTTTGTAGTGTTGTTTTTTATGTTTAATTGACAAAGTCCATAGCCGTCGGTTCCAATCCAAATATTTTTGTTTGTATCTTCAAATAGTGTTGTTATTAAATTGAATTTAGTGGATGTATTTAAATCTTTGTTGATAAGGGCATTATAAGATTCAACTTTCGGGTTTGTTTTAATGTCAGACACTTTAAATAAGCCTGTTCTTGTACCAAGCCAAATGTTATCATCGTGATCTACTAAAACTTTTAGGATGTTTTTAGAATCAATATACTGTTCTTTAAGTGCTGTTTCTTGATGATGGGTAAAGTTCCTAGTATCAGGATTGTATGAATATAAGCCACTCAAAAAACTTCCAATCCAAATAGTTCCCTTAGAATCTTCCGCAAAACTCATAATTCTGTTGGATTTAAAAACATCGTTGCTATTTTTAACCTGTATATTTTTAAACCTTTTTTTTCCTTTTTCCAATAAGAAAATGCCAGAATTCCAAGTTCCTACCCACACATTTTGCTTCTTGTCAATAAAAACAGTAATAACATCGCTACTCGTTAAACCTGTTGCAATAGGGTTATTTTCATCGATGAGATGTATGAATTCTTGAGTCTTTGAATTATAGACATCTATGCCACCATCAGCAATTCCAATCCATAAACGATCTTGATTATCCTGAGTAATTGCAGTAACAGATTTGGAGTAAAGTGATTGGTCTTTGTTTGGAATACTCTCGATCGATTTAAACCGCTCTTTTTCCTTATCATAGATGTCTATTCCCTGATTAAAATACCCAAGCCATATTCGATCGTTTTCATCAATAAACACAGACCAAATAGAGTTTGATTTAATTCCTTTGGGTTTAGATTTATTATACTTTAATGAATTAAGTTTTTTATCATTACCTAAAATAAAAAGACCATCGTTTTCAGTTCCGCAAAAAATAGCACCTTTACGATCAGTTTCTAATGCCAAAATTCTTTTATTGGTTATTGGGTGAAATTTAAATTCATAGTAATTTGTAGGCGTGGTTAGAATTTCAATGAGTCCATCAGAGACAGTTCCAAGCCAAATACTTCCATCATTTTTTGTTAGAATTGTTTGAATAGACGTATCAATAATGTCTGAACCTGTGAGGGTTGAAAACTTAGCATGATTAATAGTGTTATTCAATGAATTATATCTCAGTAGCCCTGAATTAGACCCTATCAATATACTCCCCCTTTCAGTTTTTTCGATGCTATTAATTTGAAAGCTATTTATATTGTTTGATACATTTGTAGAGATATTTGAACTCAAAAGAGTTTCTTTGTCAACTTTGAAAACACCAAAACCATGGGTCCCAATTAATAAAGCGTTGTCTTCAGTTTCATTAATTGCTTTAACTTGAATTTTTGAGTTAAGTTCATTCAAAGGCACATGAAAAAATTCATCCAAATCTCTATTGTAGAGATTTAATCCTTCTTCAGTACCTACCCACATATTTTGTTGGTTATCTAAAAAAATGATATTAATAACAGAGTTATTAATTGTATTATTATCATTCCATTTGTGTTTGTAGTTTTTAAATTCGTATCCGTTGAACGAACTTAATCCACTGCCTTGGGTACCAATCCAAATGATTCCATTATGATCTTTAATAATACAAGAAATGGCTCTTGTTCCAATATCTCCCTCAAGAGACTCAAAATTTAGGGTTTCATAATCCCTTTGAGAAAAAACAGAGTTTAAACTTAGTATAAAAAAAACAACGTAGTTAATAAAAATACTTTTGCGCATCGGATATAATTTAGTATGAAATTAATGATAGACTAGGGGTAGTAAATATCAACTAATTTATAATATACTGAAGATTTTAAAAGAAGTGTTTCTTTTAATGCTTCAAAAATTATATAATTTTCTCCAAATGTGCCACATTCATACGAATGTTTTAAAGTAGTTTTGGAAAAGGTTAATATATTAATAAATTTAACTAACAATTAATTACCAACCAATTTTTATCACAAATGAAAAACAAACTAAAAATTTTAATTGCAATTTTATTGTTTCCTTTGGCAATTATTGCACAATCAAAAACAGTAACAGGGGTGGTTAATGATGACCAAGGGCTACCGCTTCCAGGTGTTACAGTTCAGGTTAAAGGAACCAATAATTTAGGCGCTGTCACCAATTTTGATGGCGAATTTACCATCAGCATTCAATCCAATCCAAAACAAATTCTAATTTTTTCTTATGTTGGATTTCAAACGATTGAGTTCGATGTTACAGATACGACAACTGTAAATTTATCTATGGAAATTGATACAGACGAATTGGATGAGGTGGTTGTTATTGGCTATGGATCGGTTCTCAAGAAAGACGTAACAGGATCTATAAGTACGGTTAAAGTAGAGGACAACATTGCAAATCAGACTACTGGTATAGACCAACTCTTACAAGGTCGAGCAGCAGGGGTTCAAGTACAGCAAAACTCTAGCGCTTTGGGCTCTGGAGTGAGTGTTAGAATTAGAGGTTCAAATAGTCTTAGAGGAAACAATGAACCGCTTTATGTAGTCGATGGTATTATCATCGCATCATCGGGTGAAGATGTTTTACCAGCAGGTGGTGTTGGAAATTCTGGTCAAGAAGCTCAAAATGGATTAACAGGAATCAACCCAAGAGATATTGAAAGTATTGAAATTTTAAAAGATGCTTCTGCAACTGCTATTTATGGATCACGTGGTGCCAATGGTGTTGTATTGATTACAACCAAAAAAGGAGAGAAAGGTAACGTAAAAATTAACACCTTTTATAATACATCAATCCGTAGCATCCGAAAAAAATATGACATGTTAGACGGCGTTGGTTATGCCCAGTATCAAAATGAGTCTTGGCCAGTTAATAATGCAAACAGTAATACAAACCCTGAAATTGAGGACAGAGTACCTTACGTTATTGACGCAAATCAAGTATTTCCAGTACAATATACTACAACAGGATCTGGAAATAATAATACAGATCCAATATTAACCAACACTACGACCGTTGGAGAAACTCCTTTAGAGTCATACGACTGGCAGGACATCGTTTACCAGGAGTCAACAAGTAATAGATTTGGTGTTTCGGCATCCGGAGGTAGCGATAACGGTAATTATTATATTTCAGGTGGTATTTCTGATGAACGTGGTATTGTTACAAATTCAAGTGTAAAATCAGGAGATTTAAGAATTAACTTAAACCAAGATTTAAACAAAAATTTAAAACTACAAGCGAGAGCAACTGCATTTTTTACAGAAACAGATTTCGCTGAATCAGGAGATTTAATAGGAAGTTCTAATCAGAGCTTTGTGCGTAGTGCCATAGTTTTTAGACCCTTAATTTCATCTGGTGTAGATGACTTTGTCGAGGATTTAGGAACATCAAATCCTTATTCTTGGATTAATGATTTTTCTGATATTTCTAAGGAAAAACGTTTTATAGGTTCAATCGCATTAACGTATAAACTTCCAGTTAAAGGATTGAGCTATCAGTTCAGAACAGGAGGAAATGTAAGAACCAAAGATAGAAGACGTTTTTATGGTAAAACAACTTTCCAGGGGAATAATGCCAACGGTGCACTCCAACTCTCTGGATTGGATGCAACAACATTCCAAGTCAATAACTTATTAACATACAATCGGACATTTAACAGAAAACATAGAATTAATGCAACCGTGGGTGTTACATATGATGTAAGAGATATTCAAAATAGCGTTTATGCTGTTGAAGACTTTTTTACAACAACATTAACCACGGAACAACCCTATATTGGATCGGTCATAACGACTCCTCTTACATACCTTGATTCGAAGCAACAAGTATTCTCTTATTTAGGACGATTAAATTATTCTTATGCGAATCGTTATGTGCTTACAGCGTCTTTTAGACGCGATGGGGTTTCCAAATTTTCTAGAGATAATCGCTATAGTTTCTTCCCCTCATTTGCTCTAGCATGGAATGTTAGCAATGAATCTTTCCTTCAAAATTCAGATTTTGTTAACAGCCTAAAGTTGAGAGCTGGTTGGGGTCAAATTGGTAATCACGGTATTCGCCCTTATGGAACAATTTCTAACTACGGAATAAGTTCTGACGTACAATATGGGACTCCAACAAATGGTATATCCATTCCTGTGTTATTAAATAATATAGCAAATCCTGATTTAAAATGGGAAACAACAGAACAACTTAACTTTGGATTAGACTTTTCAGTTTTGGATGAACGAATTTCAGGAACTATTGATATATATGATAAAACAACTAAAGATCTTCTTCAAAACATTCCTATCCCAACATCTTCAGGATACAGTAATATATTGATTAATAAGGGAAATATTTCTAATAAAGGATTAGAATTAGGCCTAAACTTTGATGTTATTTCCAATGATAATATGGAATTATCTATTGGCGGTAATATAGCATTCAATCGAACAAAAATTGAATCTCTTGGTGTTCCAGCAGATGACTTTTACATTAATGGTGTAGCAGAACAGCGTTCTTTCTTTTTTGGAAATAATATCAGCCGTGGACAAATTTTCCAATCTCCAGCAAATGTATTTGTAGAAGGTGAGGAATCAAGCTTGTTTTATGGATTTGAAACCGATGGAATTTATCAAACAGATGATACAGATATCCCTAGTGATGCCGTCCCCGGTGATGTAAGAATTGTTGATCAAAATGAAGATGGTGAAATTAATGATTTAGATCGTACTTTTATAGGGAATCCAAATCCAGACTTTATCTATGGAATAAATTTGAACTTTAGATATAAGAGGTTCAACGCTAGCGTTCTACTAAATGGTGTAAGTGGAAATGATATTGCAAATGGAAATTTACTAACGATTGGCAATGCTCCTGGTCAATTTCAAAACATAACAAAGGATGCCTATTACAACGCATGGCGTCCAGATGCACCATCAAACACGCATCCACGAATTGGTTATAATACTGTTGGAGATACGGCCATTACTGATCGTATTATTGAAGACGGAAGTTTTCTTCGTCTAAACAATGTCACAATTGGATATGATTTACCTGTTGAAAACAATAAATTATTTGAACGCTTCAACATTTTTATAACAGCTCAGAATTTACATGTTTGGACTAACTATAGTGGGTATAACCCAGAAATTTCAAGTTTCTCGTACGATGGTTTGAGAAATGGAGTCGATTGGAACGGATCACCAGATGCCAGAAATATTTCTTTTGGTGTAAATATTAACTTTTAAAATATACAATTATGAAAGATTTAAAAATATTATTTTTATTTGCCCTCGCTATTTTTTCCTCTTGTGATTTAGATGAAGACCCTCCATTTTTGGATGATAGTGTTTATAGTGACCCTGAAATTGTTGTCTCTACACTTGATGGAATTTATGCAGCATTAACAACTTATAATGCTCAAGAAAGAAGACTTTTTGTTATCAATGGATATTCTGGTTTTTTTAATACCAGAAAGCAAGGAGGGAATATAAACAACCCTAATAACCAAAATTTATTTTCTTTGAAGCCAAGACCAAATGAAGCGGATGTTGCCGCTCTGTGGGCTGGTTTGTACACTGGAATCTCAAGAGCGAATGCTGCAATTTCAAATGTTCCTGTATTCGACCCTTCGACTGCTTCTGGTGATGAATTGCTTTTTAATGATGTTTCGGGGCAAGCCCATTTTGTTCGTGCATGGTCCTATTTTTCATTAGTTCGCTTGTTTGGTGATGTTCCACTTTGGACAGAACTTCCTTCTTCAGAAAACTTCATGATTGGGCTGTCAACCGCCAAAGAAGTTTATGCTCAAATAATAACGGATGCTGAATTTGCCGCCAATAACATGAATGGTGCTACCGGTTTTGGCTATGTTCAAGATTATGCTGCACATATGCTTCTAGCTAAGGTATATATGACACTTGCGACCAATCCACAGTTAGTACCAGATAGCATGTCTTCAGAGTTAAATTTTTGGCAAATGGCATACGATCATGCCATACAGGTTTACGGACAGTACTCTCTTGTGCCAGATTATTCATCACTATTTACTGTTGAAGCTGAAAATAGTTCCGAGTCGATCTTTGAATTGCAAGTTAGTCAGGTAGCTTCCAACTCTCAAATGGGAAGAAATTATACACCAAATAATTATAAAGCCGCTCAGAGTTTCGGATGGTTTACTGTAAATGCAGACATCTATGATGATCATGCAGCAACCTACCCAGGAGATTCTAGACTAGCAGGTACTTATATTAGTGAGTACACTAACAATAATCCAAATAATAATTGGTTTGGCAGTATTTCAAAAGTATATCCTTCAAGATCTAGAGGGAATTTTATAAATTCACATCCATTCCTTTTTAAGTTTGCTGTTAAAGACGTGACGCACAGTAATCAGTATGATGATAAGAATCTTATTGTTTATAGATATGCTGAATTATTATTAATGCTTTCAGAAATCTCAAATGAACTTCAAAATGGAGAGCAGCTTGGTTATGTGACTGAAGTCTTAAATAGAGCTGGAGTTGATAATACTGCTTATGCTGGTGCAAGTCAAACTGATTTCCGTCATCAAATAATGAAAGAATACCGATACGAACTTATTGGTGAAGGCGAAGACGCACATAACAACCGCCGTAGAGGATTTGATTATTTTTTAAACAATATAATTACTCCACACAATACTAACTCAAACTTGAACTTCAACAGCTTAGATTTGACTTTAAGTAGCGATCCTGCTCAAGTGATGTACTTACCTCTACCACTTACAGAAATTAATACCAATGAATTGATTGATTAATTAGATTAAATATTTTTTTCAGTTGAATAAAATTTCTTTAGTTATTTATATATTTTGGGCATTCTTTACGAATGCCCAAAATCAATTACCCATCGCCAATGCTGCTTTGGAATCCATAGACCCTCAAACCAATAATTTTAGTTCTTGGTCTAATCTTCAAACGAATGGAGGTCAAGCAAACTATTCGATTGAAACGGAAAATTTAATTACAGGAAGTACAAAAGCTCAAAAAAGTGAAATCATAGCCTTGGGAACAAATGGATGGCATGTAAAAACACATAGCGATTATTTATTCCAAGTGGAAGCTAATGAGACTTATACAGTTCGTTTTTGGGCTAAAGCAAATTCGGCTTCTGCCACACTCAAAGTGGTCTTTCAATCCGAAGTTGCTGGGAGCTATCAAGGAGTTAACCAAACCCTTACTCAACAGTGGCAGCAATATACCCACAGTTTTACCGTAGCGGATTCTGCAAACTTAAATCGCTTGAGCTTTTGGTATATGTCATCAGGAATAACTTACTATTTAGATGAAGTTGATGTTGTTGCGGGTCATACGATCTCATTAAACCCTGCTATGACCTATCAAACAGTTGATGGTTTTGGTGCAGGTATAAAGCGAAGAACAGAGCATTTATATGCCTTAGAGGATAGTATGCGTGAACAAATTGAAGCCCATGCATTTCAGAATTTAGAAGCGAACATGATTCGATTTTTTGTGTATCATGATTTAGAAGACCCAAACGATAACAACAACGCCTTTGTTTTAAATTCTTCTGCTTTGAATTGGACTCGATACGATAGTAATCCCAGTGTAAACGCAACAAAATATATTGGTGAAGCGCTTAATAATGCTTTTAATTTAAGTACAAACGGATTTGACCATGTCATTGGAAATTGCAATAGTGCACCAGCATGGTTAAAAACCAATGGATCACACAACAATGGTGGTACTCTAATTGCTGGCGGAGAGGATGAATACAGCGAATTTTTGGTTGCTTTTATAAATGGAATGCAATCGCGCTACGGCATTAGTGTCACAGCTATTTCACCAACCAATGAGCCTGATTATGATGTGACCTATGAGTCTATGAATACAACACCTTCGGAATTATCATCAATTATTTCAAATCTAGACACACGATTAACTTCCGAAAATTTGAGTGGTGTACAAATCATTTCACCAGAAAATTTTAGAGTCACCTCAAACGATGCAACAAAGTCCACAACCAATTACATCAATAGTATGTTTGGAAACCCCAACGTAGTTGATGCAACCGATATTGTTGCTACTCATACCTATCAAAATCCTATTAATCCATCAGACTGGTCTTCTCTTGATACAGCTGCTCTTGATAAACCTATTTGGGTGACAGAAGCAGGAAATTTACACAGTCCAGACTGGGATATGGAAGATGCAAGTTATCATATTGATCGAATTATGGATGGCTTTAATTACGGGGGTCTTACAGCGTATATGTTGCATTTGTTTTATGAGCGTCATAAATATCAATCCGAAGTAAATCCTGGTGAGAATTATGGTTCTTCAGCTTTGGTCTTATGGGATAATTCTAACAACATCATTTTACCTAAACGCTACCACGTGTTTAAACATTTTGCAAATTTAGTTAAGACTGGTTATCAAAGAATTCATCTTAATAATTTTGATTCTGGTCCAAAAGCTGTCGCATTCAAATCTTCCGATGAAACAAAAATTGTTGTTCAGTTGTTCTCAGAAAACAACTTAGATAGTTTTGAAATCGAAATTCCGCAAGGCACTACATCAATAGAACATTATGTAACATCGGACAATACGAATGAAAATTTCAGCTTAGTTACAACAGATAATTTCGATCTTCAGAGCGGTTTTATATCTGTGAACATAGATAGCATGTCCATGCACAGCTTAGTTTTTGATATTGATTCTACTTTAGCTACAAATGACACTTACATTTATGATAAAGATTCAATTCATCTTTTTCCAAACCCGGTTGTTTCACAGTTAAACTTAAGTTTTCCAACTGATGAAGTACGAAAAATTTCTATATATAAAATGAGTGGTGCAAGGGTTTACCACAAATCACACGAAGCATCTAGTGAGTTAACTATTGATGTCAAATTATTTGCGGATGGCATTTACATCCTTAAATCATCAATAGGAAATGAACAGTATGCATTAAAATTTCTAAAAATAAAACAATGAAATTGACTCTAAGAAAACATATATATTGGCTTTTGTTTTTACTCACATTTTTTCATGTAAAAGCTCAAGAGCAATCCACTTCTCCAAATTTCATTTTTTATTTGGCAGATGATCAAGATTTATTGGACTATGGCGTATATGGCAATCCAAAAGTACACACTCCCGCTGTTGATGCTTTATCCAAAGAGGGGATGCGTTTCACAAATTTTTACACTTCTCAAGCCATTTGTGCTCCCAGTAGATCTCAAATTTTCACGGGTATGCATCCTGTCAAAAATGGTTGTATGGCCAATCACCTCCCTGTTAAACCAAACTTAAAAACAGTGATTAATTATTTAGAAGCTGAGGGCTATGATGTTATTTTAGCAGGAAAAGGGCATGTCAAACCGAATTCAGTTTTTCAATGGTCTAAATACTTTAATTCTGTCGATCATCGCTATTTGCCATTCGCTAAACTCGAAAATTATCTTGAAAAAACCAATAAACCATTCTGTGTTTTTGTAGCCTCAGACTTTCCTCATGGACCTTACCCAAAAACATCTCAATACTCCAAAGAGGATATTTACCCACTGCCCTATGATAAAGGTAATTTTAGAAAATTCAAAACAGGATATTATCAAAATATATACGATGACAATACGCAGTTAGAACGTGTTTTGAAAATGGTTGAAACCAATGGTTTTGTCGAAAATTCAATTTTTATTTATGCATCAGATCACGGAATTTCCGGAAAATGGGGTGTAGCTGAACAAGGATTAAAAGTGCCATTTATTGTAAGATGGCCTGGCGTTGTAGAACCCAATAGTGTTTCAGAAACCATGTTAAATTTTGTCGATGTTCTCCCTACTTTTTTAGATATTATAAATACGGATATTCCAAAAAACCTCGATGGAAAAAGTTTTCAATCTACATTAAAAGGGAATCAAGAACCCGTTCACGATTATATTTTTTCTTTAGCAACAAAACAAAATATTCAGAAGTGTAAAGTGTTTCCTACTCGAGCAGTTCGTGGTAAACGATATAAATTTATAAGAAATTATAATTCAACCGAAGTAGTGGACTCTAATTATGGTTCAAATCCCATTGTCAATGAGTTTATTCGAATAGGAGCAGCATTTTATCCTAACGTTCCTTTTGAAGAACTATATGATTTAGAAGCAGATCCATATCAAGAACAAAATTTAATAAATAACCCTGAACTTATAGATGTGAAAAATCGTCTTTCAGCGGCATTAGAAAACTGGATGGTAACACAAAATGATTTTTTAATTCATGAGAAAATGCCTCTAATAAAACCAACACTTCATCCATTGGATCGAAACTCCAAATGGAACAAAGTTGATTCAAATTTAGCAGGGAAATTAAACGAAAGTGATTATACATCTTCGCATTATTAACATATTGATTATGAAGTATTTAAATAATATAAAATATTTATTTTTTGCACTTTCAATTTTTTGTTCAGTAGCAGGACAAGATGCTTCTAAACAACCATTAAATGTAATATGGATTAGTGTGGAGGATATGGGTCCAGTTTTGAGCGCTTATGGAAACAATACAATTCATACGCCCAATATTGACCGGTTAGCAAATGAAGGCGTGAAATACACGAATGCCTATGCTACGGTAGGGGTCTGTGCACCAAGTCGTTTTTCAATTATCACAGGTATGTATCCTGCTCGTTTGGGCGCGCATAATATGCGGACTGGAGACCATAATAATTTTAAGTGGCCGGAGGATGTGAAATTTAGACAAAACAAAGGGGTGATTGATAAATCTGGTGAGAATATTCCAGATTACGAAGTGGTTCCTCCTAGCTATGTTAAACCTTTTACAGAATACTTAAGAGCAGAAGGATACTATTGTGTCAATGATAATAAATGTGATTATCAGTTTAATGCCCCATTCACTGCATGGGATGATGTTTATGGAGGAGGATCTTATAAAAATGCTGCTGATGGCGCACCTTTTTTCTACGTTAAAAATTATTACACCACACATGAGTCACGGATTTGGTTACGAAAGGATAAACCAATGACAGTTCACCCAGATAAAGTTCCAATTCCTGATTATTATCCAGATATTCCAGTAGTCAGAAACGATATCGCCAGAAAATATTCAAACATTGAAGCCCTTGACCAAGAGGTTGGGGAATTGCTTGAGCAATTAGAAGCCGATGGTGTTATGGGAAACTCTGTTATATTTTTCTGGAGTGATCATGGTGGAAATCTATTACGTCAAAAAAGAGCTGTAGGTAACAGCGGCCTTCATGTTCCTTTGATTATACGGTATCCAGATGGGTATCGCGCTGGAGAAACAGAAAACCGATTGGTTTCTTTAATGGATTTAGGCCCAACAGTTATGTCTTTGATAGGTATTGAACCACCAGATTACATGGATGGAAAGGCATTTGCAGGAACCTTTGAGGAATCGCCCAGACAATATATCTATGGGTCTGCAGATCGCTTTGATGAATGTACTGATATGCAGCGCTCTGTGTTGGATGGTCGCTATGTATATATAAAAAATTTCATGCCAGAACTTCCATTGATTTACAGGAACAAATATCGAGAGCAAATTTCTATGAACAAGCACCTGATAGAACTTGATTCGTTGGACATGCTTAAAGGAGATGCTGCTTACATTTTTATGAAATCGAAGCCAATAGAAGAGTTATATGATCTTGCCAGTGATCCTCATGAAGTTCACAACCTAGCAACGGACATAGCATATAGTCAAAAATTGAAAGAGCTAAGAGTTCAGCTGAAACAATGGCAAACGGCTATTGATGATAAAGGCTTTACTCCAGAAAATGAAATTATCAAGACCTTTTGGCCAAATATGAAGCAACCAAAAACGGATGATGTTTTCATTCAAACTAATGAGAAAAATATTTTACTCAGCTGCAAAACCGTTGGGGCTTCTATTGGTTACCAGTTAGGAGAGGACATTGGTTCTCAATACTGGCAACTTTATACTGTCCCTATTCAAATTAAATCCAATGAAAAAATAAGAGCTAGAGCCATTCGAATTGGCTATGAAGCTTCAAACATATCAAACAATTAAAATTTAAAATGATGATCTCTATTAAAAACCTAACAATTTTTCTTTTTTGTATCGCTATGATACCTCAATGTTTGATCAGTCAAACAGGCAATAAGAAGCATAATATTTTATTTATTTCTATTGATGATTTTAGACCTAAAATTAACACTTACGGAGAGTCCAAGATGATTACTCCAAATATTGATAAACTGGCCTCTGAGGGGCTTCAATTTAATAATGCGTTTACCAATATTGCTGTTTGCGGGGCTAGTCGCGCCAGTATTATGACAGGAATTCGTCCAAGTCATGATCGTTTTAATGATTACACCTCTCGTGCTTCTGTAGATACACCAAATGCAATTACACTAAACCAACTTTTCATGGAAAACGGTTATGAGACTGTTTCCTATGGGAAAATTTATCATTTTCCAGATGACACTAAAGAATATTGGTCTGAAAATGATGGAGGAGCTCACCAAGCGGATTATCAAGATCCTGTTGCACAAGAGCGTAAACGCAATGGCGAAAAAGGATCACATGGTCCAAAGGGTCCTGCATTTGAATCTCCTGAGGTTGATGATTATGCCTATAACGACGGCAAAGTCACAAAAAGAGCCATTCAAAAAATGGAAGAACTAAAAGAGGCAGAAAAACCTTTTTTTATGGCCGTTGGTTATGTCTCTCCTCATTTACCGTTCATTCAACCTAAAAAATATTGGGATATGTATGATCATGACTCAGTAGAACTTGCGGATAATACTTACCAGCCCGAAAATTCTCCTTTTATTGCAATGCATGCCCAGCACGATTCTGCAGAACTTCGAAACATGTATCTAGACATCCCAAGCGAAGGGCTGCTGAGTGATGAAATGTCAAGAAATTTAGTTCATGGGTATTATGCAAGTGTAAGTTATATGGATGTTTTGATTGGCGATTTAATTCAAGGATTAGACGATTTAGGACTTAGAGATAATACAACTATAATTTTGTGGAGTGACCACGGGTTCTTTTTGGGAGAACACGGATTTTGGTGTAAACACAGTACCTTTTATGAAGCTATAAAAATACCATTCATTATATCTTCTCCTGGGTACAAAAAAGGTCAAATTACAACTTCATTTACAGAACTTGTGGATGTCTATCCAACGCTTTGTGAATTGACAGGAATTGAACCTCCTAGTTATATTCATGGTGAGAGCTTAACTCCAGTCATGAAAAACCCATCCATTCAATTGAAAGATGAGATTTACACACGATATAAAGAAGGCGAAGCAGTAGTTGATAAAAATTATTCTTACACTGAATTCTTCCGTGGTGAGACTTATTTAGGAAACATGTTATATGACTTAAAAAGAGATTTGAAGCAAAATATTGATATATCAAAACAACCAGAAAATGCTGAATTGGTTAAGAAGTATAGCGATAAACTTAAAGTCATGAGAAATTTTGTAAATCAAAATCCTTTAACAAAGAAATAAAAGTTAGTGATTGCATATGAATAAACTCACTAAACGAGTTTTTATAATAGACCATTGTTATCCTCAAAAGTTATAGTGTTATACTCATATGTTTTAATCAATTACAACCAACCATAGTACTTTTAAAGTATTAATGATGAACAAAAAAATATGTTATTAAAAAACAGTATCCATATAAATCAAAAGAAGTTTTTTAAAAACTTCTATTTAATTCTGATGTTTGCATCTACGTTTGTATATGCACAAGATTTTTATGTTTCAAATGCATTAGGCTCAGATGGTAATGATGGTTCAGAAACGTCTCCCTTCCAAACTATAAACAGAGCGATTTCAGAAGTTGAAGCTGGTGGAACAGTCTATGTTATGGAAGGCATTTATAGAAATCAGAATTATGGTACTGTTGATGTTACTAACTACACCAATATGAGTAATCCACATGTTGTAACTATTAATAAGTCAGGTACAGAAGCTGGGTATATCACTTTGAAAAATTATCCAAACCACACTCCAATTATAGAGTTTGATGGAAAAGGTGGAATTCAAATCGCTAACGATATGCACTACATTATTGTGGAAGGTTTTGAGGTTATCGGGCCTTCACAGGCCATTAACTACCAAATGGCAATGGACAACAGAGCATATAAAGTTTCAGTTGCTGAAGATGGAGACACAAGTACTAACTACACTCATAGTTATTTTTCTGGAATAGGTATTTGGGGTGGATATGGCGCACATCACCATATAAAAATTCGAAACAATATTGTTCATGATACTCCTGGGTCGGGTATCCGATTTAATGATAGTGACCACATTACCATTGAAAATAACACAGTTTATAACACCACTTGGTGGACATCATCGGCTTCAAGCGCAGTTGTTTATGCTGAAACCATTGCTTCCTCGGAAGCTGATAATGGAATGGATATAAAAATGATCATGCGGGGTAATTTGGTGTATAATAATTGGAACAGAATTCCATTTTATGTGACTCAATTACCAGATAACTCAGGTAATGAGAATCCAAATTACGGAACTGCAGATTACAATAATATTGTAGATGGTCAGGGCTTATATGTGACTCGAAGCGATCCTGGTTATAATGGAACCTTTTTATTTGAAAATAACGTTTGTGTAAACAACGGTAAAAATGGGATTAACTTTGATAATTCCTTAGCAGCATCGGCAATTTTTAGAAATAATACGCTTTATTACAATGGTGTTCATGAATATATTCAAGATCTTTCAGTTGCTGACGGAAACCCATCTCATAGAGGTCAAAATGTAGCAGGAATTAAATCCAATAAAGTTCTTAATTCGACTGTTGTAAACAATATTGTTGTGACAAGGCCTTTAGAAGATGCTCCATCATTTTATCAAAATGGATTTGCGGCACTGCAACTCAACAATGTCTCAGGGTCAAAAATTGCAACGAATAACCTTCTTTTTAATGGAACCTATGCTTGGCCAGCAACTAGCAGTAACAATTTAGTAGATCAAGATCCTCTTTTTATTTCTGCACCGGCAGTTGTAAATGGTCCAATTGATATTTCAGTCACTGATTTCTCACTTGCTACAAATTCTCCGGCTATTGACGCAGGAGATCCAAGCTATTCCCCTTCACAGGATTTTTTAGGGAATCCAAGACCCTCGACAACAAATGCTCTTTCATACTCAAGTTTTGAAAACTCAACAGGCGGATGGTCTGCTTTTGGTCCTGCCACGATTCAAACCAGCGTAAATGCAGCAAAAACTGGAAATACTAGCCTATTGACATCAAATAGAACTATAGATTGGCATGGTCCAAAATTGGTTTTAGATAATTTACTAACTGTTGGCGAAACCTATACATTTTATGTGTGGGTAAAACTTGCACCAGGTGTATCTGGAACAATACAATTAATCATTAAGAATACTACTGCAACTTCAAACCAATATGAAAATTTAACTTCACCCATATCTTCTTCTGACCAAGAATGGACGCTTCTTTCGGGTGATTATATTTATTCGGATGCTCATAATTTATTTGTTTATGTGAAAGGTCCAACAATGACAGACGGTGGTGGTGATTATTATATTGATGATTTTTCTTTAGTAACTCAAGGAGCTCCACAAATTGATTTTTCAAATATTGATGATATTGTAGATATTGGAGCGTATGAGTCTATAGGGAGCTCACTTAGCAATGGAAGTATGAGTCAATCCCTCTCAGAAAATATTGTGTATCCAAATCCCGCATTGGATAAAATCCATATTTCAAAAATCTCTAGAAATGACATAGTCACAGTGTTAGATTTAATGGGAAAACAAAATAGATTACCCCAAAGTCAACCACAACAACAAACACGTTTAATAGAAGTGTCAAACCTAAGTACAGGCTTGTATCTTTTGAGAATCGTCAATCCAACCACTAATCAAATGCAAACCATACGTTTCATAAAAAATTAATACCACACCATTATTATAATGATAATTAAGATGAAAAGAATAAAAAAAATATTTTATATATCCCTTGTTAGTGTCCTCATATGTACGATTGGTTGCGCAAACATGGGGTCAGTTTCCGAAAAGAATAATTCAACCCTTAGTTCACATTTTAAAGGACTATTTCATTTGGGTGCTGCAATTAATGAAGAAACTATTTTAGGGAAGGATTCAAAGTCAGTATCAATTGTAAAATCTGAATTTAATTCCATCACTCCAGAAAACTCATTAAAATGGATGTATATTCAACCCAAAGCGAATCAATTCGAATTTAAAGTAGCTGACCGCTTTGTTCAGTTAGGTCTTGAAAATGACATGTATATTGTTGGACATGCTTTGGTATGGCACAATCAATTGGCTGATTTTATGCAAACCATTAATGATTCTGATCAAATCCAAGGATATATAGCGAATCATATTAATACTGTAGTTTCTCGATACAAAGGGAAAATAGATGCATGGGATGTTGTGAATGAAGCTTTCGATGAAGATGGATCTTTACGCAAATCAGTTTTTTACAATAATCTGGGCGAAGATTACATTGAAAACATTTTTAAACTTGCCGAAAAAGCGGATCCTCAGGCTGACTTAATTTATAATGATTATAACTTTTATAAACCTAAAAAAAGAGCTGGTATTTTAAAAATGGTTAAAAAATTTAAATCTAAAGGAGTTAAGATAGATGGGGTTGGGGTTCAGGCCCATTGGGATTTAAAA
>Ga0209136_1000516_pt1 | contig 27714 bp, 27 predicted proteins | sample SaaInl0LU_22_DNA_FD_184640 | JGI IMG/M metagenome (GOLD analysis project Ga0209136, IMG submission 184640) | Marine microbial communities from expanding oxygen minimum zones in the Saanich Inlet - ESP_90LU_22_DNA (SPAdes) (version 2) | ecosystem: Environmental > Aquatic > Marine > Intertidal... | reverse complement strand
TTGGCCACAAGATAACAGTTTTGGCTGCTTATGGCGTAGGCATGTATTTCTGTTACAGATTATCACAGTGTATTTTCCCCAACACGATTATTTCCTTTCTCTTAGCTCTAACATACGGCAGTTTGGGATACTTTGCCCACCATATCATAGAGGCTGGCCATTCCAATTTCTTATACTTTCATCTTTTGCCCTTGTTGGGTTATAGTATCTATCACCAATATAGGAATGGCATAAACTGGAAGAATAGTCTAGTGATAATAATCGTATATAGCCAGATGATACTAGGCGGTTCATTGCCTGTGCTTATGATTACCCTATGTTGTCTTGTTCCTATCATTTTTGCAGCTACGTGGCCGCGGTATCGGTTCTCTCTGTTTCAGGCTGGATTGGGCATAGGAAGTATTCTGCTTATGGGCGTTAAAATTTATCCGTTTTTTGATGTGTTCGGAGGTAGCCCCCGTGTATTTAATGATGTGGCAGGTATCAACCTTCAAGAATTGTTTTTAGCCTTGGTAGATGCCAAGCCATATTCCGCAAGCCAAAGTGTAACATATCACGGCTGGTGGGAACACGGAATAGGAATCGGTCTTATAGTTCCTATTATGGCTCTATACTTTTTACCTCGACTTGCCAATTGGAAGTTTCTTCTCTTCGTCATCGCCATTCTCGTTTGGTTTGGGATGGGGAATTCACCTAATTATGCCAACCCCTGGTACTTAGCCAACACATATTTACCCGTATTCGAAAACTTTAGAGCTCCATATCGTTTTTTAATTGGTCCTATTTTAGCTCTACTTCTCATCATTCCTTTCGCACTAAAAAAAGTAGACGTCAACTTGAATCATGTGGCTATTCTGCTCCTCATTTCATTAGGATACAATACCGCTAATGTGCTAAGCATAAGCAAGAGTTTCACCACATCTCAAAACACCGAAGACATTGAGCAATCATACAACCGCAATGAAATGCTAAGCGGCTCCGCGATAGTGGCCATAGAAGACCAAACTCAACAATATCAGCACATCCTCATTGCTTCGGACAAGCACCTCGTAAACACCAACTACCCGCTACTCGACCATATTAAGCATAACACCAACACGGCAATCTTTGATGCTAATATAGTAGCCAATAGGCAAGGTAAAGTGCAATTGATTGCAACACATGAAACCACAAAAACAATGTTGAACTTTAGCCCATATTGGCAATGCATTGGTGGAAAAACAACGGATGACAACGGAAAGTTGGCGATACAATCAGAAATAGGGTCTACACTATCACTTACCTACGCACCCCAGTATTGGTCCACAGGCCTCATTATAAGCACACTAGGGTTTGTGCTGTTGATCGTATTGGTATTATTAGGCTATAAAATCAGAGCTACTGCAGATGCTCCTTCAGACTTGATTTAGCCAGTCCGCTTTCATTTATCTCGTCAAATGTGAGTGATTCTAATGTATTCACTTTTGCAGCATCATAAGGTGCTTCAAAACGAATATAGTTTTCAGAGAATCCTTGCATATTATTACCTTGACGTTCCTCTTCCCATAGCACAGTCATGGGCTTACCCAATTGAGTTTCATAGAAAAAGCGTTTCTTCTTAGCACTTAGTATACGTAATCGTTGAGCTCTATCTGTCTTCTCTGCCTTAGTCACCTTTCCTGCCATTTTTTTAGCCGTAGTGTTATTACGCTCAGAATAAGGAAACACATGTAAATAGCTTATATCTAGCTCATTCAGAAACTTATAGGTGTTCAGAAAATGTTCTTCTGTCTCTCCCGGGAAACCCACTATCACATCTACACCTATGCAGCAATCGGGCATTTGTTTTTTGATACGAGCGATACGATCGGTGTATAACTCACTGAGATACTTCCGACGCATTTTGGTTAGGATCTCGTCATCGCCACTCTGGAGAGGAATATGAAAATGAGGAACAAATTTGTCACTCGCTGCTACAAAGTCTACTATCTCATTGCTAAGCAAGTTAGGCTCTATACTACTTATGCGATAGCGTTCTATACCATCTACCTTGTCCAACGCTACAATGAGGTCGTAAAAAGTCTCTGCATAATCTTGGTCTGCACCAAAGTCGCCAATATTGACTCCTGTGATGACTACTTCTTTTATCTTGGTAGCTGCCACTTCTTTGGCTTTTGCCACTGTTTGGGCTACATTTGCATTTCTACTCTTGCCCCTTGCTAAAGGTATGGTACAAAAGGAGCAGAAATAATCACAACCATCCTGTACTTTGAGAAAACTTCGCGTTCTATCGCCATAGCTAAATGCCGGAATAAAATCTTGTGTCTCTTTTATGTTCTTATTAAATACAATGGCCTTTTCTTCTTTTTTTAACGAATGAAGATGCTCTATCATATTAAATTTTTCGGCCGCCCCAAGTACCATATCTACTCCGGGTATTTCCGAAATCTCTTTGGGTTTGAGCTGTGCGTAACATCCTATTACCACAACATACGCCTCCGAATTTTGCTTCAATACACCTTTTACCGTCGTACGGCATTTTTTATCAGCATTATCGGTTACCGAGCATGTGTTGATAATATAGATATCAGCCTCATCCGAAAAGTCTACCCGCTCAAAACCATTGGTTTCTAACTGGCGAACAATGGTGCTACTCTCCGAAAAATTGAGCTTACATCCGAGTGTGTGTATGGCTACGCGAGACATTGGGGCAAATTTATTCGTCATGAGCCAAAGTTTAAGATAAATATTGATAAAAGGCAGATGCATCAACCAAAGCATCACCACTAAAACACTTTTTAGCCTTACCTTCGCTAAGTTACATGACCACCAACGACATACTACGCCGTACACGCTACGCCTTTGATTTTAAAAACCAAGAAATGCTCGACATCTTTGTATCGGGTGGTATAAAAATTAAGCTTTTTGACGTAAAGGCACTCCTATATGCCGATGATAACGATGAGTTTAGAGAAGCAACACATCGTGAGCTGGCGGGTTTTCTGAATGGACTAATCAACCTAAAAAGAGGTAAGCGAGAAGGAGCTCAACCCGAACCCGAAGAAATTTTGACCAATAATATCATTCTACGCAAGTTTAAAATTGCGATGAACTGGAAAGATGAGGATATTCTTGAAACCTTAATGCTTGGAGACATGAAATTTGGCAAACACGAGCTAAGTGCACTTTTCCGCAAGCCTACCCACTCCCACTACCGCCTTTGCAAAGACCAATTACTCCGCAAACTACTCATCGGTATGCACCGCAGGTACCGGCCCAATCCAGAGAAATAATACGAACAATATAAGTCTATAAGATAAATTAATATAAATTACGTGTATATACATGTAATTTTGCCTTCATAATGAAACATAGAAGCTTACAACGCATTTACCCCGCTGACAAAGTGAACATGGGCGGCCACTTAATAGACCAACCTCTTCCCAATAGAACCATAGAAAACGTTGACCCGTTTTTGCTCATACATCATTGGCATAATCACCTACCAGGTGGGCAGCGACCGCAAGAAGCAGGCGTAGGACCACATCCGCATCGAGGATTTTCGCCCGTCACCTTTGTGTTCAAAGGAGCAGTGGAGCACAGAGACTCCTTAGGTGAACACGCCACCGTACATGCCGGGGGCACACAGTGGATGTTTGCAGGACGCGGTGTCACTCATAGTGAGCGATTCCCAAAAGATATGGTAGCCGAAGGCGGCGAGTTAGAGTTTATTCAGTTTTGGGTAAATGCTCCCGCCAAGCATAAAATGGCTGCTCCTTACTATCAGCCCATTCAGCTAGAAGACACACCTCTTGTAGCAGAAGACAAAAGCAAAATATGGATAGTAAGCGGCGAATACAAAGGAACCAAAGGCCCTGCTCCTACCTACAGCCCGCAACTACTCCTACGCGGTGAACTGCAAAAAGATGGAGCTGTACAGATTCCCGTGCCAGCTACCTACAATGTATTGGTGTACGTGCTAGAGGGGTCGATCAAAACCACTGGAGGTCAATTACTTACTAAGGATATGGGTATTTATCAGCTAGACGGCGACACCATTGACTTAACGGCTACAGCAGAAACGCGATACATCGTATTAAGCGGTGAGCCTATTAATGAGCCTGTGGCACAATACGGACCTTTTGTGATGAGCAATCAAACTGAACTCATGGAAGCTGTACGTGACGCTCAACAAGGTAAGATGGGCATTCTAATTGAAGAATTTGATTAGGGATAACGCAGAGGAACATAAACCTCACAATGAAGTTATAAAGGGGAATATTACTTTTGGCGTATGAAGTATCTGTATCCTCTAATTGTCGTATGGTCTTTATGGGCATGTTCCCAAGAGTCTAAAAGTATTTCCCAAACCATATTTGAAAAATCTGAAGGCACAGAATCGGCTTCATATCACGAAGGCATAACATGGTGGCTGGATCTTGCTAACTCTAGCCCAAATATTGAGATGGAGGAATACGGGATGACCGATGCTGGAATTCCACTTCACACCATTACCCTTAGCAAATATGGCCAGAAGTTAAAAGAACTAAGCAAGACGGAAAAGACTATCATACTGATTAACAATGCCATACATCCTGGAGAACCTGACGGTGTAGATGCTAGTATGATGTTATTTAGGGACATCATTATGGAGCGAAAAGAACTTTTGGATAGTTGTATCTTGGTATGCATTCCGTACTATAACATTGGCGGAGCCATAAATAGGAATGGCACTACCCGGGCCAATCAAGATGGCCCTGAGGAGTATGGATTTAGAGGCAATGCTCAGAACCTAGACCTCAACCGTGACTTTGTGAAGTGCGATAGCCGAAACGCTGAAAGCTTTACAAAACTGCTCCAACTCATAGACCCAGATCTATACATAGAAACACACGTGAGCAATGGTGCCGACTACCAATACACGATGACCTACCTGAGCACTCAACCTGATAAGCTCGGTGGAGTAATGGGAAAACATTTACGCAGTAAAATGATTCCTGGTATAAAGAGTAGAATGAAAGCCAAGGGCAATGAGATAGTGCCTTATGTAAACCACTGGGGCGGACCACTGAAAGACTCGTATGCTACTTTTTATGATTCACCAAGATATAGCAGTGGACTAACAACCCTGCATAACATTTATGGTTTTATCACGGAGACGCATATGCTCAAACCATTCAAACAAAGAGTGGAAGCAACGTATGATTATCTGCTTAGCTCAATAGAGTATGCATACGAGCAGAGTACAGTAATACAACAATCTAGAGATGCTCAAAAGCAAGCGGTAGCCACTGCAGATAGTATGCCGATAGACTGGCGAGTCGACAATTTTGATTTTGTACAGATGGAGTTTAAAGGATACGAATATGGTTACAAGAAAAGTGAAGTAACGGGCGAGGACAGACTCTACTACGATAGGACTAAACCTGTGACTAAGAACATGTTTTATAAAGGGAGCATGCTCGCTTCTAAACACAGAAGCAAACCAAAAGCCTACCTACTTCGACGAGGTTTTACTGCCGTAGAAGACCGACTAAGATGGAACGGAGTGCAACTCATAGAACTCGAAAAAGATTCAACCATTCGTGTAGCGTCTTACATCGTAGACTCTTTCAAGACCGTAAAGACACCTTACGAAAAGCACTACCTACACTCTAAGACTAGTGCTAAACTAGACACCATTGCGTGGACTTTTCGCAAGGGAGACTATCTCATTCCTATGGAAACAGACAAAGACCGTTTTATTCTTGAAATGCTAGAACCCGAAGGTCCAGACTCGTATTTCAATTGGAACTTTTTTGACGCTGTGCTGCAGCAAAAAGAGCATTATAGTCCGTATGTATTTGAGGATAAGGCGGCAGAGTTATTAGCTCAAAACACAAAGCTCAAGGCAGATTTTGAACTAGCAAAAAGCAAAATCCGAGATGATGGCAAGGAAATGACCGCCGCAGAACAATTGGAATGGATATATAAGCATAGCTCACATTATGAGAAGGAGCACAATAGATTGCCCGTATTTAAAGTTTTATCATTGTAGATATGAAAAAATACTCTTACTAATATCGCTGCTGCCTCTTACCGCTTTAGCACAATATGATTATGATCTTGGCTACTGGGAAACAGGATTCTGGAAAGAGACGTTAAAAAAACACGCTGAGCCAAATGGCAAATTCACAGTATATTATAACAACGGCCTAATCCGTTACTCTGGGGAGTTCAGAGATAGCGTACCTTATGGTACATGGACCATTTACGATAAAATTCCTGGACAATTTGGAATTCAGACTAAGAGAATCACAACAGACTTTAGCGGTGTACATATAGAATATCAGTGGAATGGAACTGACACTATGATCCTAGGACATTATGTGAACGGCCAACCTTCAGGGATCTGGACCAAGTATCAATTCAGACGATCACGTTGTTACAATGACACCCTCTCGATTAGATGGACGTATGATTATGAAGAAAACGAGCAGACAACATACGTGAATGCAAATTACATATATTCAGTAAGTGAACCTGGCGACTCTTTGGTAATCACCAAGAGTAAACCTAAAGCTCTGAGACTACAAGCATCTGAGCCAAAAGGTTTTTTCTCCATAGACGCGGGGAATCTCCTAAGAAAAATTGGGATGAATGACTTCAATCAATTATTTTAAACTAACACTAACAATACTTTTAGTGATAGACCTGATATATTTCAATTTGCTTTTCTCCACTCCCAGCAAGAAAACAGTTATTGGTCTTTCGGATTTAATCTGAGTTCGTTCAACATCATTGCTACAGATAGTATAAACTACTCGCTTAGAATAGGAAATGCCGTTCACGTGAAATACGCCGAAGATTTAATCAAAAGTAAGACAGTAGAAATCTCACCTTTTGTAGGTTTAGGCATTAATTTTTCAAAATTGAAGTACGAAAAAAAAGAACAGCTCTATCCTACACTACACCCTTTTGACGATTTGTTCGCAGGATCAGGAAGCAGCACCACACACCCAGAGTCTGATCCGTATGGCAAGATAAACTTTACTAGTGATGAGCTCGTACTTGATGCAGGGTTAAAAATGAGTGTACTTATCCCATTGAGTAACGCTAAGCATCAAGGTATAAATACAGGTGCAGAAGCTGGCTACATGTGCAGCCCTTTTGATTCTAAATGGGACTATTATGTGGCTGAAATAATGGATAAAAGTGCATCTGCTGACTTTATACCTTCTAATAAGTGCATCAGGATTTTTTATGGATTTAGTCTTGGCTTTTTTGGCTTCTACAAAACAGAAGAGTACAGTTACTACTACTGAATAAATCTAACTTATTAGCACCACACTAAAGAATCCAAATAAAGTCTAGAGTAACCTTGGTTACCAAAACACCTAGTCTACCCCGTTATCTTTGGACTATGATATCAGAAACACTGCACTTGTCCAACATAAAATGTGGCGGATGTGCTCATAGCATCAATACTAAGATAACTCAGATAGAAGGTGTTTCATCCGCTGAGATAAATGTGGTGGATGGTACTTTAGATACAACCTACAAATCTGCAGACGTACGCGAAAACATACTACGACAGCTGGCAGCACTGGGGTACCCTCAAGTTTCGGTTAACAACGACCTACTTATGAGGGCTAAAAGCTATGCGAACTGTCTAATAGGAAAGTCTTCAGCACTTTTTGCTGAGGCAAAAAACTCAGACTTATAAAAATTAAGATTCAATTAATCAACTATTCAATAATGACCATACAAGAACTAATACAGAACGGAGCCAAGATTATAGACGTACGTACACCAGAAGAATTTATGGGTGGTAACGTGGCAGGATCTATCAACATACCGCTAAACGAAGTGCCGCAACGTATAGCCGAATTTGAGGCGATAAAAAACCCAATCGTTTTGTGCTGCCTAAGTGGTGGCAGAAGTGGGCAAGCCATTGGGTTTTTACAAGCCCAAGGTATAGAATGCTACAACGGAGGCGGCTGGATGGATGTGAATGCTGCAGTTAGTTAAATAGACCAACCCTACTTCTGTCTTTTTAATCCCTTAGTAGCTCCTGTGAGTAGTAGCATAAAGGCTACCGCACCACTGCTGCCAATAAAAAGAACATCGGCAAACTCTAGGTGCATTATTTTCATAATACCCGCGAGTAAATACACACCTACTACTATGGCATTTAATGTGGGTAGAAATGATATTTCATTTTTACCCATATAATTTTTAACCAGTAAGTGAAAAGCAGCATAGCCTACACAGAAAAAGTAAACAGCAAAGGCTATCCAAGCGGTATCAGCACCAAGCTTGAAAATATTAACCAATATCACCACGGTAAGTGCTCCCAAAGGATAAATGATACGTGGCTCTTGCCCTTTGGCAGTAAGGGAATAGATGAGGTATGCTCCCACATGCAACCAAAGAATACCTAAAGCAACATCCTGAAAACCAGGCCAATGCATAGCTGAAAACAAATATATAATAACGATTACTGCTAAGGTACCGTATATAAGTGTCGAGAGAAATTTTTGCATGGATTTAGTTTAATTTTTGAGTAAGTAATGTCGCTTCTGATTGAGTATTCATATTACCATATATCACATTATATACAAAAGTGAGTATCGGCATATCCACTCCGTAGTTTTGGTTTAGTTTGTATATGCTTTCCGTGGCATAGTAACCTTCGGCCACCATTTCCATTTCCATAAGTGCTGACCGTACAGAATACCCTTTGCCAAGCATCGCTCCTAGCGTTCTATTCCTGCTGTATTGCGAGTACGCGGTTACGAGCAAATCTCCCAAGTAAGCACTATCATCAGCATCTCTATCTATAGGATGTACCGCCGCTATAAATCTTTTTATCTCGCGAATAGCGTTACTAACCAATACCGCCTGAAAATTATCACCATAACCTAGGCTATGACACATTCCTGCGGCTATCGCATATACATTTTTGAGCACTGCACTTATCTCCGTACCGTATATATCCGCACTTGGCGTCACTTTGATATAGCTACAATCCAAGGCTGCACACATCTCCTCACAAAATGCGGTATTGGTACTCGCAAAGGTGAGGTAACTTAGTTTTTCTTGGGCTACTTCCTCAGCGTGGCAAGGCCCTGTAATTACCCCAAAATTTTGTTCCTTCACGCCTTTATTTTCGAAGAGGTACTCTCCTACTATCTTCAGGCTGTTTGGCTCTACACCTTTTATTGCAGATATAATTTTCTTATCTCTAAGCTGCTCATTGTTGAGCTTATTGAGTATGTCTGATACAAAGGCCGATGGCGTAACCAACAGTATGGTATCATTAGCGGCTACCAGTGCTGCAATGTCATTTCCAGCAGTTAGTCGTGATTTGTCAAGTTGTACGCTTCGCAAATATTTTGGATTTCTTCCTTTGGCATTGATATGCTCAGCCATTTCGGCACTACGCACCCACCAGTCTATACGCATAGTGGTATTTTCCATCAGTATTTTTACCAATGCCGTACCCCAACTACCGCTTCCCATTACTAGGATTTTATTCATTGTGGTCAAATGTAGTGGATTTTGGATTACTACAAGAGTTCTGCAGATTAAGCAGATTTAACTTAAGCTGTTCTTAACTTCTGTTTGTATGATAGATAGATTAGCCTAATCCACTCGCACTTTCTGTGAGAGACGTGTTGCTCCGTCCTCAGAGGTGATGGTAAGCACATAATTACCCGTCACTACCGCAGATACATCTACCAAAAACTCAATACTTCCTTTTTCTACCCGCTGATTATTCAGTTTTTTCACCACGCGGCCTTGCAAGTCGAGCAGTTCTATATTCACAAGTTCATTGCGGTCAAATACAGCTGAGATCTTCACGAAATTATTGGCCGGATTTGGATACACAAACAGCTCTTCTACCCCGAGCAGTACATTGTTAGCTCGCACCTTGGCTATCCATACATTATTTCTACTATCTACATCGCCATAACTACCTACTAACCATACCGAGCCGAGGTCATTATATTGTGGTTGCACATCGGTATAGTCGCCCCATCGTTCTATGGAGTCTGCCAAAAATGAGTTAATCTCACTCTCGCCTTCTTTTACCGTCATTACGGGGCTATAGTTGTCATACAATCCATCTTTAAAATTATAAAAAATAGCACTTGTGCCTGGGAAATCTGTCTCGCTTACGTGTGAAAAGGTCATCATCATGGAGTTTTCATCTGCCGTTTCTCCAGCAAAGGCAATAGACGGATAAGCATAATCCATATCAGTAGAGGATATGATGTGACCCTCTACACTTGGAGAGGCAGCTACATCAGAAATAGTACCGTGATAGATACCCGATGCTATTCTATCGGGCACAATGGTGGATTGCACATACTGTATCTGACCTTGATGCAGACTCGCACTCAGTACACGGGTATCATTGGTTTGCAGGCGATATCCTTCTGTAGGTTGAAAAGCACTTGGGGGTACACCATACTCTTCGGTAGACTCCAGTACTGTGAGCGTATACGTAGCGTTGCCCGAAGTTGCCTTATCGGTAATCTCGTGAAGGAAAATCGTATCATTGGCCTCAGCATCCGGACGAACAGATAAGAAATACATGTTATCCATATCCATATCTACTGCAGGCTGCACAGGGCAGATACTCCATACTGGCTGATCATTGTAGCTGATATTTTGATAAATATTTTGGACCAAATCGGCACCACTATAACCCGAAGCTTTGTTCACTTGCCAAATTACACTTTGCACAAAACCCTCTTGCCAGCTCTCATTGTCTCTTAAAATATTAACCGTGATGTATAAGTCTTCCTTGTTGTGTGCGATGATGGGGTAATCACTCCACTTCGTTCCGCCATTGGGATTTCCGTTTATCGCATAAAAATTCCAATCTTCGAGCGGATCATTGGTTTCCGAAAAACCAACGATGATTCGTGTATCATTGCTATTACTTCCTTCTAAGAATACCAGTGTAAATCTATCTGCTGTAGGGTCGTAAAGTACCTTAGGGTCATAAAATCGGTCAAGCAAGCCAAGCTGACCAGCTACCATACCCGACAAGGTTCTGAATCGAAGTGATGTACCGGTAGAGTCCAGTATATTCACATTGGTATTAATTGCACTCATGATGATACCTCCATTGCTTACCGCTATGGTATTATCCAATGGTATACCCGTGGAGCCGATTGGCTTTCCATTGAACGAAGACTCAATATTGGGTTCTAAGTCATTGTTAAAATCTACCTTACTCTTGTTAGGATATGTCCGTGTTCGTTGAGCATCTAAGGTTGCTTTTAGTTCTTTGGACTTGGTATACGGAGCAGGAGCTGCCGAACTTCTATTTAGTCCTATTACCTCCAAGTCTTGATGGTCTGTAAAGTTGATTTTCCACTTAGCTAGAGCGGGTACGTTTTCTATTTTTTCGAATGTAGATTGAGCGTTTGTAGCTACTAGAGCTAGAGCAAATACGGAAACTAAAAGGTATCTCTTCATGTTGCCGTCAAATATAAAGAAGTCTCTGCTATGGTTTCACATTTGGCATATTAGCCTTTGTAAAAAAAGCGGCACTTAATGGTTTGTTGAATGTCATACTACGATATACTACGGTAGTACTTTGTCCTGCTTTGCCTGCGGGAGTCATCACCATTTTACTCGCGAGCATTTTACCTCCAAGGTTTTTTATACCGCTAGCCACCATGGTATTTACCACCTCTAGATCTTCATCATAAAAAACAGTTTTGAGCTGGATGTAATCCTTCTTATCAATGCAGGTCACGAGTTTGCCCCATAGCACATCTGCTTCCGGTTTGGGGGTAAGGGTAATTTCGTAGCAATCTCTACCACTTACTACCTTACTGGCTGTTACTTGGGCAGTATAGTCTTGCGTAAGTCGTGTGAGTTTCACCAAGTCGTCCGTACTCATATCCGTTCCCATCCAGTTTTGACTGAGGAGAGCAGCGGGGAGTTTTACGGTTTTTTTAATCTTTGGCAGGTAATTATACACGTCGTTTTTAGCCTTGAGGTATACCGTCCCTTTGTCTTTTTCGGGACCTGTTATATAGGCTGCCGCGTAGTCGGTTCCTTTCGCCCACGTTTTGAGACTCATATTCTTAGTCCAGCGTGGTCTTTTTATGGTAATATCCATTTCGGCGATCACAGAACTTGCATTAAGCTTTTGTTCTGCTTTTTTGAGGATGGCTAAAGCTGATGGCGTAGCCGTATTCATAGAAATAGCGATACTACCAAGCATCGCTATTCCCATTATTGTTATCCATCTGTGTGCAGATAGATTATAGTTGTTTATTTTTTTCACTTTGTATTAAAACAGCTTATCGCTTGTTTTGATTGTAAATTTCCATGGCCTTTGGCAATAACTTACGCAAATCTTCTTGACGTGTATCAGGATGCGGGTGAGTGCTCAGCAATAACGGAGGTCTATCCCCACCTATTTGGTTCATGCGATCCCAAAACTTAGGAGCCTCGCTAGGGTCATAACCGGCCATCGCCATAAACATAATTCCCATCTCATCACTTTCACTCTCATGCTTTCGGCTAAAGGCCAACATACCTGCTTGGCCACCTACACCTGCTGCCATACTAGCTACCCTACGAGCAGTTTCTGGTTGCTGTTTTACCATTAAACCAAAATCTACACCTGTGGCTATACCTTGCACCACGAGACTTTGACTCACACGTTCATTTCCGTGACGAGCTATGGCGTGTGCTATCTCGTGTCCCATTACTACGGCTACACCTGTTTCATCTTTGCAGATGGGCATAATTCCGGTATAGAATGCCACTTTACCGCCACTCATACACCACGCATTTACAGCGTTATCATTGATTAGGTTAAACTCCCATTGAAATCCTTCTACCCTACTCTCCAAACCTTCTTGCTCGAGATAAGCCTCTACCGCCGTAGCAATACGTTGGCCTACACGTTTCACCATTTCAGCTTGAGCTCCAGAGCGAATAATGTTCGCCGTATCTAGCACTTGCTGGTAGCTCAGTGAGCTTGCTCGTATTAAGGTACTTTCCGGCATTAACCTAATTTGGCGTCTACCCGTCAAAGGCACCTTAGAGCAAGACCATACCATTATGGCTAAAAATGCCAAGACTACAATTCTTTTTGCTGAAACTATTTTTTTCATTGGGACTATTCTTTTTTGTGCACTGCAAGCTTTACAAAAGCAATGCCATTCTATACTTAAGACGACTCCATCACAATTAGTCACCTTGTCTCTCTCCACTTTACAATGATTCTAACATTGTACCTTTCGATACTCTAATTACGCATTTGTTTTACCTTCGCCCTATGACCAGAGAGGAATACATCGAAAACCATAAGGATAAGTTTTTAGACGAGCTATTTGACCTACTTAGAATACCTAGCATAAGTGCCGACTCTGCCTACACAGGCGATGTACAAAAATGTGCCGAGTATGTAGCCAAACGACTACAAGAAGCAGGTGCGGATAATGTTGTATTGGAAAAAACAGCAGGAAACCCCATCGTATACGGTGAGAAAATGGTAGACCCTAGCAAACCAACTATTTTGGTATACGGCCACTACGATGTGCAGCCCAGCGTACCCGATGAGTTGTGGCACACTCCCCCTTTTGAACCCACAGTAAAAAACGGAAATATATATGCTCGTGGAGCTTGTGACGATAAGGGACAAATGTACATGCACCTCAAGGCATTTGAAACAATGATGGAGACCAATACGCTGCATTGTAACGTGAAGTTTATGATAGAAGGCGAAGAGGAAGTAGGCTCTACCAACTTGGGCATCTATGTAGCAGCGAATAGAGAAAAACTAGCTGCCGACGTGGTGCTTATCTCTGATACAGGTATGATTGCCAATGACATCCCAAGTATAGACACTGGTCTGCGTGGCCTGAGTTATGTAGAGGTAGAAGTAACCGGACCTAAGATAGACCTGCACTCTGGCTCATTTGGTGGAGCAGTGGGTAATCCTATCAACGTACTGTGCGATATGATAAGCAGTCTGCACGACGAAAATAGACACATCACTATCCCCGGTTTTTATGACAATGTAGATGTGGTAAGCGATGCCGATAGAGCAGCAATGGCTGAAACGCCATTTAACCTAGAGGAATATAAAGCGGACCTAGATGTAGATGATGTAATGGGCGAAAAAGGCTACAGTACGATAGAGCGAACTGGTATACGTCCTACCCTTGATGTAAATGGAATATGGGGTGGATACACAGGCGAAGGAGCCAAAACGGTATTGCCTAGTAAGGCTTATGCCAAAATCAGTATGCGATTGGTTCCAAATCAAACCAGTGCAGAAATTACCGAGAAATTTCAAAAACACTTTGAGAGCATTGCTCCCAAAGCAGTGAAGGTAAAAGTGACTCCACATCACGGAGGAGAAGCTGCTGTAACCCCTACCGACAGCAAAGCATTCAGAGCAGCAAGTAAGGCTATGGAAAAAACCTTTGGCAAAAAGCCTGTACCGACCCGAGGCGGCGGCAGTATACCTATCGTAGCTCTTTTTGAAGAAGTACTTGGGCTCAAGACCGTACTCTTTGGTTTCGGATTGGATAGCGACGCCATTCACTCACCCAACGAAAAATATGGCTTGTTCAATTTTTACAAAGGCATAGAAACGATACCGTATTTTTACGAGTATTTCAGTGAGGGAGAGTAGAGCAATCAGCGATTAAGAAAGGATAATAATGAGCACTACCAAGGCAATCCCAGAGTAGAAAAAGAAATTTATAAACCGTTTCGTAGCTCTGTTGAGGTCTACATTCACCCCTTTTTTATAGTTCTCAAAATACAGCTTTTTGAAATACTGATTCACCGCTAATAAGATTGCCATGTAGTAAAATGGCAGAACAAAAAGTAGGAGGATAAGCCAAATACTTTTATCCGCACTAGTAAGCGGAAGAAACAAGAAAAAAACACCGAGAAGAGAGCATAAAGCGTACCTTAACCACAAGGGGAAAAGCCGCAGGCTCTCTTCGTATTCTTTAAGTTTCTTGGCATTCAAGAATACCTCGCGTTGTTTCTTAGCATTTTCTCTTCTTCTAGCCTCAGCAGCCATTTTTGCGGCTCTTTTTTGTTCATAGGCTCTTTGTGTTTGCTTCCTCATCGCACTTCGTGGTGCCCGAGTAGGATTCTCTAGCCGTCGCTTTAGTTTCCTATCGTAGGCCGCTTTTTGCCCAGGTATTTCAAGCATTTCTTTGGCCGCATTTAGGGCTGAACTCATGCGAGCAGCATCCGCACTTTTATTCACGTCGGGGTGATACTTCTTGATTTGGGCGATATACGCCTTACGCACCACCGACCAAGCGGAGAAATTGGGGATGCCCAGCAAACTATAGTAATTGGTCATAGCTTCCACAAAAGAAATATACAATTGCTATTCTTACCAATTTTACAACCTCAAAGTTCTCTATATTTGACCACCATGCCTGTTATTACTCTGAGTCTTACGATTAACGCCCCTATACAAAAGGTATATGATGCCGCTCGAAATATAGACCTGCACCAAGGCAGTATGTCTCACACCAACGAACGAGCCGTTGCCGAAAGAACGAGTGGCCTCATAGAACTGGGTGAGTCCGTAACTTGGGAGGCCAAGCACTTCGGAGTAATGCAACAGCTTAGTGTTCAGATTACGGAGATGTCTCCACCTTATAAATTTACAGACGAGATGACTCGTGGTGCCTTTAGCCGATTTACTCACCAACATCTATTTGGAATCAGTAAAATATTAACTTCGAAACCTCATGTCAACATTTACCAAAAACCTAATTCTTTTCTTAATTATCAACTCTGCAGCCTTGGGAATAGGCAGTTTTCTGATGGGTGAAGGCCCTACAGGAGAATTCTACCAGTCCATAAACAAAGCTCCATGGACACCACCCGGATGGGTATTTGGTGCTGCGTGGACCACCATTATGGTATGCTTTAGTATCTATATGGCCTTGCTAGTACAAGCGGGAGGAGGTAAGAAAGCAATCACTTTATTTGCTATACAGTTTGTGCTCAATGTAGGTTGGAACCCACTATTCTTTGCGTGGCATCTCACTCTCCCTGCACTTGTGGTTATCATTGCACTCACTGCATTGGTAGGCTATTTTTTGTTTCACTATCGTCGTATACTCGGGATTAAATCCACGTTCATTGCCCCATATTTTATATGGTTATGCATTGCCACTTCGCTCAATCTGTATATTCTCATTCACAACTAATCAAGCCAATGCTACCCAACATCCCAAATCACATTACGTTTACGTTTTTAGCCGCTGTGGCTTATGCTTATGTATTGTTTGTGAGAGCCAGTAAAAAGAACACTGTTTTCCGTTTTGGTACGTTGTTCTGGCTTATGCTTACGGGCATCGCAGCATTATTGGGCTTTTTTATGGTAACCGACACCCTACCGCCACGTACACCGCTGCTTATTGCACCCACATTTGTTATGATGATCGTTGCTTTTAGTACCACGAGAAGTCGGGCGTTTATAGATGCTTTAGATGCCAAATCACTCGTTTGGCTCAGTTTGGTACGTATCCCTGTAGAAATATGCTTATACTGGTTATTTCTAGCTGGTCAAGTACCGGAGATAATGACTTTCAATGGGCTAAACTGGGATATCATTGCGGGTGTTACCGCACCTTTAGTAGTTTATTTTTATTTTATCAAAAAACGAATGACCAAGTCATTGTTCCTCGCCTGGAATGTTATGGGACTCGTGCTACTCACGAGTATCATCGTTATAGCAACACTCTCTGTGCCCAGTCCATTTCAGCAATTTGGCTTTGAGCAGCCCAACATAGGCATCCTACAATTTCCCATCGTATGGTTACCTAGTTTTGTAGCACCATTGGTGTATTTTAGTCATTTTGTGCTGATAAGGAGGGTAATGAGAAGAGAGGTAAACGTTGATAGCAAGGCTAAATAAAAAACAACTAATTGAAATAATCATTTACCAAATTTCTTAACTCCTCAAATTTGCCAAGGTCTAAAGATGCAGCTGGAATAAGTATATAATCTGTACCGTATAACCACACATATTCATCGGTCAGATCTACTTTTGTGAATTCTTTCAATGCATACTTATACGTAAAACCATCTTGCGTGATAGAAATATATGATTCACCGAATGTCAGTGAAAACTTAATTACTTTATCTAAACCATCTAAGTAAGTTTTGACAGTGTTTTTCCACTTATACAGTTCTATAACTTCAGTGATGTAGATAAATAGTATTATTACTAATGCTATTACGGCATAGGATAGAGGGGTATAATTTTCAGTAAAGACAATGTAGCAACCACATATAATGAATCCAATTCCTGCTATCATAAGAAACTTCACAGATTTCTTTACCTGCTCAGATTTAATATAACTACCCTTAGAATCAGCATAGTATATATTTTCAAAATCCGTTCTTCTATAGCTTAAATTAAATTCCATAGTTTCTGAAATAGACAACTTTAGAATTTGTATTTGACTCTTGAGTTTGAGTTTTATTCCTATCCATAATACTCCACGTACTGGTTCTCAGTCTCGTAGAGCTTAATGCAATGGAGTGTAACTCCATCTGGTAATTCAGGAACAATTTGTTCCCAGATCTTCATCACGATGTTTTCGATGCTTGGCATTACATCTTTGAGAAAATCAACATCCAAGTTAAAATTACTATGGTCTAGTTTTGATACGATTTTGTCTGTAAGGATGATTTTGAGTTTTTTCAAGTCCATTACAAACCCTGTGTCTTCATTGGGTGTACCCTTCACCGTAACATACATATCAAAGTTATGTCCGTGCCAGTTTTTGTTGGCACACTTGCCAAAAACTTCCTCGTTTTTCTCTTCGCTCCACTTTGGATTATAGAGTTTATGAGCTCCGTTAAAGTGTACTTTGCGTGTTACGTAAACCATAATTTTTACAAAAATAAGTCTAAGTTTAAGTTAAAATCTAAGACGGGGCATACAACTTTTGGAATAGGGCCAAGAATTCAGTAAAATTTCAAAACTCATATACTAAAAAGTAATCATTCTCTTGGGAAATTCCAACTCCTTTCAAATTTTCAATGCATTTCTAAACTTAAACTTAGACTTATATTTAAACTTCTAAATACTTAAATTCGCCCCAATGGCAATACTCGTTACCGGTGCAGCAGGATTCATAGGCAGTTGTTTGGTCTCTTTTCTCAACAAAAAAGGACTTACAGACCTTATTCTCGTGGATGATTTTGGCAAGTTGGAAAAGAGCAGAAACTTAGAAGGCAAGCGATTCACCGCCAAGATAGACCGTGAGGTATTTTTGCACGACATGGCTCGTCACTCCATCGATTTCGTATTTCACGTCGGTGCACGTACCGATACTACGGAGTTTGATACAGCCATTTTCGACAAGCTTAATATGCACTACTCCAAGGAGTTATGGAACTACTGTACGAGGCAAAACATACCCTTTCTATACGCATCTTCCGCTGCCACATACGGAGGTGGCGAGCACGGTTTTGACGATACGGCACCCATATCACCACTCCAGCCGCTCAATCCTTATGGGCAAAGCAAACAAGACTTTGATGTATGGGCTATGCAACAAGAGCAGCAACCACCGTTTTGGGCAGGATTAAAGTTTTTTAATGTTTTTGGTCCTAATGAATATCATAAAGGAAGAATGGCGAGTGTAGTGATGCACGCCTTCCGTCAAATTAATGAGAATGGGAGCCTAAAACTATTTGAAAGCCATCACCCAGACTATCACCACGGTGAGCAAATTCGTGACTTTGTGTACGTGAAAGACTTGCTAGAGTTGATGTGGTTTTGGTACGAAAAAAGAGACCATAGTGGCATATATAATGCTGGCACGGGCAACGCACGCACCTTCAATGATTTGGCTAAGGCCATTTTTGCGGCGTTAGATAAGGAGCCAGCTATTACTTATATACCAACTCCTATCGATATTAGAGATAAATACCAGTATTACACCGAAGCCAAGATGCAAAAAACACGTGATGCTGGCTATGCCAAAACCTTTTACAGCCTAGAAGATGCTGTAACAGACTATGTACAGAATTACTTAGCAACAGACGCCACCTATTGAAAAAAGCACTCAGCATAGCTTGGATTGTTGGGTCTGTACTCATTGTTGTTTTAATCATAAAACTCATAACCAAGAGTAGTGAAAACACCGATATAGCGTATGTAGATGTATCTGAATTTATCGCCACCCAACAAGGCAAAGCCGAAACTTTGTATGAAAAGCTTGCTCCCATTGGATTCAACGAAGCATCACACCAAGAAGCCTTAGCTCTCCGCAAATTGGGCTGGTACGTCCTCACAACCTCCGAGGGCAACCTAACCTATTGGAACAGTAACAAAATTGGCTTTGATTCATCTATTCTGAACAATCCACGACAAACATTTCTATACCGCTTTGGAGATGACCTTTATACCGTTTGTGCACCCAACAAAGACACCTACTTTGCATTCAGACTTGCTAACGACGGACAATTGCACCAAGAGCTTACAGCATATAATGATTTATTCGAGGACAAAGAGCTTGCAAAGGGTAAGTTAACCCAAACGCAAAAGACCACACGCTTGCCTCTACAAACTAAGAAAAGAACACAACGAGCTTTTTTCAATATTGCTCTATTGGCGAGTTTCTTGTTTCTTATGCTCAGTTTATGGTATACCAAGCTACGCAGCCGTTCGTTATATGTGTCAGGAACAGCGGTTATTCTAGCCAATATTCTTACCTATTTGTATAGTAACATATCGCTAGGCGACTATTTCTTAACAGCTACACAAAGCATTCAGACAAAAAGTATTTTACAGCTCAATGCCATTCTATACATCCACCTGGCCTCATTGGTGGCAAGCTGCCTTATCGTCTTTTCTGCTGTAAAAAAACTACCTGCCGCTCTACGTGCTTTTTTACTCAGTTTAGGCACTCTTTTTCTCGCAGATTTTTTCCTTGACCTCAATCAGCATATTGTACTCCGTTCAGCTATTCCTTTTAATTTTGAGAAATTATTCAATCTCAGTAGCACCTCATTTGCAGCACTTGGATTCATTTGCCTCTCACTAATTGCCTTGTGGATATTGGTGTACTATACCAAGCTAAATCTTCTTATCACGACTAAAGACGGTGTCGCAGTTGTCATTGGGATTATCAGTTTTAGTTTATTCCAACATCTGGACGCAGGCCGATCTTTTCTGAGTTTGTGCCCTCCCATCGCTTTAGTTGGTCTATGTATATTCATCAACGCGTTACGCATAAGGCCACGTTGGGCTATCTACATCTACTTTGTGCTCACAGCTGTGCTTGCGGCATCTATTGTAACCAGCAATCACGAAAAACGTAACGAGGAAATAGCCCACGCGTACGCAACTCAACTTGTAACGAATGAGGATACACGGGCGGAGACGATGCTTCGAAGTTTTGAAAACCAACTCGCCTTGGATTTTTTGGTGCCTGCAGATTATGAGAATTTTTTAGCCAAAAAAGAAATCATAGAAAGTAGACTAAAGCACCTATACTTTAGTAATTACTTAGAAAAATACGAACTCAAACTACTGAGTTTTGGGCCAGACGGCCGCAATATCAATGGTAGTAGCCTCTATACTTACGCATACTTAGACAGTATATTTAATAATCACTCAACCCGGACAAGTAGTGCCTATTTCTACCGGCTAAATAATACATCGGACCTTAGTGGATACATAGCCGAATACGAAAATTGTGATATTGACGGACATTACGGAAGTACCTATATTTTGCTCCAACCCCGTGTGGTACAATCCGATTTTTTATATCCAGAGGTTTTTAAAAATCAAGAAGACAAATCACTCATATCCTTAAATGACTACTCTTTCGGGATCTATTTCAGAAAACAGCTTATGAGCCAAAGAGGCAGTTTCTCGTACCGCTTGAATGAATTGCCCGTTAACAATAACTCATTGTTTGCTCTCTCTGAATTGCATCACTATACATACCGTTTGGGAGAATATAATGTAGTGCTCAGTAAGCGAGAAAATAGAGCCCGTGCGTGGTTATCTACTCTCACATTTACTATCGTGACCTTGCTCCTACTGGGAATCATTTGTTCGCTTGCAGCCTATTTCTTTTTGTCCAAAGACCACCCACTTGCACGTGCATTTTTACCCTTTGCCAATCGGTATCTGAGTACGCGCATCCAAACATCGCTTACCATTATTTTGCTTACAGGGCTTCTGCTTTCGGTATATATCATCATTGGGTTTATACAGGCTAACTATAATCAAAATCTAGAAGACCAATTGCTCAACAAGGTAAAGCGTATATCCGCCACCTTGCAGAACAAAGTAAACCTCTCCACCAAATTACAAAACGAAGAGCAACGCACACTCATACTCAACGAAGAAAGCAGCACATACAATGTAGACATAAACCTCTATAGTATGGATGGTTACTTACTCAGCAGCACCAAACCATACCTTACCCGTGAGCAAATCCTCGGGCGACAAATGAACCCCAAAGCGTATGTAAAACTCACCCAAGAAAAAGCCTCCCAACTGCTCATACAAGAAGAGCTGGAAGGTTCAGATTACTTGAGTGCTTACATTCCGCTATTTGATGGTAAGAATAATGTTTTGGGCTATGTGAATACGCCGTTTTTTGGCAGGAATGAGGAACTGAACAAGCAAATATCCAACCTCGTAGTAAACATACTCAATATCTATTTTTTACTCCTACTAGGTGGTGTGGTGCTTGCCTACATCATTTCCCGACAGATAAGTAAACCACTACTGCTCATCCGCGAAAAAATAGCCAAGACCGAACTCCGTGGTCAGAATGAGCTCATCACCTACACCAGAGATGACGAGATAGGCCAGCTCATAAAACAGTATAACAAAATGGTGCTAGAGCTAGAGGAAAGTGCCAACCAAATGGCCGAAACCGAGCGAGAAGGTGCGTGGCGTGAAATGGCCAAGCAAGTAGCCCACGAGATTAAAAATCCGCTAACGCCTATGAAGCTCAGCTTGCAACACTTGCAGCGTGCTTATAGTCAAGGACCAAGCGAAAAACTGGATATCCTCTTTGCAAAAACAAGCAAGCTTATCGTGGAGCAAATAGAAAGCCTGAGTGCGATGGCTAGTGAGTTTGGAAACTTTGCTAAAATGCCCGAAGACAAATTTGAGCAGTTTGACATTGCAGCAACATTGCGTGGAACGGTGGACCTTTTTAAACGTTCTGAAAACGCAGATATAGTAGCTGAAATAGAAGAACATGCTAGTGTACACGCCGACCCGGAACAAATGCGTAGGGTGTTTAACAACTTGATAAAGAATGCCATACAGGCTATTCCTGAGAATCAAGAAGGAAACATACACGTATCACTCAAAACGACGGACCAACAGGTGCTGATAGCCGTAAGAGACAATGGCAAAGGAATTCCTAAGGAAAATTACACCAAGGTGTTTGTGCCTAATTTCAGCACCAAAAACTCTGGTATGGGCCTCGGATTGGCCATATGCCGCAAGATTGTGGAACAAGCAAAAGGAACGATACGTTTTGAAAGTAAAGTAAACCGAGGTACTACATTTTTTGTTACACTACCAGTAGATGAGACGGCATAATATCATACTCCTACTTGCCTTATGGACCGCGAGTTCGTGTACCCAGCCCAATCAGGCATTTACGAAACTCATCCAAGAAAGTCCATATACCGTGGTGATGTTTATCGCTCCTGATTGCCCAATGTGTAAAACGCTAAGTACTCCTTATTCTGAATTGGCAGAAGCATATCCCGAAATACAGTTTATTGCCGTACTGAGCGGCAAGCATTACGAGGCTATGGAGCTCAATATGTTTGCTACCAGCACCAAACTAAAAGCCTGTATATTCAGAGATTATGACTATGAAGTAGCACATCAGCTCGGGGCTTCGGTAACTCCTGAGTTTTTTGTCACAGATCGTGATGCTAACGTCTTATATCAAGGAATGATGGACGATCGGCTCTTGGAATTGGGCAACTACAAACAAACGTGGGATAAGCATTATCTCAAAAATGCTCTGGACGCCATCCTTCGACGGGAAACACCCTCTCCAGCCAAAACGGATGCCGTCGGCTGCATATTGGAGTATTGATAATTGACACAACAGTTCTATACCATCGTAAAAAAAATCTTTTTTGAGACCTATTAATAATCGGGTTACAGAGCAAGGATATTACCTTTGCCCTCGTGATAGAAACAGACATCATCATTATTGGAGCAGGACCTACTGGGCTCTTCGCTATTTTTGAGGCAGGACTACTCAAACTAAAATGCCACCTAATTGACTACCTACCCCAACCCGGAGGACAATTGGCAGAGATTTATCCCAAGAAACCGATTTACGATATACCTGGATTCCCGAGTGTATTGGCAGGCGAATTGGTAGACAATCTAATGGAGCAAGCAGCTCCGTTCCATCCAGGATTTACCCTTGGAGAACGAGCAGAAAGCATAGAAAAAACCGACGACGGACAGTTTATCGTAACCACCAATAGAGGTACGGCTCATAAAGCACCCAATATTATGATTGCGGGCGGTTTGGGGTGTTTTGCACCTCGCAAACCGCAACTGGAAAATCTCGAAAAATTTGAGGACCACGGTGTAGACTATATCATCAAAGACCCCGAGAAGTTTAGAGACAAAAGAGTAGTTATAGCAGGTGGAGGAGATAGTGCCTTGGACTGGACCAATTTCTTGGCCGACGTAGCCAGTGAAGTTACTCTCGTACACCGACGTAAGGCTTTCAGAGGAGCTTTAGACTCCGTGGAAAAGGTAGAAAAATTAGACGAAGCAGGCACGATAAATCTCATTACAGAATCACAAATTTCGGCTCTGGACGGCGATGACGAGCTACGTAAAGTAACCGTAACCGAAAATAGTGGAACCGTACACGAGATAGATACCGATTACTTCATTCCACTCTTTGGGCTTAGCCCAAAACTAGGCCCTATAAAAGAATGGGGACTAGACCTTGGCAAAGAAGCTATTTTGGTAGATACCAAAGATTACCAAACCAACGTACCAGGTATATTTGCCATAGGCGATATCAATCAGTATGAAGGTAAATTGAAATTAATCTTATGCGGTTTTCACGAAGCAACTCTTGCCGTACAGAGTTGCTACAAACGCATCTTCCCCGATAAGAAACTTGTATTAAAATATACAACGGTAATGGGTGCTCCAGGGAGCTAATTTGTCTATTCTTCGATATAATTTTGTCCATCTCTCGATACATTCCGCTATCACGGGATACTCGAGAAGACAAAATCACTCAGGATGACAAATGAAGATTTAGTTTAAGACTAAGTTTAAATCTAATCGCTTTCCGTGATTAAATTTGTAGCCTCTAGCAGGTAATTTTTGTTCCGTTATCTTGCTTTTCAATAATTGAATGAGTTTAAGGTTATTCTTCGTTATTAGCTCAAAGCTATTCACACGACTACTTGTTTTATATACGATCGAAATACTTTTATCAAAGGATTTACCTGATATAAGGTGGGTGAATGGAATTCTTTTTAGCTGGTCTTGTTCTTTTAAAATATGAGCGATTAAAGGGTGAGCAGTGATCCAAAATTCATCCTCTGTTACTCGAATTCTTAATATCTTACGTGCCTGGCAATGCCTCCAGCTCGAGCCATTTGTGCAAAACCCAGAAACGCTATTTTCTGAATACTCAAACTGACCCCCCCTTCTCATTAGGGATTAGTCTTAATGCCTTCTTTCCTTTATAGATCTTAAAACTTAGTAAAGCTATAAGAGCAACAGCCCATAAGAGTAAAAAAATATGTTCGAGATTCATCAGCTAAGGATATTGGCAAGTAGAATTCTGCGATATAATGATACTCATTTTTTATACCATTCAATTCATCCTTCTAATCACAGAACAAACCATTGAAGCACTATTAATATCTTGTAATTAAGCCATAACTTTGACCAAATTCCTAACCTTTAACTTAGACCTAAACTTAAAATGAAGCTATACCACAATAACCGCTGTTCCAAGAGCAGACAATGCCTGGCTTTGATGCCGAAAGAGGGCGTTGAAATTATAGATTACATCAAAAACCCCTTGACCAAGGATGAGCTAAGTGCTCTGATAAGAAAGTTGGGCATCACCCCTATAGAGCTTGTGCGAAAAGGAGAAGCCATCTGGAAAGAAAACTACAAAGGTAAAGACCTCACGGATGCAGAAATCATAGATGCTATGGTAGCAAATCCTAAGTTGATAGAGAGACCAATCGTAGAGACCGACAACAAGGCCCTGGTTTGTAGACCGCCGGAGTTGGTGCTGGAGATGATGAAGTAAGTTTAAATTTAAGTCAAAGCTTAAAAATGTCAACTTTAAATAAAATGACTATTGATCTCAAAGAGTTCATCATCACAGGTCATATTAATGGAATAAAACCAGGTATTTCAAAAGACAAATTCTTATTTCAACATCCTCAACCTGATGCTTTTAATTCAGATCCTGAAGATTTTTTAACTAATGATGTCACCATAAGTCCAAATATTTGGACTTATGGTGACATCGAATTTCATTTAAACAAAGAAGGAATACTTTTTATGATTTGGTGCGACCACATTGGGGACTTTTATGGCAAACTGAAAGGTGGGCAATCCATAGATTTACATCGATGGTTTTTAGAAGAGAATACAACCATTGGCTGCATCGAATTAATCGAGATTTTAAATCACGAAAATTTAGACTTCAGTCGTTCTGATAATTTAATGAAGACTTTATGACTAATAAACAAATCAACTAGTTATTTAATCTACCAATTAACTAAACCTACCCCTCCTTCTTAATCTCCACCTGATGCGGATAAGGAATCTCGATATTGTAGTCGTCTAGGGCCTTTTTGATAGCTTCGTTTCCTTGAAAATAAACATCCCAATAGTGTACCGACTTAGCAAATGGACGCACCGCAAGATCTACCGAACTATCGCCAAAACCAAGAATTCCTACAAATGGCTCAGGTGAGTCTAACACATTAGGCACTGCCATAAGTGCTTCTTTGATTACTTTTTTTACCTGCTCCACATCCTCATCATAGCCTATTCCTACCGTAAGGTCTACGCGTCTGTTATTTTCTCTGGTAAAGTTAATCACCTTATTATTAGCCACTTGACCATTGGGCAATATCGCCGTATTATCATCTGTTGTAGTGATTAGTGTATTGAGCACAGTAATACTTTGCACTACTCCTGTTATGCCGTCACTCTCTATAAGGTCACCCACCTTAAATGGTTTGAACAACAAGATAAGAACTCCTCCAGCAAAATTGGAAAGACTTCCTTGCAAAGCCAAGCCAACAGCTAATGAGGCAGCACCTAATACGGCAACAAAGCTTGTGGTAGCTATACCCACCATAGAAGCTGCACTTATGATGAGTAGAATTTTGAGCAACGCATTCACCATACTACACAGAAATGGAACAAGGGATACTTCCACCTCCCTTTTAATGAGCATCTTTTTAAAACCCTTATTAATTTTACCAATAAGCCACCACCCAATGATAAGTAAGGCTAAAGCGGCAGCCACTTTGGGTAAAAACTCTGCTAATATTTCCTTGATGTAAGTAATAAAATTTCGTAGTTGTGTTTCGTTCATATCGTACCGCAAGGTTAACAAATAATGAAGAAAAAAGGCTGAAGTAATCGTAAGAATACAAATACAAAATTATCTTCGCCATTGCTTTTATCATGAAGATATCATACAACTGGCTAAAACAATTTATAAACCTCGATCTTCCGCTAAAGGAAATATGTGAAAAGCTCACTATGAGCGGATTGGAGGTAGAACATATCATCAAAACCGAATCTATAAAAGGTGGCTTGGCCAACCTAGTAGTAGGCGAAGTACTGACCAAAGAAAAACACCCTGATGCCGACAAACTGAATCTCACAACAGTGAGCATAGGAAATGGCACAACACTGCCTATCGTATGCGGAGCTCCTAACGTAGCCGCAGGACAAAAGGTAGTCGTAGCTCCCGTAGGTACAACCATTCACACGGCTGCCGATAGTTTTGAAATAAAAAAAGCCAAAATACGTGGCCAGGTATCAGAGGGCATGATATGTGGTGAGGATGAGATAGGACTAGGCTCAGATACCACAGGGATAATGGTACTAGATGCTGCATCACAACCAGGCACCCCCCTTACTGAACTGTACGACGTAGAAATCGACCACCAAATAGAAATTGCCATTATCCCCAACAGAGGAGATGCCATATCACATTTGGGCGTAGCTCGTGAGCTACAAGCCCTCACAGGAAATAAGTATAAAAAACCGGCGATAGAAAGCATAGACGCTCGCGGTCAGATGCGAGTGGATGTGGCAATAGGAAGCCCAGCTGCTTGCCCTCGCTATAGTGGTATCACCATCACAGGAGTAGAGGTAAAAGAATCACCCCTTTGGCTACAAAAACGCCTTAAGTCTATAGACCTCAAGCCCATTAACAATGTGGTAGACATTACCAATTTCATCCAACATGAGATAGGTCAACCGCTCCACGCTTTTGATTACGATAAAATTACGGGTAAAAAAATCATTGCTCGCTATGCAACCGAAGGTGAAAAACTCACTACACTAGATGAAGTAGAGCGAGAGCTGAACGAGAATCACCTCATCATTTCAGATGAGAAAAAACCGGTAGCTTTAGCAGGTGTATTGGGCGGATTACACTCCGGCGTAACGACTGATACGGTTAATAT
>Ga0209136_1000514_pt1 | contig 27747 bp, 26 predicted proteins | sample SaaInl0LU_22_DNA_FD_184640 | JGI IMG/M metagenome (GOLD analysis project Ga0209136, IMG submission 184640) | Marine microbial communities from expanding oxygen minimum zones in the Saanich Inlet - ESP_90LU_22_DNA (SPAdes) (version 2) | ecosystem: Environmental > Aquatic > Marine > Intertidal... | reverse complement strand
CCAGGGCAAGTCTAGAAATTCATGTTTTTCACCTTCTTCAAAATCGCTGATTCCGGCAGTGCGTATTTCATGAACAATTTCGATTGATTGCCTTGCGTCTTCTAAACCAAAACCCTCTCCTGACAGAATTTGCTCATAACTTTTTGTATGCAGCTCTGTAAACCCTCCACTAAATTCTATTTCTTCTCCATCAACGGTAATAGAACGATAGGTTCTTTGGCCTATTGCTTTCACATTGGAAGGAATTGTCTCGTAGTTAATGGATAAAAACCACCGAACTTTGGCTTTTTCAAATTCTAAATAGCCCGCAGCTCTGTCGTGACGGTGTAAATGCACTTTATTTTTCTTTACCGGACCAAAAACCCATGACAGCATATCGTAAAAATGAACGCCAATATTAGAGGCAATCCCACCTGATTTTGTCGTATCTCCTTTCCATGAGGTATAATACCAATTTCCCCGTGAAGTCAAATAGGTCAAATCTACTTCGTGTATTTTATCTTTTGGACCCTTCGCTATTTTATCTTTCAAAGCAATAATACTTGGATGCAAACGCAACTGGAGTATCGTAAAAACTTTGTTTCCTGTTTCTTTTTCTATGGATAATAAAGCGCTCAAATTCCATGGATTCAGCACCAAAGGCTTTTCACAAATGGCATGGGCACCGCTGCGCAAAGCCATGCGAATGTGTGCGTCGTGTAAATAATTGGGTGTGCAAATGCTCACATAATCCAAAGCAACGCCTCTTTCTCTTTTCATTTTTTCGATATGACGGTCAAATCGTTCAAATTCCACGAAAAAATCAGCAGAAGGAAAATAACTATCCATCACACCCACACTATCAAACCTGTCCAAGGCAGCTATCAAATTGTGACCGGTATCTTTGATCGCTTTCAAATGTCGAGGAGCAATATATCCAGCCACTCCCATCAATGCAAAATTTTTGATTTGTTTTGATTTGTTTTGAGATCGTTCCTCTTTTCCTTTTGTCATCTATTTTATTTCATTGGATTGGGTGCATTTTTCTTTAGATTCCTTCAACATCATCCAAAGAAAGACCCCCGTAAAAATACACTTTTTTTCAATCTTTTTATTTTTAATCCCTATTTTTGCTAAAACAAAAAACAGATGAAGGTCCAAGTACTCCTTTTTGGAATTGTCGCCGATTTGATTGGAAAAGAAACGTTGAATTTCGCTATTGAAAATAATGACACTGTCAAAAATCTCAAAACGGCACTTCGCACAAAATATCCTCAATTAAAAAATTACAGTACGTATGCTGTTGCTGTGAACGAGCATTATGCGCAAGAGGATATCGTTCTCAAAGAAAATGATATCATCGCCATCATTCCTCCCGTAAGTGGAGGGTAATGTGATTTGACATTCGAATCTCACAATACGCTCAAAAAAACATTTCATGAAAAATATTTCGATAAAACTAACTTCAGACACTTTATCGCTACAAGAATGCTACGCTTTTGTAGAGGATCCTTCATGCGGTGGCATCGATGTTTTTATTGGGACGGTCCGAAATCACACAGCGAAAAAAACAGTGAATCAATTGGATTTTTCAGCCTACGGCCCGATGGCATTGAAAGAGATGGAAAAAATTGCCAGACATGCATTGGCAAAATTTGAGGCACACAAAATCGCAATACACCATGCAGAAGGTATTTTGAAAATTGGTGACATCCCCGTCATTATTGCTGTGTCTGCCGCACATAGAACAGCTGCTTTTGAAGCTTGTAAATTTGCAATTGATCGTCTGAAAGAAACCGTTCCTATCTGGAAAAAAGAACATTTTGAAGACGGAGAAATATGGGTAAACGCACACCCCTAATCGTCTTGTAATTTCTTTTTTGCTTGTTGAAATTCCTCAGGTGTATTGATGTTTTGAATACAATCATCTGCCACCTCCACTATTTCGACATCGGAGTTGATCAATATTTTGCGCGGACACGAGTATCCCTGCGCCAAGTACTGTAACAAAATCGGATATGCTTTTGGCTCCCAAATAGTCACCAAAGGCTCCATAAACTGCTTGCCTTGTCCTTTGATTGCAGTCGCAATTTTTTTTGGATTTCTTTTCGAAAGCAAGGTTCCCAAAGTTTTTTTAGTGACAAAAGGCAAATCTGTTGCCAACACCAAATAAGCCTGATTTGGGTTGTTCATAAATGCCGAACAAATCGCGCCAAAAGGCCCCAAACCGACAAAAGTGTCTTGGATTGTTCTGTGATTTTCTATCTCTTGGTCAGCACGTACGGATACATAAGTATCCAATCCTTGTTCTTCAAGCAGGCGGATCGTGTGATCTCTTTGAGGAATATCAAAATAGGACAACATCCCTTTGTCAGTGCCCATGCGTGTACTTTCACCTCCAGCCAACACCAAACCGTTCAATTTTGGTGTGTTTTTTTCCACAATTCTTGCGATCTGAACTCCAATTTTCTCTGTTTCAGTAACCTCGTAAACGGGCAATTCTTCTGCTTTTGGAAATTTTTCAAGCAAACAATTGAAAATCGTGGATTGTTTGTCCGTCTTTATAAAAAAAGCCACATCCGTTATCTGATCGATTCTTTTTTCAATAGAGGCTTCTTTTTCAGGATCTAAAAAAACAACTTGTCTTTGTCCTTGAAAATGATTCCCATTGATACATACCAAATCGTAGCAAGAAAAACGCAAAGGATTGTTGTATTTGTTTTCTACTACATTTGCATGGAGCGCAAAATCTCCAGAGTGATGATAGGTGTGAATATCTAATTTAGGGGCTTGTAATTCTTTATTGTGGGATGCGTCTACATAAGCAATTTTTACTTCGTCAACCAAAGCATCCCCTAGAATGGAGATCAAATCTGTAATCACACTACATTTTACACCGACAAAAGACAATTCATTGGGTCCAAAAAAACCATTTTCTTTTCTTTTCAATTTTGCATGCTTGGAATGTTTTTTCATAGGCTTCTTTTTTTTGAGCAATCGTTTCTTACAACCCGTTTCTTTTAAAAATCTTAAAATTTCGTTTTAAAATCTGACTTTCCTCCTTTTTTCTCTAACAAAACAACCTCCTCTATTTTCATTTCATGCGTGATGGCCTTGCACATGTCATAGACTGTCAAGGCAGCGACTGTGACTCCCGTAAGTGCTTCCATCTCTACGCCTGTTTTTCCTTCTATTTTAACTTTGCAAAAAATTTCAATATGTGTTTTATCTCTTATATCAATGGAAATATCTACCCCTTGAATTCCTAACGGGTGGCACATCGGGATCAATTCTGATGTTTTTTTTACACCTTGAATTCCAGCGATGATCGCTGTTTGAAAAACGGGCCCTTTTTTAGTTTGAAGCTCGCCGTCGTCGAACAAAGCCACGATTTCTTTTCCCAAGAGCATCGTTGCTTTTGCAGTAGCTTCTCTTTGGGTCACTTTTTTTTCTCCTACATCGACCATTTTTGGTTGATTGTCCTTATTTAAATGTGTCAAATCCATGATACGCTTTGTTTTTCGTTTTACTAGATTTTAAAATGTTCGATACCGTAGTATGGGATAAAATTCCCCTTTTTTGAATTCGGTTTTGTCTGCGGGTAATTCCAAAAATGCATCGGCGTCTACCAAATTCGTGAGGTCTCCTGATCCATTTCCTATTTGCGGAATCGCTACCAAAACGCCTGCTTTGTTCTCTAACTTTACTTGTAGAAAATACGTCATGGATGGTTTGAAACTAAAATCAACACCTAAAACAGCCGTTTCTTTGGAAGGTTTTGTTCCGAGCGACTTCTGGTACCACGGATAAAAATACTTCAAACAATTGACATAGGTCGAGACTGGATTTCCTGGAAAAGCAAAAATTGTTGTTTTATTTTCAACACCACTGACATCTAAAGCAACTCGTTGTCCAAACCAAAAAGGTTTTCCTGGACGTTGTTTTACCTTGTGAAATAATTTTTCTACACCCAACTCTTCCAATACTTCTGGGAGGAAATCAAACTTTCCTTTACTCACTGCTCCACTAAAAAGCAAAACATCATAGGTCTCTAAATAGAATTGTATCTGTCGTTTTAAACTTTCTTTGTCGTCTTTTAAATGCTCTGTATGGGCTTTGACAGCTAGTCTTTTCAACAGTGCAATCAAACTGTAAACATTGCTTCTTCTTATTTGATGTGCTAAGGGGATTTCGGCAACCTCTACCAACTCATCTCCTGTTGAAACAATGACAATTTTAGGCTGCTGAATGACTTGTACTTCTGATTTTCCAACAGTTGCCAAAACACCTATTTCAGCAGCAGTAATCAAGGTGTCTTTTTCAATTAGTAGCTCTCCTCTGCTGCGGTCTCTTCCTTTGGTATGGATGTTTTGCAATGCTTTGACTTGATCGACATTTACCGTGGCGTTGCCATTCTCTATCGTCACCAATTCATAGGGAATTACCGCATCTGTATTGTTGGGTAAAATGGCTCCGGTCATCACTTCCAAACAACTTTCTGCGTTTTTCAAGGTCCTTTGCGGACTTCCGGCAGCTTGAACTCCTTCGATTGAAAAACTCCTTTTTCCAGCGTCGAATTGTTTTTTCAAAATTGCGATGCCATCCATACAAACTCTGTCAAAAGAAGGAAAATCGGTGTCTGCTAGGATTGTCTCTTTTAAAACCCGGTCTTGCGATTCCAAAAAACTCACCGTTTCTACAGAAAATTCTTGAGTCGCTTTTTGAATGCGTAGGGATGCTTCTTTTACAGATATCATAGCTAATTATTTTTTAGGAAGTCTACTTACCATAATTTTCAATACCGATACCCCATAAACTAGCAAAAGTGTTTGGTAACAGGTCCAAAAGTAAATGTTACGAAACGTAAGTTCAAAGCCTTCTTTGGATGCCCCAAAAAACGCAACATCAACGTCACCTTGTGTTCGTTTCCAAAATTCAAAACCCAATACAAAAACACCTATGGTTATTGAGGAATTCAATGTAGCAAAAACCAATTTCTGCAAAATATTCTTCCCTTCGGCATAGGAAAATTTCAAATATTGGACATTGACATAAAGAAAAACAAAAAAGAAAGGAATCGCTAGAAAAGCCTTTATGGAATAGGAGTTTTGATTCCAAAAAATAGCAAGGCTTTTTGTGACGTCAAAATCGGATAAAATCAATACCGATAATACCGATACACTCAATAATATGTGAACTCTTCGTCGTTTTGTTTTGTATAGCATTTTTTCAGGTTCTAGTTATATTGTGCATTTCAACCTCCTATGGATGACATACTTTCAGACACATTTTTATTTTTCTTGCGGTTGGTCTCAGCTGCAAAGCCATCTTTGGGCTTTTTAGAGACCAAATCTACAAACAATTGTTTCAAAGCTTTGTCACTAACACCGGATCTTAAAAAATCACGAACACTGTAGACGCCTTCGTCAAACAAACAGTTTTTCAATTCTCCTGTCGAAGTAATGCGAATGCGATTGCAATCGGAGCATATGGTACGTGTATACGCTGGAATGACGCCCACAATTCCTTTGGCTCCTTTTATTTTAAAATTTCTCGAAGTTGATGATTTTTCAACGGGCAATGCCACAAGCTCTGGATGCTTTTTTTTGATTTCATCTACGATTGCTTTAAAGTCCCAAACGGCTTCAGTTGCCCGAACTCCAACTCCATTGAAGGGCATCTCTTCGATAAATCGAACTTCGATTTCTCGATCTTTGGTCAACTCGACAAAATCATTTATTTCGTCGGTATTCACTCCTGACTGCACGACCACATTGAGTTTTAATTTTAGATCGCTCTTTTCAATCCGTTCTAATGTCTCCCATACTTTTTCAAAAACAGATCTTCGAGTAATTTGAGCAAACTTTTCTGACTGCAAACTATCGATGCTCAGATTGACGGTTTTGACTTTGAATTCTGACAATTTCTCGGCATGTTCCCCCACCAAAACACCGTTGGTCGTAATATTAATTTCTTCCAACAACTCATTGAAAGACATCATTTTTAAAAAACCCATCAAATCTTTCCGAACAAAAGGTTCTCCACCGGTAATTCGAACTTTATTTACTCCCAATTCCGAAAGTACACGTGTGATACGATACATCTCTTTGTAGGTAAGCAATTCTTTTCGCTCCACAATTGCTGCTCCTTCTGAGGGCATGCAATAGGTACAACGCAAATTACAGCGATCTGTGACTGCCAGTCTGAGATACGTAATTTGTCTTCCAAAAGAATCTACTAATTTCGTCATGTGCAAGCTATGATTTGCTTTCGTAAAGTTCTGACAAAAAGATCTCAAAACAAAACATCTGTCGTTTTAATAAAGAGAAGTTTTTCGCCTAAAAAAAAAGTTTGTTTGAATTCAAAAAACAACTCTTCTAATTTCCCTCAATTATTTTTTGAATATACGCAGTAATCTTATCAGAAGCTCCCAAAGACTGCTCAATATAACACAAGGCTGCTTCCCCCTTCTTATGTCGTAGCCCTCGATTTGTTTTCAGCATAGCGAACATATGGTTCACTTCTTCTTGGTTTGCTGTTGTCACACAGGCATTCAAAGCGATCAAGTCTTCTGCTTCTTTGAATTTTTTATAATTTGGACCTATCACGACCGGGATTCCAAAAGCAGCAGGTTCTAAAATGTTATGAATCCCGCTTTTTGTATATCCACCACCGACATAGGCCACATCAGCAACACTGTATATTTTGGTCAAAATACCGATGGTGTCAATGATAAAAACTTGAAAATCGCCTAAATTTTTGTTCTCTTTCTGCGAGTACAGAACCGTCGGAACTTTTAGTTTTTCTTTCAAACGGGCAATCCCTTCAGGATGTACATTGTGTGGAGCAATGACAAAATTCTCTTTTGAACTCGCCACGTTGTTGATATAATGAATCAACAAATCTTCGTCTTCTTTCCAAGTACTCCCCGCTACTAAGGTATAAAAGCCTTGTGTGAATTCATCTATAAAATCAAGTTGGTTGTTTCCTTTTAAAATTTCATAGACTCTGTCAAATCGTGTATCACCAATGACTTCTAAATTTCCGAAACCCATAGATTTCAATAATTCTGAAGAGTTTTCGTCTTGTACAAAAAAATAAGAAAATGACTGCAAGGCTTTCCGCATCCAAGCTCCATACCATTGAAAAAATACTTGTTTTTTCCTGAAAATTCCAGAGACTAGAATTGTCGGTATTTTTTGCTTTTTCAACACCTCTAAATAATTGGGCCAAAATTCGTATTTGACAAAAACGGCCATGGCAGGATTTGCAATTTTTACAAATTTCCTAGCATTGCCGTAGGTGTCCAAAGGCAAATAGCACACCACATCTGCTTCTTTGTAATTTTTTCGAACTTCGTATCCTGAGGGAGAAAAAAATGTGAGAACTATTTTACAAGATGAAAACTCCTTCTTCAATTGCTCCATCACAGGACGTCCTTGTTCAAATTCTCCTAAGGAGGCACAATGAAACCAAAAAACTTGATCTTCAGGAGCTATTTCGGACTTCAAGAGTGAGAAAACTGATGTTCTCCCTTTGACAAAAAGGTGTGTTTTTTTATGGAATAGAGCAACTATCTTCAGAACAAAGCTTGCAAAATTCACCACAATATTATACATCCATCTCATGTTTGTAAAAGTAAAGAAAGCAAATGAATTCCTCGTAAACATTGACTTGTATTTGCAGGTATATTTCTTGCAATAAAACAAGAAAACTCCCAACCACAGATGGAAGGGAGTTTCAGATTAAAAAATCTTATTTCTTAAGCTTCAAACGCTTCGATAGAAACGTATGATTTGTTGTCTTTTTTCTTTTGGAATTTCACAACACCGTCAACTTTTGCATGCAAAGTATGATCTTTTCCCATGTAAACGTTTTCACCTGGGTAATGCTTTGTTCCTCTTTGGCGGATGATAATGTTGCCTGCGATTGCAGCTTGACCTCCAAAAATTTTAACACCTAATCGTTTCGATTCTGATTCTCTACCATTCTTCGAACTTCCGACACCTTTTTTATGAGCCATAATTTTTCGATTTTATTTCCTGCTCAGACAGGATATGAATAATTTTATTTTTCTTCTTTCTTCGCGGCTGCCTTTTTAGGAGCTGCTTTTTTTGCTGGGGCTTTTTTCTCAGCTGCTGCTTTTGGGGCTGCTTTTTTTGCTGCTGCTTTTTTGGGAGCGGCTTTTTTGGGAGCGGCTACTTCATCAGATGCTACTGCTTTTTTCGCGGCTGCTTTTTTCTTCGTTCCTCCTACTGCGATTCCATCAATTTGGATTTCCGTCAAATATTGACGGTGACCATTTTTCTTTTTGTATCCTTTTCTTCTTTTCTTTTTGAAAACGATTACTTTGTCACCTTTTAAGTGACCTAATACTTTCGCCGTTACTTTGGCTCCTTCTATAGCTGGGGCGCCAATTGTTACGTCTTTACCATCGCTTACTAAAAGAACGTTGTCAAAAGAAACTTTTGATCCTTCTTCGTTTTGCAAACGGTGTACGTAAACCTTTTGGTCTTTCGCTACTTTAAACTGCTGCCCTGCTATCTCTACAATTGCGTACATATGTTTGTTATTTAAATTTTTGTTTCGTGTAAAACGAGTGCAAATATACTTCTTTTTTAGGAATCTACAAGTCTTTCATATCCATTATTTTTTTACTCCCCGTACATAAAAAAACAACTCCCTTTTGAGACAAGCTTGAGCGCGCCCAAAAAAATACAACGTAAAGAACAATACAAAATTTACAAGGACTCCCCTCTGTGGATTATCAATCACACAGAATTCTTTTCAACTCAGTGCTATCGTGTCTTTTTATTGACCAAATAAACTCCTGTAAACACCACTGAAATGGAAACTAGCTGGTACATAGACAAACGTTCACCATCTAAAAACCCCCAAGAAACCGCGACTACTGTAATCAAATAAGTCACAGATGAAGAAAAAATAGGTGTAGATATCTGCACTAATTTATTGAACAATACTTTTGCAAAAGCAGTTCCTAACAGGGACAGTAAAAAGACATAGGCCAAGGAGTTTTGAACGCTATCTCTTGAAAAATTCAACTCCAAGAAACCTGAAAAATACAAAACCACCGAAGCAAAGGGCAACAGCAGTAAAAAACCTCCTGCAGTGATTGCCATGGCATTTGCTTCTTGCAGCTTGCTTTTTATAATATTCAAACTCAAAGCATACCCTATTGAGGACAGTAGAATCAAAAGCGTGTAAACATAATTTTGATCTGGACTGTTTTTCACTCCACTTAAAACAAGGAGTAAGGTCCCCAATAGTCCTACAAAGATTCCCGCAATTTGTTTTTTCTGGTATGCAAATCCAAAAAAAAGCGCCCCCAATACCATGGTTATCAGTGGGGTCAAAGAACTCAGTACTGCGGAAACAGAGCTGTCAATTTCATCAATGACAAATGCAAAAAAAAAGGCTGGAAAAAAACTTGCTATAAAAGCCACCTGTGCAATGGGCATCCAATGTCTCTTTTCTATCTGTTTGATTTTTTTAAAAGCAACCGCAAACAATACAATACCTGATATCAAAATTCTCAACGCACCTATTTGAACAGGAGCAAGCCCGATCAATGCCTTTTTCATTAGGATAAAAGAACTACCCCAGACGAGTGAGACGAGCACTAAATAGATCCATTTTTTAGCTTTCATTTTTTTGTGTGTTAAAGATTTTACAAAATTGGCTTATTTTTTCGGTAAATAGAATTAATCTGCATAAATTTGAAGATTATTAATCATAAATGCATGAATCATGAAAACCTACAGTCTTTTATTTGCTTGCATGCTATCTTTCACACTCTTTATTTCTTGTAAAAATAGTGCTGAGACCGCGAAAAAAGAAATCTCTGAAAACGTTCAAGAACAAGCCGTTCTCAAAAAAGTAACCCTTGGAATTGAGGGCATGACTTGTCAAATTGGCTGTGCCAAAACGATAGAATCAAAAATTTCGAAGACAGCAGGCGTCACATCTGCCAAAGTTCTATTTGAAGACAATCGTGGGGAATTTGTATTTGATACAAATCAAATTTCTGCAGAAGAAATTTCAGAAAAAATCAGCACTATTGGAAATGGTTCCTTGTATAGTGTAACTGAAATCAAAGAAATTGACTTAAACTAACACTGCATTATGTTGAAAAAAAGCTTGTTTTTAATTGCATTCACGTCCATTCTCTTTGTTTCTTGTAAGGAAACGAAAAAGGAAACAAATTCAGAAACAAAGGTTGAAGTTGTAAAAAAATGTCAAGAAAATTGTGAAAAATCATGCTGTCTGCTAGCAGAAAAAAAGTGCTGTTCCACCAAAAAATATGCAGATTCTTACAGAAAAAAAACGTCTTCGAAGTGCTCGAAAAAATCTGTTGAATGTGAGACAAAATTAGGAATGACGGAATCAGAGCGTCAATGCTGTACAGCAAAAAAATAAACAATTCTTTTTCATTCGTCCTATAATTTCAAATTCTATTCTTTTGAAGAAACATTTTAAAACTATTGTCAAAGCAGCTCTGATATCTGTATATCTTATTTTTTTAGCGGGGTCAATTGTTCGAATGACCGGTTCAGGAATGGGTTGCCCGGACTGGCCAAAGTGTTTTGGATACTACATCCCTCCTTCAGACGAAGCTGAATTGCTATGGCAACCGAACAAATCCTACAACGAGGGAATGATGATCATTCAAAACGAATCTTTGTTGGTTGCTGAAAAAAACTTTACCAGTGCAGCTAACTTCAAACAAGAGAATTGGGAGACTTATACCAAACACGATTATGCCATTTTCAATCCATATCATACATGGACGGAATACATCAATCGACTGGCCTCAGTAATCTCAGGACTCATTTTTCTATTGTTGATTTATACTTCTCTGAAATTCAGAAAAGAAAATAAAATATTGGTATACATATCGTTTGTCGCATTTTTAGGCATGTTGTTTGAAGCTTGGTTGGGAAAAACAGTCATTGACTCGGTACTCAAACCATCTACCATTACAATTCACATGGTCGTTGGCTTGCTAATTATTGGGTTATTGTTAAAACTTCTCCATCTGCTTTCGCGCAAAGAGGAACAATTCATTAGATACAACAAAAGCTTTCACTACTTATTACTCATTTCCGTTGCCTTCTCAATCCTTCAAATTGCGATGGGAACACAGGTGAGACAGTTTGTGGATGAACAAGTAAAGTTGTTTGGTTTTGAAAACAAACAAATGTCTTTGTACGATCCGAGTGTTGTTTTTTACATCCACCGTTCTTTCACAATTGCCATTGTACTCGTCAATCTTCTTATTTTCTATAAGAATGAAACACTGAAATTAAATTTCAAACTACCAAAATACATTGTTGGTCTTATCATTGTGGAAGCACTGACGGGTATTCTGATGTATTACAGTGATTTCCCTCTAGGAACTCAGGCCATCCATTTGGTGTGTGGGGCTGTTTTATTTGGAATGCAATTTTATTTGGTTCTTCAAAACAAATACGCCACAAATTGAGCGAAATAGAAACATGTATTTTGTAGACTTGAGCGGTCTTGATTTTATTTAGTCTCCCTAAACTTCGTTTTTGCAAAAACCACATTCCGGATGTTTCAAACCAAAACAACATCAATGCTTTTCCCATACCAAGGTTTCCATCAGATGCATGATGTCTTTTCTTAGATACGCAATTGACGGATACAAAGAATCGTAATTCGGGCGGGCATAAAAATAGAGCGCTCCTGTGATAAAGTTTGCAATGGAATCTGTCGCATGAAACTGAATTTGTGTTGCTGTATTTCCAGAAACTTCATACATTTTTCCATAGACCTTGTTCACGTTGTTCTCATAAGGAATGGCTTGGATATCATCGGCTTTGATTGCATGCTTGAAAGTCATTTTTTCAGCATCTTGAAGCAACGCACGCAGGTTATTTTTGACTGGTGAATAGGTCAACACTAAAGTTGCTTTCATGGAAGGATACTTGAGATCAATCCAATCTGGATTTCTTTTCTCCACGGCAATTGCCTGTGCGTTGTAGAAAAACGAAAAACGTTCTTTATCTTGGAAAAAATCGTGGGTAGCTTCCGGATATTCTAGACGCAAAAAAGCACTCGGTTTTGGCAAAGCCTCCTCTTTGCAAGAACCCAATGCACAGCAAAGAAGAAGAAATGCGACTGTTCTACTTTTTACCATTTTTGACAAGGGTTACTTTGAGTTGCTTCAATCTTTTCCGATCTACTGCTTCTACTGTAAACAAATAATCTTCAAAGGAAATTTTCTCCTGCTTTTTCGGAAACTTCCCTGAAATTTCTAAAATAAATCCCGCCAATGTTTCTGCCTCTCCTTTCAATTCTTCAAAAGGAGTTTCTTCAATTTCTAAAATTCTATAAAAATCCTTCAAAACTGTTTTCCCTTCAAAGATATAATTGTTCGCATCCAATTTGGAATACGAAAGATCGTCCGTATCAAACTCGTCACTAATATCTCCCACAATTTCCTCGATAACATCTTCCAAGGTCACCAAGCCACTTGTTCCTCCGTACTCATCTACCACAATGGCTAAATGATTTTTCTTTTCTTGAAAATCTGCGAGTAAATCATCCAATTTTTTATTCTCGGGAACAAAATAGGGAGAACGAATCAATGTCTGCCAATTGAAATCATTTTTGGCAATATGTGGCAACAAATCTTTTGCATAAAGCACACCTATAATCTCATCAATATTTTCATGGTAAATAGGATTTCTGGAGTATCCATTGGTAGTGATTTTATTCAATACCTCTAAAAAAGATTCGTCGTCAGCAATCGCAAATATGTCAATACGAGGTTTCATAACCTGCACGGTCTCTGTATTTCCAAAGGCAACAATTCCTTCTAATATGTTTTTTTCCTCTTTTGTGGTGGCATCGTCCGAAGTCAACTCCAATGCTTGCGAAAGCTTTTCGACTGAAAAATCATTGTTCTTCCGAGCCAATCTTTTTTCAACCAAACTGGTCATACTGGTCAACAAATAACTAACTGGAGACAAAAGGCGATTCAAAAAATAAATGGCCTTGCACATCTTTGTGGCAAACACGCCTGCATTCCGAGTTGCATAAACTTTGGGTAGTACTTCTCCAAATAACAAAATAAGGAAGGTAATCAAAACAACTTCTATCAAAAAGCGAATGCGCTCTTCCAATTCGTTTAAAAAGAAAGCCCCCAAAACAGCAAACAATAATACAATCAAAATATTGATGAAATTGTTGGCAATCAAAATAGTTGCCAATAATTTTTTTGGTTTTTCTAAAAGTCTCGTAATAATGTCAAATTGCCTTTCGTTTGTTTTGGAAAGTCTTTCAAGATCGGTTTTCGACAGTGAAAAAAAAGCGATTTCTGTACCTGAGATCAATGCGGAGGATACGAGTAAAAAAAACAGTCCTAGTGTTTGACTAATGATTGTGATATCTATAGATGAATTTACGAAGTTTCGTATGGGTTCTGGGTCCAATATTTATATTTTTAAAATGGCAAATCTCCTTCAATGTCATCAGAACTACTTTCGGATTGTCCTTGCAAAGAATGAGATGTTTTGGTATTCAATGTATTCGGTACAGATAAAAAGGTCATATCGACAACATGTATTTCTGTTGTATATCTCTTTATCCCTTCTTGCTCCCATTGACGGGTTTTTATTTTTCCTTCACAATACACCTTGTCTCCTTTTTTTAGATACTTTTCGCAGATTTCAGCAAGTTTGTTTCGGACCACAATGTTATGCCATTCGGTAGTCACCACTTTTTCTGAAGTCTGTTTGTTCGTGTAACTTTCATTTGTTGCCACAGGAAAACGACCTATTGCACCGCCTCCTTCAAAGTAGTGAACTTTTACTTCATCTCCCAAATGTCCTATCAACATTACTTTATTCAATGTTCCTGCCATAACTCATTCAAAAATAATGAAAAAATAAATATCTTGTTCCTTTTTACTTTATTAGTTCTGCCCGAGGTTCCTATTTTTACATTTCGCTCGATACAGTCTGGGAAAAAGGATTTTTACATTTTTCTAAGAATTTGTGAATTATCCTAGGCACAGCAAAGTCTTCTATTTCTTCCCAAGGAATTAATTTTTCTTCTTCAAAAGTTCCTTTGACCAACCAAAATTTCACGAACAAATGTTGATGAGACAATTTGTGCACCCAATCTTTGGAATTGAAAAGTCGCACCTCCACTTCTTTGTTGTTTGACAGGGATGCAAACTCGGAGTGCGATAGCAATGCATCTGTTTCAATTGATGCATCTGTTTCAACCAAAGGAAATTGAAACAAATTCTCCCAGATTCCTTTTCCAGTTCGCTGCTCTATTTTACTTTTTCCATTTTCAGAAAGAATTACTATAAAATTAAAATACCGCTTTTTAATTTTGATCTTTTTGTCTTTTACCGGCAAGGATTGTATTTTCTTTTGATGATAAGCGACACACTTGTATTGAAGCGGACAATTGTCACATTGCGGTTTTTGTGGCTTGCATTGAATGGCTCCAAAATCCATGATGGCTTGGTTGTACAATCCAGGATCTTGTTTGTACATCACGAGCTGCGCCAACTCTTTGAATTCTTTAATTCCTTTTGATGAATTTATTGGAGTTTCCACGCCATAAAATCGAGACAAAACTCGATACACGTTTCCATCCACGACTGCCCTCTCCTCTGCATAACAGATAGAAGCGATGGCAGAGGCAGTGTAATCACCTACACCTTTTAGCAAAAGTAAATCCGGATAGCTCTCTGGAAACTTTCCATTCAATTCATTGACAATGTACTTTGCCGAGAAATGCAGATTACGCGCTCTGGAGTAATACCCCAAACCCTGCCAAAGCTTCAAAACTCGCTTCTCGTCTGCATTTGCCAAGTCAAAAACAGTGGGAAACTCCTCCGTAAACGTTGCATAATAGGAACTTCCTTGAGCTACTCTGGTCTGTTGAAGAATAATTTCAGACAGCCAGACCCAATAAGGATCTTTACTTTTTCTCCATGGCAAGTCTCTTTTATTTTCTAAATACCACGATACTAAATGATTACAAAAGTCCATTGTTTTAAATTAGCTATGCAATATTACATTATTTATTCGTTTAATTTTTAATGATTTCATTTTTCAAAATTGATTAATTATCATACCTTTGCGGTCTGAATTTTTTTTAAACACACTAGAAAAATAGAATAAAATGACAAAAGCGGATATTGTATCAAGTATTGCAGACAAGTCGGGTATTGAAAAGGCGGATGTATTGGCCACTGTCGAAGCATTCATGGGAGAAGTAAAGGATGCATTGGAAAGCGGAAATAACGTATATCTGAGAGGTTTTGGAAGCTTCATCATCAAGACAAGAGCAGAAAAAACAGGAAGAAATATTTCTAAGAACACGACTATTAAAATCCTTGCGCACAACATTCCCGCTTTTAAGCCAGCAAAAACTTTTGCAGAAGGAGTAAAGAAAAAGGTATTAGTAAAATAAATACTAGTAAATTATTAACCAAATCTGAAATTTTCAGATTTTTAAAAACGCATCATTATGCCAAGTGGTAAAAAAAGAAAGAGAGCGAAAATCTCTACGCACAAACGTAAAAAAAGAGCAAGAGCGAACAGACACAAGAAAAAGTAAGATTTCTTACTTTTTCTTTGTTGTTTTTGCAACAATCGTTCATTGAAACTGAAATTTTAACACGTTAAAATTTCACCGGGTATTATACCCTGTATTAAATTTAATCCATCTATGTAAGAATCCAATATTCTTATGTAGTATAAAAACTATTCGGAATGAAACTAGAATTGATTATCCGTTCAAATTCATCTGATATTGATTTTGCTCTACTCAAAGATGGTAAACTTATTGAATTTAACAACGAAACAAACAATAACAAATTTTCTGTCGGCGATATTTTTTTAGCCAAGACAGGTAAAATTTTGACGGGACTCAATGCCTCGTTTGTAAATGTTGGTTATCCAAAAGATGGTTTTTTACATTACCATGATTTAGGACCTCATGTTCAATCGTTGAACAAATTTATTAAGAAAGTAAGCACAGGTAAATACAAAGATTACACTTTAAAAAACTTCCAATTTGAAAAAGAAATTAACAAAAATGGAAGTATCGATCAAGTTCTTAAAACAAAACAAAATGTATTAGTACAAGTTGTAAAAGAACCCATATCTACAAAAGGCCCTAGAATTAGTTCAGAAATTTCTATTGCTGGTAGGTATTTAGTTTTGGTACCCTTTTCTAAAAGAGTATCGGTTTCCCAAAAAATAGCAGACCCAAAAGAAAAAGAGCGCTTGAAGCGTCTTGCAAAAAGCATTAAACCTGCGGGATTTGGTGTTATATTGAGAACCGTTGCACAAGGAAAAAAAGTAGCAGAACTAGACAAAGATTTACAGAATTCTTTGGAACGTTGGAAACAAATGTGTGGGCAACTTGCCAACACAGAGACTCCCACCAAAGTATTGAGCGAATTGAACAGAGCTTCCTCTATTTTACGAGATGTTTTGAACGAATCTTTTACAAGTATTGTTACAAACGACGAAGCTTTGTTTCAGGAAATCAACGACTATTTGTTGGAAATCTATCCTGAAAAACAATCCATTTTAAAACTACACAATTCCAAGACACCTATTTATGAAAAATATGGTATCGAAAGGCAAATCAAATCTGCTTTCGGAAAAACAGTATCCATGAGCAAAGGTGCTTATTTGGTGATTGAACATACCGAAGCACTGCATGTTGTAGATGTCAACAGTGGAAACAGATCTAACAAGGCAAATTCTCAAGAACAAAATGCCTTAGAAGTCAATTTAGTTGCTGCTACAGAAATTGCAAGACAACTAAGATTGCGCGACATGGGAGGCATCATTGTCGTCGATTTTATCGATTTACATTCTAATGAAAATCGACAAAAATTGTACGATCACTTGAAAGCTGAAATGGCACTTGATAGAACAAAGCACAAAATATTGCCTCCAAGTAAGTTTGGACTTGTACAGATTACAAGACAGCGCGTTCGTTCAGAAATGAACATTAAAACAAAAGAACCGAATCCAAATGTCAATGGAGAAGTAGAGGCGCCTATCATATTGATAGACAAACTACAAGTAGAACTAAATCGAATAATGGCAAGTAGGAATAAAAATAAAAAGCTGACACTGCACGTGCATCCTTTTGTAGCTTCCTACTTGAAAAAAGGAATCATATCTGAACAAATAAAATGGTTCTTAAAATACAAAAAGTGGATCAAAGTATTGCCAAGAGATGCTTACCAATATTTACAGTATCGATTTAAATATTGATGCTGTCTGTATGAGCAAAACGTATCTAAAAAAAGCGCCTCATCGTAATGATGAGGCGCTTTTTTATTTTGATATGTTTACTCTTCTAATTGTCCGCAATAACTGTGTCACCACCCTTCCATTCATTCACACTAGCGATTCTTGAGGCTTCGTAATCCAATTCTAACAACTTGTCACCTTTCCAAACAAACCACTTTCCAACTTTTGCGCCTTTGTAATAATGAGCAACAGTTGTTTTCTTTCCTTGTTTGTCGAATTGCAACCATTTTCCGGTCAGTTTCTTATCTGCGTCGTAAAAGCCTTGTTCTTTGATTTCTCCCGTCTCATAAAATGTCGTTACCTTTACCAAATCACCAACCTTTTCATAAGATGGATTTTGTATTTGATCTGCATTAGACATGCTTTGGGCGTTCAAAACAAATACGAACATTGCGAAACCTATTGTCAAAAGCTTTTTCATTTTAAAAGGAATTTAAATTGTTGTTATGCGTCAAAGATAAAAATAAATTTACATTTAAGCAAGGTTTTGTTAACATTAAGTTAACATTGAGGTTTTCGATGCTAAAAATTAAAAAACAAAACCAAGACTGAGAAACCACCTATGCACCTTCCCGACTGGAGACCAGGTGTTTACCACTTTTAAAGGACCAACAATAGAATCGTAGCCATAACCCAGCGCATATCCAGATTTGACCCCTTGAAAAACCTTACCACTATCGAAAATATTCATATCGACTTTTGCGAAGTTGCCTGCAAAAGAAAGCGAATGATTCTTGACAATTTTACAACGAAGCTCTAAACTTCCTTTTAAATACCCATTGTTTTCAAAAGATTCGAAATCGTATCCATAAAAAGCGATGTGATTGTTGATCAAATTATTTCCATAACCTCCCAAAGAAAATTGAAACTGCTCGGAAGTATTTTCTCCGAGAGTAGCACCTCCTTCGCCAATAAATTGAAATGAAAATCGGTTGAAAAAAGTTTTAACAAGGCCCAATTTTAGTTTGACTTGAGAGAACTGAGAGAAATTTTGATTGTAATCTGACGAATTCATATACCACTTCAATTCTCCATCCACCAGAAAACCATCGGCAGGAAAATAACTGCGATCGTAGGTGTCTAACTTGATATATGCCATGGAATTTAAATAGTGGCTTTTTTCGAAAAATGTGGTCAATTCCCCAAAAGCATCTGAGCGCAATTCTAGAAATTTATGCTCTAGCCCCAAGCCTACAGCAAACTTTTTGTTGTAGTTGGCTTGTATATATGCCTGACTTGTGAAATCTCTAAATCTCTTATTTATTTGCTTTACAACTGCTCCATCGTAACGAACATCAATGCGAAATTGATTAAATCTAGAGTTTACTCCATAGCTGGTATAAAAACCATTGTCTACAAAATAATTCAAATCGGCACGGATATTATCTCCAGCAACAAAATCAAAAGAAAAAATATCATTCTTTTGTAGCAGATGTTTTTGTGTAAAATTCAACAACAAACCGCTTTTGTAAATTGGGTCATAATTCAACCCGAGTTTGAAATAAGAAGCGACTTCATTTTCGTCCATTTGCAATGAAAGAAGATACGAGTCCTTTTTCGACGGGATCAATTTGTACTGGATCAAATCAAAATCATCTGCTGAAGAAAGGCCTCCAATCTTTTCATCCAGTTCGGCATAGCTCACAACATCCCCTTTTTGAAGTTTCAATTTACCTAAAATAAAAGATCTTGAATAATTTTTCAACGCAGGGGTTTTAAAATTCGAAAGTGTGTGTTTTTTGGCTTTCTCTTTTTCTTTCAAAATTGGTCTTACTTTCTGAAAATTTGCAATTTTTTCAAATGCCTCTTCTTTAAGGATTGCAGCGTCCTCTCCAAGGTCGATAATTTCGTCAACACGATCAAAAGAAGTCACCGAAAAACCATCAAAATCAGGAGCTATATGAATATTCAATGCTCTTAGTTTTTCATCGTCCTTGGCATACATTTGAAAATTCACAATTTGGTTCAGAATATCTAGAGCTGAATGAACATTTTCTTTGGACTCCAATTCTCCTTGAACATCTACTCCTATAAGAATGTCTACTCCTTTTTTACGCATTTCCAATACCGGGAAATTGTCCGAAATACCGCCATCCATATATGCGACTTCGTTGTACACCATCGGATTTAATAAAGTAGGCAAAGAAGCACTTGCTCTTACTGCTGCTGCCAACGAACCTTGCTCAAAGACTTTGGGCTTACCGGTCTCTAAATTTGTTGCTACACAAAAAAAAGGAATTGGCAACTGTTGAAAATCAGTAATGGCGTTCACCGATTCGAAAAGGGTATTCAATCCATTGTAAATCAGCTGACCTCTCGCAATTGCTTTGGGCAAACTAATTTTCCCTTTTCGTATTGGAAAAGTCAGTACTGATTTTTCTCCATATTGTTTTTCAAAAAATGAAGATTGCGCTCTTGAGAGCTTGTCTTGCAAAAGGCTCGGAAAATCTATGGATTTGACAATGGAATCTATCGCTGTTGCCGAATAACCAGAAGCATACAGCGCTCCAACGACGGCGCCCATACTTGTCCCTGCTATATAATCTAGTTGAATTCCGGTAGCCTCTAAAACTTTCAACACACCGATATGAGCAAATCCTTTGGCTCCACCACCACTCAGAACCAAACCTACTTTCGGCACTTTCTCAATTGCAGTTGCTTGTGCAAAAGAGAAGGTACTCAACATGACCAAAAAAAGAAATACAACTCTATTCATACTGTTTTTATAAAGATACACAAAGAATGCAAAACCTGGCAAGAATTAAATTCAAGCAATTAACAATATTTCTGACAATTTTAACATAAAAACTATCTTTCATAAAAGTAATACTATTAACTTTGAAATTTAAATGATTAATTATGGATAGACTGTATTCCAATATCAAGATAGAAATTCCTGAAAAAATATTCATCAAAGACCCTGAGAGCTCTGACCTTGGAAAAAGAATAATTGAAAAAAGCATCTTGTTGATTAACGAAATTGGCTTTGAGCTCTTTACATTCAAAAAACTAGGAAATGAGATTGACTCGAATGAAAGCTCTATCTATCGATACTTCGAGAACAAACACAAATTGTTGGTCTATTTATTCTCGTGGTATTGGGGATGGATTGAATATCGATTGGTATTTGAAACGCACCATCTAAAAAACAGTACCGAGAAGTTATATACAGCAATACGTGTTCTCACGCAAACCATCAAAGAAGACTCCAATTTCTCACATATCAATGAAATACGTTTGCATCAAATTATGATCAAAGAAAACTCAAAAACGTATTTGACAAATCTCGTAGATACTGAAAATGCAGAAGGGTATTTTCTAATTTACAAGAGAGTCGTGCAACGCTTGAGTGAAATGGTTCTGGAAGAAAAACCCAACTATGAGTTCGCATTGAGTCTTTCAAGTACAATTGTTGAAGGAGCCTTGCATCAACATTTCTTAAAAACCCATTTCAAGTCAATCACAGATTGCGATGCAGAAGAAAAAAGACCTTCGCTCTTTTTTACAGAACTGGTTCAATCCATCTTATCATAGAGGTAAGTAGCTACATCGATCATATGAAAAAAATAAAAAAATGACCCAAATCACATCTCCACTTAGCAGGTTTGTACATCTATTGAAAATAGAAAAAACAGACTTATTACAAATCTTTTATTACGCACTATTTTCTGGAATTGTATCCCTTTCCTTACCCTTGGGTATTCAAGCCATCATCAATCTTATTCAAGGAGCTCAAATTTCTACATCTTGGATTGTTTTGGTCGCATTGGTCACCGTTGGAGTCATGTTTTCAGGAGCACTGCAACTGATGCAGCTTCGAATTATCGAAAACATTCAACAACGCATCTTTACAAGGGCCTCTTTCGAATTGAGCTATCGCTTCCCAAAAATAAAAATGACTGCCCTCAGAAGCCATTACCCCCCTGAATTGGCAAATCGATTTTTTGACACCATTACCATTCAAAAAGGACTCTCAAAAATACTGATTGACATTCCTCATGCCTTGTTACAAATTATATTTGCACTCACCTTACTTTCTTTCTATCACCCCTTTTTCATTCTCTTTGGAGCTCTGGTACTACTTCTTGTCTATTTCGTCTTCAAATTGACTGCAAAGAAAGGATTGAATACAAGTTTGGAAGAGTCGAAAAACAAATACAAGGTAGCGCATTGGATCCAAGAAATTGCGAGAGTAATGGTAAGCTTAAAATTGTCTGGAAAAACACAGTTAGCACTTGACAAAAACGACCAACTTGTTGAAAAATATTTGATCTCAAGAGAGAAACATTTCAAGGTGTTGATTCTCCAATTCATTCAGATGATTAGCTTCAAAGTACTCACAACAGCAGGCCTCCTCATTATTGGAGGTGCTTTGGTGTTGAACCAAGAAATGAATATCGGACAATTTGTTGCAGCAGAAATTATCATCATCTTGGTCATCACATCGGTTGAAAAACTGATTTTAGGCCTCGAAACTTTTTACGACGTTCTAACATCTGTTGAAAAACTAGGACAAGTTGTAGACAAAGAACTCGAATCTCAATCTGGCGAATTTCCTAATTTTGACGAAGGTATTTCAATTGAATTTGAAAACATTGCTTACCGTGTTCCCAACAAAGAAAAGAGCCTCTTAGAAAACATCTCTTTTGAAATAAAGCCGAAATCTAGAACCATTATTTTGGGAGAAAGTGGTGCAGGAAAATCAACTTTATTGCGGATGATCTCAGGAGTTATTGAACACACTTCAGGAAACATTTTTATCAACAATGCTGCCATTCAAAGCATTAATTTAAATCATTACCGTTCTCATTTAGGTTTGTCTCTCTCAGAAGAAACAACTTTTGAAGGAACATTGAAAGAAAATCTTACTCTTGGAAACGTTGCGATTTCAGACACAAAAATAAACAATGCCTTGAAAAAAGTAGGGTTGATGGAGTTTTTGCGAGAACTTCCAAATGGAATGCAAACAATGTTACAACCGGATGGCAAAGAACTCTCGCAAATTATCGCAAAAAAAATTGTTCTTGCAAGGGCTTTTGTTTGCGAACCGAAAATATTAATTCTAGAGGATGCCTTGGATAGCTTTAATCAGAAAGAAACCTCTGAAATCATCGACTTTTTAACACATAAAGACAATCCATGGGCATTGATCGTGGTCAGTAGCAACGAATACTGGACTCAAAACTGCGAACAAATCATCACCTTAGAAAAAGGCGCCATAAAAAACATCAAAAAGCAGTTATGTTAAATATATCCAAATACCCTATTCGAGAGAATATAGATCTCAAAAAATTCAAATCTGGTAAATATATCTTAGAAAGAAAAGAAGCTACTTTTTTCAACAGATTTTTATTCGCATTTGCAATTCTAGGATTGGTGATGCTCTTTTTACCTTGGACACAAAACATTTCAAGTCGCGGACTCGTGACTACATTGCAGTTGAACAAACGACCTCAAACCATTCAATCACAAATACCAGGAAGAATTGAAGAATGGTTTGTACGAGAAGGGGACTTTGTAAAAAAAGGAGACACCATTTTAAGAATTTCCGAAATCAAAAGCGACTATTTTGACACACAGTTAGCAGAAAGAACCAATGACCAAATTGTAGCAAAATCTGGATCTGAAGAAGCTTACAGAAAAAAAACAAAAGCACTAAAACGTCAAATTTTAGCTTTGAAAAAAGAACAAAATTTAAAGCTACAACAAGCAAGAAACAAAGTTCTTCAAGCCTTCCTAAAAGTAAAAAGTGACAGCATTGATCTGGAAACTGCAAAACTCAACACTCGAATCGCACAAAGGCAATTTGATAGAATTTCTTTACTAAAAAACGAAGGACTCAAGGCTGTGAAGGATGTAGAAGCCATTAAGATAAAACTACAAGAAACCCAAGCCAAAGCGATTTCACAACAGAACAAATTACTCAGTAGTAAAAACGACATTATCAATGCTCAAGTTGAAATTTCAAGAATTACAATGAGTTACACAGACAAAATATCAAAAACAGAAAGCGACTTGTATTCCGCGCAATCAAACACACTGAATACAAAAGCACAAGTCTCAAAGCTCCAAAGCACCTTTGCCAATTACACCAAAAGAAATAGTTTACTCTACATCACAGCACCACAAAATGGATACATCAACAAAGCTATTGTAGGAGGAATCGGAGCATCCTTTAAAGAGGGCGCACCTCTTGTAGGTATCATGCCCAATGTATACGATCTTGCAGTTGAAACATTCGTAAAACCAATTGACCTTCCTTTGATTCATATCGGAGAAAAAGTACGCGTGCAATTTGATGGTTGGCCCGCAATTGTATTCAATGGATGGCCCAACGTTTCTTATGGTACCTATGGAGCAAAAGTTATTGCCATTGAAAATTACATCAGCAAAAATGGGAAATACCGTGTCCTATTGGCTCCCGACGAAAAAGACCATCCATGGCCTGATATCATTCGAGTAGGATCAGGAGCACAAACCATTGCCTTATTGAAAGACGTCCCTATTTGGTTTGAATTGTGGAGACAGCTCAATAGTTTCCCGCCTAATTATTACCAACCAGAAACGACATCACAAAAATAACGTATGAAAAAAGCACTGTTTCTAATCCTATTTGCAGGATCTATTCAAGCACAAAACACCCGTAACACAGAAATTACATTAGGAGAATTTTTAGGATATGTGAAAAGATTTCACCCTATCGTTAAACAAGCCAATCTTATCGTTGATGAAGGTGATGCGAAATTGATGAAAGCAAAAGGCGCATTTGACCCTCAAATAGAAATTGACTATGCTAAAAAAGAATTCCAAGAAAAAGAATATTACAACAGCCTAAACACCACCTTTAAAATACCCGTTTGGTATGGCATTGACATCAAAACAAATTTCGAGAACAACAATGGAATTTATTTGAATCCTGAAAATAGGCTTCCAAGCAACGGATTGTATACGGCTGGAGTTTCCATGTCTATCGGACAAAACATGTTTATAAACAAAAGAATGGCATTGTTGAAACAAGCTAAAAACTATGCAAAACAAACAAAAGCACTCCAAAAATTAACCGTCAATAAAATTTTATACAATGCGGCTCTCACTTATTTTTCATGGGTAAGAAATTACAACGAAAAAGAAATTTACAAGGAATTTGTGCAAAATTCCGAAACACGATTCCAAAGCATTGTCAAAACATTTGAATTAGGTGACAGGCCAGCGATTGATACTTTAGAGGCCAAAATCGCTTTGGATACACGTAAATTAAATTATGAAAAAGCAAAAATTAAGTTTTTAAAGTCCACATTAGAACTTTCCAATTTTTTGTGGTTAAAAAACAACATTCCTGTAGAAATAAAAAACACAATTCGACCAAATATCCATCTTTTAGAAAACATAGACTTGCATTTAAAAACCTCTGACTTTGAAGTGGCGCAATATGTTTTAATGAATCATCCACAATTAAAATTCTTAGCGCTTAAAATCAATAACCTTCGCATCGAAAAGCGTTTGAAAAGAAACAACCTTTTACCAAAAATAGAACTTGACTATAATTTCTTACATGAAAACAAGCGTGAGCTCAATATTATCAATAACAGCAATTACAAAGCAGGACTTACTGTAAAGTTGCCTGTTTTTTTAAGAAAAGAGAGGGCAGATTTCAAATTAGCCCGATTGAAACTTCAAGATAAAAACTACGAACAATACATGACTGAATTAAAATTAAAAAACCAACTGAGTAGTATTGTTCAAGAACTTGAATCCATTCAAACTCAATACGAAATGACGACAGACATCGTACAATCCTATGAGAAATTAGTCGAGGCAGAGGAAAGAAGATTTTTCTTGGGAGAAAGCTCCTTGTTTTTGGTGAATTCGAGAGAATCAAAACTCATCGAACTTCAACTAAAGGCAAATCAAACTCTGAATGATCTTTTGAATATGAAGGGAAAATTATTCAACACTATGGTCCGATAAGCGTTTTTTTCTTTTCAACATGTTATTTGTTAAAAAAAGCGACTATTTTTTTCGCTCGAGCTGCTCCCACAACCGAGACAAGACTTTCGAAGCTCGCAGCCTTCACCCTTTTGACAGATTTGTAATAATGCAACAACGTCTCAATGGTCTGCTTGCCAATTCCTGGAATCAGTTCTAACTCCGATTTGATAGCGTCTTTGCTTCTTTTGTTTCGATGGTGTGTGATTCCAAATCGATGTGCCTCATTTCTCAAAAACTGAATGATTTTCAAAGTTTCGGAGGTTTTATCTAAGTACATTGGAATGGCATCGTCTGGATAATAAATTTCTTCCAATCGTTTTGCGATTCCAATAATGGCAATTTTTCCTCGAAGGCCCAAAACATCCAAGCTTTTTAGAGCCGATGAAAGTTGTCCTTTTCCACCGTCAATCACAATCAATTGAGGCAAACTTTCACCCTCTTCTACCAACCGCTTGTAACGACGAAAAACCACTTCTTCCATGGAAGCAAAATCATCAGGACCTTCCACTGTTTTGATATTAAAGTTTCGGTATTCTTTCTTACTTGGCTTGCCATCTTTGAAAACTACACATGCGGCCACAGGGTAGCTCCCTTGAATATTGGAGTTGTCAAAACACTCGATATGCCTTGGTTCCTCAGAAAGCCTCAAATCTTTTTGCATTTGCGACATGATACGCTTTACATGGCGATCAGGATCTACAATTTGAATTTGCTTGAAACGATCTTGCCTGTAATATTTTGCGTTGCGTTCCGAAAGCTCTACAATTCTTTTTTTGTCTCCCAACTTGGGAACGGTCACTTTTACCTCCCCTCCTAGATCTACTGGAAAAGGAACATAAATCTCCGGGGAATTGGCGTGGAACTTCTGACGAATTTCGACAATTGAGAACTCCAACAACTCCTTGTCTGTTTCGTCTAGTTTTTTCTTGATTTCAGAAGTATGAGACTGTATAATTGCCCCATTGGATATTTTAAAAAAGTTTACATAGCCATAGCTTTCATCTGAAATAATAGAAAAAACATCCACATTATCAATTGATGGATTGACAACCGTAGACCTCGATTGATAATTTTGCAACAACTCTAGCTTTTCTTTGATTTTTTGAGCCTCTTCAAACTTCATTTCATTCGAAAAAGCAAGCATTTTTTCTCGGAACTTTTCCAGCGATGATTTGAAATTTCCTTTGACAATATTTCGAATGGCTCTGACATCTTCCAAATAAGCGGCCTCTGATTGAAAATCTTCACAAGGCCCCTGACAATTTCCAATATGATAATCCAGACAAACCTTAAATTTATTACTTTCTATATTTTTTTCACTCAACAAAAAATTACAGCTGCGCAACTGGTACAGTTCCTTGATCAAATCCAACAACACCTTTGCTGTCTTTACAGAAGTGTAAGGGCCAAAATATTCGGATCCATCCTTGATTACTTTTCTCGTCAAAAAGACTCTTGGAAAACGCTCTTTCTTGATGCAAATCCAAGGATATGTCTTGTCGTCTTTCAACATGACATTATAGCGTGGCTGGTATTTTTTAATCAAGTTGTTCTCTAGCAACAGCGCGTCAGTTTCTGTAGCCACAACAATGTGCTTGACGGTTCTTATCTTACCAACCAATACTCGAGTTTTGCCATTCTCTTGATTTTTGTTAAAATAAGAAGCGACTCTTTTTTTTAAATTTTTGGCTTTGCCAATATACAAGAGTTGCTCATTTTTATCATAGTATTGATACACCCCCGGAGAATTGGGCAATGTTTGAACTTGAATCTTGAGAGGCTCGTGCATGAATTAAAAGGGCTGTAAAAATTGAAGACATTCTTTTCAATGCCTATGCAAATTTAAAAAAAATGAATGAGCAATCGTCATTTTAACCAACAACTAAAAAAAACAAAACTCTACTTCCTGATGAACTCTACACAAGCTTTTGTCTGTTGACCAAAAATGCTTTTACTTTGCAATTCAATCCATGCCATGTTAAAAAAAGAACTCCGAAAAAAATACAAAACCCTTAGAAACCAACTTTCACCCTCTGAAATAGAAGACAAAAGCATCGGTATTGCCAATCAACTTCTCAAAGTAGATGTATGGAATTCTATGTATTTCCATTTGTATCTCACCATACTAGAACAGAAAGAAATAGACACTACTCCTATTTTAAATATCTTGTTCTCTAAAAATAAAGAAATTGTCGTGTCAAAATCTGATTTTAACACCCGAGAAATGTTGCATTTTTTAATGACTGAAAATACCCGTTTTGTAAAAAACAATTACGGCATCCCGGAACCCAAAGATGGCATTGAAGTCCCCGTTTCTAAGATAGATGTCGTCTTTATTCCATTGCTAGCATTTGACAAAAAGGGAAACAGGGTTGGTTATGGAAAAGGATTTTACGATCGTTTTTTAAAAAACACCAATGCTCTCAAAATAGGC
>Ga0209136_1000510_pt1 | contig 27866 bp, 49 predicted proteins | sample SaaInl0LU_22_DNA_FD_184640 | JGI IMG/M metagenome (GOLD analysis project Ga0209136, IMG submission 184640) | Marine microbial communities from expanding oxygen minimum zones in the Saanich Inlet - ESP_90LU_22_DNA (SPAdes) (version 2) | ecosystem: Environmental > Aquatic > Marine > Intertidal... | reverse complement strand
TTATTCTTTTTACAAAATAAACGTATGTCTGTAGTAGCTTCATAGTCGTACTCGTGTACTCCTAACCCCTTTAGCATTTCTTTGTCTTTAGCTAATGAGTTGTAAGGGTCTATTAAAAAGCCGTCGTACTTATATGTTATTCTATGCTTTTGAGCCTCTTCTAGTAGCTCTTTATAAGTGTATAGCTTTGTATTGTCTATAAATTGAAAGTGTTTTTTTATCCAATTTACGCCAGCGTTAAAATCGTCTGGTATAATTCTATTTATTGGCTGCTCTAAAATAAACTCTAAAAGTTTTTGTATTAACTCGTAAGGCTCATTCTCACTGCTGTAAATTAAGAATTTTTGATCGTGTCTAATTGCGTATAAAAGCATTAAGTAAATAGTTATACTAGTTTTACCTACGTTTGCGTGTCCTAGCCAGATACCGAAGTCTTGAGGCTTTAGTCTAAAATATTCGTCTAGCTCTGGTATGTCTAGTTTTAAACCCTGTTTAAACTCTCCTTTACGTAAACTGTTTAATGTTTTTATTTGGTCGTTATAATCTATAAGCATATCGTATGTTTTTTGTTTAAAGATAAAAAAAAAGGTAGCATTTCTACTACCTTGTAATTACATTGTGACTACTATTTAAAACGGTAGGTCGTTTTCTGTGCTAGCCTTTGCTGGCTCTCTGTCTGGCATAAACTCAGACGTTTCTACTTTTTTAGGCTGTTCAGTCATAGCCTGTTTATTTATTTTAGTAAACTTTGCGTACATTTTACTAGGGTCTTTTTGCGCCCTTAAAAGGTCTATAGACATAAAGCCATTATTTTCGTTTATATGGTCTCTATGCTTTTTTAAAAAGTCTACAAACTCGCTAGCTTTAATATGTAGCTTTGCTGTAATCCAGTCATACTTTGGCTCGTCTTTTACTACAAAGCTGTTTACAAATTCACTCTCGTACTTACTATTCATAATATAATTTATTTAAGGTTTAAAAATAATTTTCGTCTAATGTATGCCGACTTTGTTAAAAGCTCTTCTTTAGCGTTTTTAGATATTTCGGCGTTTTCTTCTTTAGTTACTCTTAGTGTTATTAGTTGTTGTTTCATATACTATTGTGTTACCCAATTAAACATAATTTCTGCGTCGTTAATAATATTACTTACGTCTACAGCTGTACGCTGTGCGTTAAACTCTGCGGCTGCCTTTATACAAGTCTGACGTATAATTAAGTGGTCTTTTGATACGTATTTCGTATTAGGCGCTGTAATAGTTTCCGTTTTCTCAGCTTCTTTTTTATACTGGTCTTGCGGTATCTTAGCGTTTTTATACTCTTCATTCGTTACTTCGTAGGTAATAGTTTCGCCTACGTTAAATTTAAAGTTTCCTTTTGCAAAAAAAGTATACTGCGTACCGTCTGCAAATGTTACTTTGTACTTTGTTAGTCCGTTCCATAAACCGTTGGGGTCTATGTGTTTAATAGTTCCTGTTTTCATTTTTTAATAGGTATTAAAGGTTATATAAATAAATATGCCTCGTTAATAGCTATTTCTAGCATATCAATTTTAGCGCTCAAAAATTCGTTTTCGTCAGTTAATCTTTTTAGCTCATTTTCTAAAGCTGTTATCCTAACTTCTAAGTAATTGTTTTGTTTTGCCATATCTGTAAGTGTATCGTATTACAGCAAATATACAAAAAATATCTATATAAAACAAAAGACAGCTTAAAAAAGCTGCCTTTACATACGATATAACCATTAAAGCAAGCGCCTTAACTGAATACAAATATACTATTTTTTATTTAAAGCTTCAAACTTAACCGTATATAGTTCTATTAATTCTTGTAGGTCATTAATATTATTTTTTTGAGTTTGTCTACTAGTAATTAGTAGCTCTTCACTTGTACCCTCGCCGTATTCTTTATTTAAAGCTAAACTAAATTCGTACTGTCTACCGTAAAAATGACAGTTGCAAGTGTAACATTGCGGTTTTACGTTGCGTTCGTCCCAGCGTGTTATAGTATGCTTACGGCTCATAAAATGCCCAGCTTGCATACCGTCCTTTTGCCAAAGTTTACTAACGCCGCACGTATAGCACTTTACATAGCCAGCCTTATTAGAGTCTTTTAAGCGTATGTATTTACTAAAGATAGTATCTAGCTTTTTTTTAAGCTGTGTTACTGTGGGTTTTTTAGACTTTTTTTTTAGCATTGCGTACGTAGTAAGTCTTTGCCTAGTTTTTCGTCTATGCTTTTTATAGCTCTATATATAAATCTACTCTCTTTAGCTACGCTAGCCCTGTCTTTTTTGGTACTTTCAGTTCCCAAATTGGTATACATATTTACATCTAGCTCTAGTAAGGCATCTATTTTACGGTTGTCACTCCACGTTTTGTACCCTAGTATTTTTAAAATTTTGTCTTGCTGCTCCATACGGTAAAAGTATTAAAATTATAATTAAAAAAAAACTGCAAAATATTTGTCAGTTAAAATAAAGTTACATATTTTTTACTAATATATACTAGTATACTAGCTATATACTAGACTACTATATACATATACTACCATATACTAGACTATATACATATACTAGTATAATCTTTTTAAAGGCTTTTAAGAGCCTTAAACTACTTTTTAATACTAGCGTATTCTTTTATCATTTTTTCGCCTGTACGCCCTATTACGTAGCCGCCTATACCTATTTGTAGTAAATTCCAAAACTCATTCTCTAAAGGCGGTATTGGTAAGCTAAAAAGAGGTGCTATAAATTTTACATAAATAACTATAAAACCGAAAGCTAGCATTAACATAGGTCGCCAGCTGCGTTGTAACCAGTTGCCGTTAGCCTCAGCTACTATAATTTCTGTCTGTAGTCTTTGTAGTTCTAGCTGCTGCTCTTTTAGCACTTTAAGTATCTCGTTTTTAGCGTGTATACGCTCTTCGTCGCTAGTAAATAAGTTGTCTATTACGTTACCTATTTCTTTTATTACGCCACCGCTAAACCAGTCTACTATTTTTTTCATAATATTAATTAATTTTTGGGTACGCCCACCTTAAACGAAAATGTATACATATTAAATATAAATTTAACTCTCTGTAATTTTGGTCTTCGTCTACGTCGTAGTAGCTCCACCCTAAAACCATACCTACACTAAATAAAGACAATATGCTAAACTCGTATGCCATTTTAATATCTATAGCTTATGTTTTCGTATTCACTTTTAGCGTCAAAGCTAGGACAGTCTTTACTACTAAAGTCTCTATGTCCGTAAATTTTACCGCCGTAACAGTCGTGCAGCTGGCATAGTAAGTCTACTAAAGCGTCTTTTTGCTCTTCCGTCCTAGTGTCTTTTGGCTCTGTCATATCTTTTGACATACCGCCTACGTATGCAATACCTATGCTGTCAAAATTGTGGTTTAAGGTGTGAGCGCCTGTCTGCTCTATAGGTCTACCCTCTTCTATAGTGCCGTCTAGTCTAATTAGAAAATGATACCCTACGTCTCGCCAGCCTCTCTCTTCTACGTGCCAGCGTCTAACGTCAGAAATAGAAACGTCTCTACCCTCTGGCGTAGCCGTACAATGTATTATAATTTTATTTATTTTGCGCATACGCAATTTTTACAGTTTTTAACGTCTAGTTTTTTACTGTCTAAATAATCATTCCAGCGTACATATCTTTTAGCTTTGTTACATTCTAACCAGTCGGCTAATTTTCTTAGTTTATTTATCATTTTTTTTATTCATTAAATACCATTTGTTTACTGTATAACCTATACTTACAATTAACAAAGTTAGTTTTAAAACTACGTCTATTTTAGTCATACTTATAGCTAAACTACTAGCATTAAAAATGTATATTTTCAAATCATTGACACTCATAATTTATTTATTCAGTTGGTGCTACTGGCTCTTGAAATACAGGCAAAGCGTCTATTTCTGCTTGTAATTCGTCTTTTAGTTCGTCAGTCCAAACGCCAGCTGCGTAAGGCTTTAACTCGTCTGGTAATTCCTGTCCTAAACTATAACTGTCTCTGTCGTAGGCTTCAGATATTACCTCGTCGTTTTCTTTAATTTGCGTGCAATGTCTCACTTGTAAAGTTCTATATTTACCTACAAATTCTACTTTGTCTATTAATCTTGTCTTTGTTAAACTCATTTTTTTTATTTAATATTAATTATTTTTAACTATTTGTATAATATGTTACTACGCCTCTAAATTTTACTTTTGTACCTACGTCTAAATAAATAGCATAGTCTGGTAACTCTGTAGCTCTTAAAGCATATTGGTTAAAATTAGGGTAAGTGTTTTTTATGCCGCCGCCTAAAGCTATAAAGTTGCTGAAATTATTGTAGCCGCCATTCATACATACAAAGGCATTATTAGTCTGTGTGTTCGTTTGGTAATTACTGTCAAAACTCCACGTACCACCGACAGGAAATAAATCCCCTGTAGCTTGCGCTGGAAAAAAAGGCAAATTTCCTAGACCTACGTTTAAACTGGCGTCGTTCCACGCGCTAGGTGTAGGGTTTGTATAGCTTAAATTTATAAATAAAGTTACTTTACGTCCTACTTTAACATAGGTAGAGCTATTAGTCCACGAACTAAAGCTACTCGAGCCGTATACGCTTTCTGTATTATATTTAAAAAGTGTAAAGGCAAAATTGTATGTACCCTCTTCGTAATCGTCTAGCTCGTTAGCTGCCGCTGTGCCACCTATAACTAAACTATTAGTACCTAAAGTTAAATTACCAGTCATAGTGTCGCCAGACTTAGATACCTTTGTAGCTATGTTTTGACCGTTAAAGTAAACCCCTTGCGTATTAACTGCTATTTGACCAGTATTCGTAGCTACGTCAGTCTGTAAGTCTGCAATGTCGTCTGCGTTTGCATCAACATCATTTTCAATAGATAAAATATCTGTTGAGTTATTCGTTATAGCCGAGACGTTTGTAGCTATGTCAGCTGTATTTGTAGCAATATTAGTAACATTAGTCGCTATATTAGTTGTATTAGTAGCTATGTTCGTAGTGTTCGTAGCTATATTGCCAGCGTTAGTAGACCCAGTAGCGGTATTCGTGGCTATGTTAGCAGCATTAGTAGCTATGTCAGTCTCGTTAGTAGATATATCTGTAGCATTCGTAGCTATGGCTGTAGTATTTGTAGATATGCTTGTAACATTAGTCGCTATATCAGTTGTATTAGTAGCTATAGCCGTAGCGTTAGCTCCTATATCTGTAGAGTTCGTAGCTATATCTGTAGCGTTAGTGGCTATATTAGATACGTTAGTAGCTATGCCTGTAGTATTAATTCCTATAGCTGTAGTGTTCGTAGCTATATTGCTAGCGTTAGTAGACCCAGTAGCGGTATTGGTGGCTATGTTAGTTACGTTAGTCGCTATATCAGCTGTATTTGTAGCTATGTTAGTAGCATTAGTATTTATGCCAGCTGTATTAGTACCTATGTTAGTAGCATTAGTTGCTATGTTACTTTGATTTGTAGAAATGTTAGTAACGTTATTAGCTATGTTAGTTGCGTTAGTAGATATGTCCGTTCTATTACTTTCGATAGCTGTCTCGTTAGTAGCTATGTTTGCAGCATTAGTAGATATATCTATATCGTTTGACGCTATATTAGTAGCATTAGTAGCTATGTCAGTCTCGTTAGTAGCAATATTAGTAGCGTTAGTTGTTATATTTCCAGCATTAGTAGAAATGTCCGCTGTATTGGTGTTTATAGCCGTCTGTAGCGTACTGCCGTCAATATCTAGCGTATTATCTAAAGCGGTTGTAGTTATGCCGTTTGACCCTGTAATAGTAAAAACTTCGCTATCTAGGTCTACGTCGCCTGTGCCAGTATTACCGCTAAAATCTAAATCTTGTGCTGTAATATAATCGTCTACATAATCTTTAACAGCTGCGCTAGTAGGTATACTAGTATCGTCGTCATTATTTTCTATGCCGTCGGCTTCGTCTACAAATTTAGTAATAGTAATGTCTTCGCTAGTATCTTTTAAACTACCAAAGGCTACTGTATTAGTTACGTCTAAGTTTCCAGCATTGTCGAGTTTTACCCCAGACCCATTACCTAAACCGTCAGATATTTCTTTAGGCAAATCGCTTAACGGCGTTGTATCTAAAGTTTTTAGTAACCCTACATAAGTATCGCTTATTTTAGTTCCAGTTAGTGTACTCATATTTTTTTTATTTTATTTTATTATTTTTTTTCTATATAGGACAGCTTAACTCTATATCCCAGCCTGTATTCTGCATAGGTGCGTATACTCTTATTTGTGCCGTAGACGTTGCTGTTGTTTTGTTAAAAGTTGCCGTGCCAGCTGGCGGCTCTATAATTGTTTCGCTAGGTAAACCTCGCTCTGCTAAGGCTGCGTCTAAACCAGCTTGTCTAAATGAACTGCCTCTATATCCTGTATCTATAACTAAATTACCGTCAAACCAAACTTCAAATTTATCTGGTATACCTATTGCGTCAAAATCTAGTGTTACTACGCCTGTACCTGTACCTAAGTTTATATTTAAGTAAGTAGGAAACTGCTGCCCACCGCTAAAACTGCTAGCTGCACCGCAATTAACTTGCTCTACTAGGCATTCTGGCGCTGCTACATTTTGTATAGTCCTTTTATTTACTACGTCCCCCCAGCTATCGTTCGTAGACATATAGCAATATATTTTACCCCAGTTTATTGTATTTGCCATTTTCTTTTTTTTGTTTACGTAAGTAGCTAACTAACTTTTTTACGTTTTTTGTTTTTACTTTATACTCTTTTTTCATACTATAAAACCCACCCTGTAAACGCTGCGCTTTTTTCTGGCTGCATTTGCTCGTTATTATTTTCAAAATATTTAGGAAACTTAGCCGACGCATTAAAACTCATATAGTCTATAAACCTACGAGTATAAAACTGTGCGCTACTTAAATGCTTTTGTACTAAATAGTCTACTTCGTCTTTACTTACAGCTGCGCCTTTTTCTGACGTTGTTTTAAACAGACCGCCGTTTTTAATCTCAAAACTACAAAAGGGCAAATAGTCCGTCATAGCGTAGTGTATAAGCATTGGCTGTAAAAAATCTGAAAGTAAAGCCTCTGTATCTGTATCTACACTACTATTAAGTATTTTATTAGATATTTCGTCGTATAGAGCGCTACCGCAATACTGTAATATATGCGTTTGCTGCGCTAGTTTAATTGACTGTATAAAAAGGTCAGTATCTACGTTACCGTTTATAATAGTGTTTTTTACTAAGTCTGTTCTATTTATGAATAATGCTGTAGCCATTTTTTAATTATTATACCTCCAATAGTCGTTACTAGCTTTTGCTATTTGCGCTACCTCTGGTGCGTTTTTTTCTATTTTTGCCTCTTTACGTAAACTAGGGTCTAACTCGTTAATTTTCTTAATAGCCTCTGTTACTGTAATTTTTTTGTTGTTTTTTCTTAAATACGTTCTACGCTCCCAATAATGTTTACAATTTACGCCGCCTTTGTATAACCATATATTGTAAGTGTCTGACCCTGAGGGACTTAACTCTGAATTAGCGCTGCTTTGCTTATCTAAGTCTTCTTTACGGTATATTTTTTTAGCTGCCCACATTTTCTGGCAAAAATCTCGCTCTGGGTTATTGCTACCCATATAAGCGTATCTTACTTTTAAAATACTAGTGTCTTGCTCGCTTGTCTTACTAGGCGTACTAGAAACGACGCTAGCTAAATTTATAGCACTATGTATGTTTTCGTCGTATTCATTAGCTGGCGTAGAGTTAATTAAGTCCCAGTTTTCTAGGTCTTCGTCTTCGCCTACAGTATTTAAACGGTCTAGTACAGCTGTAGCTATTTCGTCTGTTAAATTTGGTCTCTCGTCGCTAAAATCTCTTTTTTGCCCTGTCTGCTCTTCGACCTCTTCGGTACTATTTGCGTTTTCTAAGTCTATAAACTCTAGCGGCTGTAACGTCTTTATATATAGTTTTAAGCTAACATCGTTATAAGCTAGTATACTATCAAAGGCTTTTAAAATAAGGTCTTGAAACGGTCTAATTACCGTATTGTCAAATAATATCGAGCTGTTTTTTAACTCGTCTGCATTACTCGAAAAACCGTTGCCGTCTCCTTTAATACCTAAAAGTAAAGGACTTGTAACTCTATGACCTATTAGTATTTTAGCGCCGCTTTCACTACTTAAAAACTGGTACTGCTGGTGTGCGTCAGATAGTTGTACCGTTTCTATAGTCGCTTGCTCTTCTGCGCCATTATTAAAAGCTAAAATTATACGCCCACTATTAGACGTACCAGTATATTTTTGATATATTTTTTGCTCTATTTCACGCTGCGTCTCTTCATCTGGTATGCCAGAGTTCATATTCATTAATAAGCTGGGCGACATACCGTTTAAGAGCGAATTTAGGTGAAAATTGCTTATTTCGGTTTCCATTTCTATATACTGTGTAGCGCCTTGGTAATCGACAGGACTATAGTAGTAAAAGCCTGGTTTATAGGGTTTTATGTATAATATCTCTATGTCAGCTGTAGACATACCGAAACAGGGTATACGCTTTAACTCTTTAGCGTTTTTTACGTCCGTCCAGTCGCTACTATAATAGTAGGCTTCTATATCGCCGTCGGCGTTGCATCGCTCAGCTCTTAGCGTCTCTACTGGAAAATGCTCAACTTGCGCTATTTGTGAACGGTCTTCGTTATAAATAACTTGTAAACTAGCTTGTCCGAATAACTTTAAATCTATAGAAATACGGCTTAAACAGTCGTCTGTAAAAAGCTTTTTCATTGTAGCGTAGCCGTTTGGGTTTTTTGAGCTGTCTAAAGCATCTAAACCCCTACCAGCTATAAGCTGCGAAATACCATTAATAGCCGCCGAATTGGTTGGCGAGCCGTTAAATAAATCATTAAGGTAACCAAAATAGTCGTTATCTGAGCCGTAACTTACAAACTCTTGATTTTTGTCTTCTATAATTTCTGGGGACGTATACGTATTTAGGTTTATAAATTTTAAACCGCCTTGCGTATTGCTAGGTTTTTTATTTAATTTTTTCATAATACTATGTAGTCGTTACTATGCGTGTCTTGTGTTTTAAACTCGCCTTTATTTATACTGTATTCTAGGTGTTTATTTTGGTTAATTTCTTGCGCCGTACAAAATACCTTATCTATAGAGAAATACTCTACTCGCTTAGGTAAGTCCCACGTATCTGGCGATAAATTCCAAATATCGTCATTTTCATTCCATACGTCATAATTACTGCCTAAAGCTAAATCGTAAAAATGTCCCTCTATTAAATTAAAAACGCCAGTAACTTTAATAAAATCATTTTCTTTAACCATTGTAGGCGTATATATAACTACCTCGTTTGTTTGGTCGTCCCTAAAATTAATAGTGTCATCTATGTCATAACTTCTAGGTATAAAATAAAATGTTTGCTCGTCTGTAGTCGGCTTTAATACTTTCATATCTATATAACGCTATATTTTAGTTTTTTGCATAAAAAAAAGAGCGCATTTCTGCGCCCTCTTAATAGCCTAAGCATCTACCTATATTAACCCCTTAATTATGCTGGCTCTATTTGTGTAGCACTAACGTTAGCCGTTACTATAGTTGCGTCAGCGAAATATGCTGGTAACGTTTCCTGTGCGTTAAATGTTAGTCCAGAAAAACCGCTAAGGTCGCCGTAGGCTTGCCCAGTAGTTATAGACCCTCCAGAGCTTTGCACTCCGTTGGTAGCTCCCATTAAAAAGTAGTTACTGTTATAGTCTTCTACAAAAATATGTGTTCTAGCCTTTAGTAAGTCGGTTAGTTCGTGTTGTGTAGCTAAATCTAGCTTTTTAAGTGTTACCGTTAATGTCTGGTCGTAAAAAATACTACCGTTTTCAGCACTCGACGTAATCGCTTGCTCTAAACCGTTTGACCCCTCTACGTCATACTTGTATAGTGTTGGCGTACCGCTAATGCTCTCTAGCTCGCCTGTAGAAGCGCTAACTGCCAAAGTACCTAAAGTACCCCAGCTAGCGACGTAAAACGCCTTAATGCCACCTACAGAGCTAGTACACGGCAAAGTACGTCCAATACTTAATGAATTACAGCTCATAATGTTTATGTTTTTAAAAGTTAAAAAAAAAGGGCGGTAGGCTATACGAGCTTACCTACCCTTAATTTTGTGAATTTGTTATTTTACTATGCTAAAGTGTATAGCGTTAAGTCTTGTGAAACTCCGTAAGTTACGCCAGCTTGAAATCTGAGTACAATTCTTACGTTATCTGAGCCGTCTAAATCTGCCATATCTAAAAGTTTAGCAGAAGTCTCTCCCATATCGTTCAGTAAAGCCGTGCCAAAGAAAATATTACTCTTTTCGGCTGCTACAATATGATTTGCTGGCATTCCCGGTGCTTTAAATACTTTGATCCCCTCGAAGTTTAACGCTCCGTTGTCATACCATAAAGACCCTTTGTTATCTACACCGTTAGCTCCACCGCCAGCGCCAGTAATAGCACCGAAACCGCCTAAAGCTCTAACGTATTTTTGAAATGCGCCAGTAGGTAAATATAAGTGTAAGTCTTCTTTACCGTATACTGCTGCTGGTATAGCGTCTACTACTTTACCTAGTTCGTCGATAATATTGTCAGCTGTAAAAGCTGTAGCTGTAACTCCAGCAACGTCGTTAACGTCTGCGTCTGCTAAAGCTTGTACTGTAATACCGTTAAATTCTCCAGCGTTTGCTACTAGTCCACCCCAGATATTTTGCTCTGTTTTTTCAGCTACTTTAGCTACTACGTGAGCCATAATATAATCTGCAAAGCTAGTAGGTAGGTTAGTGTATGCACTGTTACCCATTTCTAAAGCTAAATAGTCACTTAAAAAGTCTTTTTTACAAATCTGTAAATTAACTTGAAAAGGGTCTACTTGTAAAATTCTTTCAGATAGTGTAATCTGGTCTGCTGTTACTGTAAAGTCGCAAGTTGCATCTGTAACAATTCCTGTAGTGTCTAATTTCTTTACTACTTCTTTGTACTTTACGTTTGGTTTAACTGTAATACCACCTTTGTCGATAGTGTCTCCAGAAAGCAAAGCTGCCGAGATAATTTGACCTAGATACTGTCCCTCGTAGCTAGTTGTAATGCTGTCTACTGACCCACCGCCAGTAATAGTTCTTAAATTTGTTTTTTTCATTTTAGTTTAATTTAAATATATTTTTATTATTTGAACATTTTATTAAATACTCTGTCTTTAGTAGTGTTAAAACTACCACCTTGACTGTATAGGTTTGTATTTGTAGCTTCTTTAGCCTCTGGGTTATGCTTCATAGGCTTGCGAGCTGGTTTTTGACTAGACATTTTTTCTTTTTCTTTTGCCTCTTCGTCTTCCATAGTAGAGTATTTTTTCTTTAATTTTTCTACTTCGGCTTTAACCTCTTCTAGTACTGGCGCAATAACCTCTACTACTGCCTCTACAATAGCTGCTACCTCTTCGGCTGCTGCCTCTGGTACGTCTTCTACGACTACCTCTTCTAGCTCTTCTTTTTGCTCTTCTTCTTCTTCGCTTTTTTCTTCTTCTAAAGCGTCTTTAATTTCTGCGATAGTTCCCTCTTCGGTTACTACGATAATTTGACCCTCACTAGTCGTATACTCGCCTACAGGCAAAGAGATACGCTCGTCGTCAGATACGATAAAAATAGCTTGCCCAGCCTCTAGGACATCTGCCTCTATAACTGTCTCGCCGTCTTCTAACGTCATTTGCGCTAAACCAATTTTAGCACCTAGCAAAGTTTTAATTTGCGATAACATTTCTGTTGCTTTCATATTTATTATTTATTTATTTACTGTTTATTATTAACTAAAGTCTGGTATACCTACAAAAGATATTATTTCTCTATATTTAGCTATAAAGTCGTCATACATACTATTAGCGTTATCTACAAAATATCTAGCGTCTTCGTAGTCGTTAAATATGTCTACAGGGTCTATACCTAAGTCTTCGGCTTTACTCTCTAACTCTTCGAGGTAACCTCTCATAGCGTCTGCTGTGTCTTTTAAATTTCTAGCTTGACCGTTTACTATAAAGTCGTCTAAGTTGTATTTATTTCTAAAGTCGCTAAAAGCGTCTATTATTTCGTCCCCCCAGTCGTAAGCTAAATATGCAGCGTCGTTATAACTTTCTTGCAAAGGCTCAAACTCTGTAATTAAATTACTTACTACGTTTAACTCTACAGCCTTTTTAGCTGGTTTTAATTTGTCTAAAATAGACAGTACTGTTTTATTTGTATTCATAGTTTATACGCTTTTACTTTCGTCTCTAAATTGTTGCTGTTGCATTACAAATCGTTGCTCTAAGTCTTTTAAGTAGTCAATTTCTTGTAAATGCTCGTCGTAGTCTGGGTATACGTCTACTACGTCTAGTCCTAGCTCTTCAGCTTTAGTTTTAATTTCTATTAGCTTGTCTCTGTCGTCGGCTAAATCGTCTGACGTTAAAAACGCCTCGCTGTTTTGAAAATAAACTGAGTAAATTTCTCTACCTAAATCAAACCATACGTCAAATTTTTCGTCAAACCACTCGTCTACTGAATAAGACAAACGCCCTACTTCGTCTTGCACACTTTCAAACTCATAGTCTAGCTCGTTTACTAGTCCTAGCGCTATTTTTTTCTTAGCGTTTAGTTTAGCTTCTGCTCTTTTTAATTCTACGCCGTGTCGTCCTTTGTCAAACATTCGGCTAAATACTCTATCTTTTGTGTTCATAATTTTTATAATTGTAAAATATTATCTTCTAAAGAAATTTAAAGTGTCTCCGTCCCAGTCTGAGCTATAATTATTTGTTAAATCGTTTTGACCTTTAAAAGCCTTATCTGCTAAATCGTCTGCGCCTAAATCGCTTGCTTTGTATAATAATTCGCCGTATCTCTCCCTTAAACTCTCGTATCTGTCGTGTACGTCATTAAACCTAGAGTTAAATTCTCGTCTTAAATCTTCTACTTCGTCAATAATAGCTTTTAGCTCATCTGCATTTTTTAAAACATCTATCGCTTCTGTGTCTAAATCGTCTATCAAAGACAAATTTACTTTAGCTAAATTCGTTTTAGCTTTAAACAGCTTGTTAAATACTCTTTTTTCTGTACTCATAATAATATAACGTTAGTTTGTTTTTTTTTGCATTTTTAATTTGCTACCCTAGTAATATTGCCTATGCCTTGCGCCCATAGCGAGCCGTCGCAACAGTCAATACTATATGTTTTTAAGTCCTTACACAGACAGCCTCTACTACCGCCAGTAGGTGAAGCGTTATTACCCCTTTCTACAGAGTAACCGCCTTTTTTGTTTTTACGTCTCCTATTCATATTTAGTTTTTAGACATTTCAATTAACGCCTGTTTAATTTCTAGTAACTTTTTAGCCGCTTCTAGCTCTTCGGCTATTGGCTCGTTTGGTCTTTGAGACGCACGCTCAGCAAAAAACCCCTCTATACTAAAGCCTTTTATAGTGCCGTCTACTTTTGCCATATCCCAGAGTTTAGGGTTATTAACTTTTACCGCACCTACCCACGTACCTACTGGTAAGTCTAAATCGTATAAATTACTTTTGTCTTTGTCTTTGTCTTCAACTATCCAGCTTTCTACTAAGCTAACGCCTTGCACTTCTTTAATATGTTCGTATGTCGCATTATTTGCGTTGCCTCGCATTAAATAAAGTTCGCTAGCCTTTTTAACGGTGTCTTTTGTAAAGTGTATATAATACTCTTCTTTGCCGTCTTTACGGTAAATCATTTTGTTAGGTACTAGTAGAGCGCCTATAAGTATTTTTTTGTCTTCGTCTAAAGCCTTAAATTTATACTCTCTTTTATTTTCATTGAGCGCTACCCAGTTTTCCTCTATGGCTGGATATTCTACTAAACTTATTGCGTCTACGCCGCTATACTCGTCTGTTTCGTCTATTATTAACTCTATAATTTTCATATTTATATAACGTATTTATTATTTATTTGGTTTTTTATATGCTTGCGTCTGTAACTGTTTTACGCTCTAGTTCCTGTGACGTAGTTACGTCAGACGATACTACGTAAGACCTTGACGGCTTATTTGACGCTTCGGCTATAGTGTCTGCTAATTGGTTTTGACTACTACCGCCTACAATATTAAACGCTGGCGCAGCTGTACCCCCACCGCTAGGCGCACCCCCACCGCTACTACTACCGCCTTTTACCCCTTGCGGCTTTGGTACGCTTTTAATTTGTTTTACAGTTTTCAAACCAGAGGCTAAAACGGTTGCTGTAGATACTACTTTTTGTATAGTAGCGAAAGGCTCTGGCAAAACAGACTTATTACCCCAAACTTCGCTTACCCCTTGATAGGTGTTAATTGTAGCCTGTGCTATAGCTGCCGCCTTACCAGCCGCACTATTTTTGCCTAGTATATTTGCTATGTCTCCAAAAGTACTGCCTACTGACGCTAGTTTTTGTTTTTTAATAGCTTCGTCTCTAGCTTTGTCTTCGGCTGCCGCTTTGTCTGTAATTGTTTTTATTTCTGCTGCTCGTGCCTCTTCTAAAACCTTAGTGTCTTCACCGTATGTTTTTGCCGCTTCAATTAAATTAAAATATTTATCTCTTACTGCGTTCACTTCTTGCTGCTCTTTAGATAGCTTACTGTCAAAATATTTATTTTCTGCGTCTTCAATTTTCTGTAAATAGGCTAGTTTTTCTTGGTAGTCTTTGTCTTGCTGTGTTTTTACCCTTGCCGCTTCGTCGTCTATTTCTTTTTGTTTAGCTTCTTTTTCCTTGTCTGCTAATGCTTTGTCTTGCTCGTTTTGTTGTAGTATATAACCGTCTCTAGTATTTTTTAGTTTGGTTAATTGCTTTTGAGTTTCAGCTATAGCCTCGTCTCCTTTTTTAGCTATGTCGTCTGGACTAAAAACCATATCCGCTATGCCGCCTGTAAAACCCTCAGCTAAAGCCGTACCCTCGTCTAGTATACCTAGCTGTGCTAACGTTTGACTTATAGCGTCTACAGCGCCTAGTAATAGAGTTATAGGTAAGGTTATAAAAGCTATAATACCCTGTAGTATATTTTTATTACGCTGTGCCGTTTCGACTTGCTGCGTTTTAATTTCTTTTTGAGTAATTAGCTGCGCCTCTAAAGCCTTTATAGTTTCGTCAGTTTGGGCTTTTTTCATATTTAATATGTCACGCTCACTTTTTCCCTGTAGTTTTAAAGTGTTAGCTGTACCGCTTATAGCGTCAGCAGCCATTTGTGACGCTTCTACGCTTTTTTGCTGGCTTGCTAGTAAGTCTTCTTGCTCTTTACTAACGCCAGATACTAGCTCTTTTATATCGTCCCAGTACGCTACTATTAAACCTAAAGCCACTACTATAGCACCTATACCAGTAGATACTATAGCCGCCTTTAAACCTTTAAAGCTACCAGTTAAACTTTTTATAGCACCTATACCGCCCTTAACACTAGCTTTGTAGTCTTGAAATTGTGATACAGCACCGCCAGTAAGCTGGTCTAGTAACTGCATACCCTCTCGGTTTTTACTAAGTTCGTCGTTAAATTGGTCTAACGCCTTTGTAGTGTCTTTTATAGCTTTTACGGCTTGCTTGCCGTTTACTTGAAATTCTACCCCTATTTTTTCAATAGCCATTTGCTTTGTGTTTTAAGTGTTTTTACTCCGTCTTTTAGGGTTATAGGTAGTTTATTTTTGCCTTGCGCTATGCGTATGTTTTCAGTTTCGCCGTTAGCTTGGTCTAGCATATTTAAAATTAATTTTAGCATATTCTAATTAAATTTGTTTATTAGCTCTAACTCGCTTTTGCCAGTTTGTAAATTAGTATTAAGTTTATTTATTACATAGTGGTTACCAGCTATTATAATCCTGTCTTTCATTTGTATTTTAAGTAGTAAAGCTAAAGGAAGTTTAACCTCTACTATTGTTAGTCTTTGTTTAGGGTTAAAAACACTAGCTATATAGCTTTCATAATATTTACTGTAAAGAGTTTCTGTAAAACTTTCGTCTCCAGTCCATTCGTTTTGCTCTAGGTTAAAATTTAATTGAAAGGGGTTTACTGCTGGGTTTTCGTCAATAGTGTTAGACGGCATAGACCTAGAGTATAATGTAGTCGTAGCGTGCGCCGTTCCGTCTTGGTTTATGTCGTTTACAAATTGTATTTGCGTGCCGCTGGCTGGGTTAAATGCGTAAAACAATAGTGGCGACGGTAGCGCAGCGTTTTGGCTTTTGTCTACACTCCACCCCCATTGTATATTTTTTTTTGTACCGTCTACTAAACGCTCATACATAAAATGTCCGAACGGACTTTCGACCTTATAAAGAGAGCCAGACAAATTGTTTTTTGAGTCGTTATACTGTATTAAACCCCACGCTTTATTGAATATTTCGCCAAACTTGTTAGCAAAAAATGTTTTAGTGTCTTTAAATAAAAACTTAATCTCTCTATACGGTAAGGCGCTATTTACGCTGTGCTTGTCTATACCTACGTATTCGGTTATGTCGTAAGTCTCTGCGTCTTCATCGTAGTACTGGTTTAAAGGTTGCACTTTTATTTTACCGTCTTCTTGGACGTAAGCTGTTAAATTAAATGTACGAAACAAACCAGATAAAAAATCTATTATAGTCATATCTGGCATTTGCTTATCGAAATTAAATTGAAAATTATTTGCCGTAGTAAAGCTGCCAGTATTTCTATTAAATTGCACTATGCCGCCTATGCTAGTTCTAAAACCTATTAAAACTACTTGAATATCTGAAAATGTTATAGGCGTGCTAGTTGTAATTCGTATTTGGTAAGCGCCAGCGCCTTGATAGTAATTATTACCAGAGCCTTTAACGTTAAAAGTATAACTACCTATTACATTTTGCTCTGTATAAACTGGGGTGGCGTAATGATAAAGTTCTATTTTATAGGGCGTTGTATTATTTGAAGTGGTAAAATTAACCTTAAAACTAGTTACGTCTACATTTGAGTAAGTATTAATATTATTACCTACAGTACAAAAATAAACACAAGTGCCACTATTACCCCACGGTATAGTAGTAGTTATTTCAGTTTCGTTAGCCGACAAATTCTCTACTGCGCCAGACTTTCGAGACAGCCATAAAAATAAATTACTAAATTCTGGTATGCTTGCGTTTTTAAAAAAATCGCTTGTAAATTGTAACTCTGGATAGGTGTCTTCTATTGCTTCTATTATTTTGTTTACTCGTAAAGCATATTTTAACTGGTTCCAATATACGCCGTGCTTATTACTACTAGGCGATAAATTTCCTGTATTATGGTCGGTGTCTGACGAGCTGTAATACAGTCTTTGTGTATGCGTAATTAAGGGTACTATTACGTCTGTTGTAACTGGACTTTCTTGTATTTTAGTTTGAATATCTGACGCACTATATACCCTGTCGTATTGTGATAAATCTAAGTCTGATAGCTTACGCTCGCCAATAGCATCTTTAAGTTTAACCATTTCGCCGAAAAACGTAATTTTATAAGAATATGGCACGTTGTCTTTAAGCTCTACGCCTGTTAGTTGTATGTAGCCTTTGCGAAACGGTAAGCTGTTTAACTCTATATTAGCTGGTGTTTTTACCCTAGCGTCAAATGCAAAACCCTCGTCAATATGAAAGTTATAATAATGCTTAAATATCTTACTATTTGTTTTACTAGCTGGCAAATTAAAAGTCCTACTAAAAGACGTGAAAATTTTATCAATATCTCGAACATTTTGTATGCTGTCAGTTAGAGAGATACTCTCGTCTTTAAACATATCTAACCTTTGATTATTTATATACAGCTGTATTTCTAACATTATCTAACTTTATTTATTTTGTCAAACGCATACTCAAAACCAAACTCATACTGTACTAGCTGGTTTATTAAACTGGTCTTTTTTTCTAACGACTTTGTTTTACATATAATAGGTAGCACTTGACCGTTTTCAGTAATCCATATTTTTTTACTTAGCAAAAGCTCTTCTAGTGTTTCGTTAAAACTTTCGTCTACAAAATCTGTATTCATAGTAAAACTGTCTTTGCCTGTCTGGTTAAACGTTTTAGTCTGGTGTTGGTTAATACTATATGTACCGTTACTGTTTACTATATTTCTTTTAAATTTTTCATAGCTTGCCTCTGTAGTATCTCGTCTTACTAAATCAAAATAAACGTCTTGTAGTGCGCCGTATTTATTTACAAACGTAACTTTAAAAGGCTCGTATTTTGGGTTACATAACCTTTTTATTTGCCATACTACGCCGTTTACTGTTTTAGTCGTAGCTGTAGCGCTAAAAGAATTATACGCAAAACCTGTAGCCGAAAACGTAGGTACGTAGCCAGCTGTATTATTTGGCACATATAAAGTCCTAGTAGTTATAGCTGGTGCTGTGCCTGTCTCTATTACATTTGCGCCCTGTTGAAAATACGTAAAACCGTCTACGCCATAAAAACTAAAACTCTGCGTACTAAATACTGACCCATTTGCTAAATAATAAATTATACTAGCGTCACATTCTAAAGACTGGCTTGTATACGTTCCGTTAAACTCTACGTCTAAATAATCGCTAAACAATTCGCCCACCTCGAAATTAACTTCTTGTATCTCTATATTGCCTGTTACCGTGTTTAATATACCCTGTTTTGTAGCCGTATATAAAGGCGTAGAGCTACCGTTTATGTATATAGATAGCGTAGCGTAGCCGTCCGTAATAGGCGAGCTTAAACCTTTGTATAAATTTATAGTACTTCTTAAAAATCTTTTATCTGCCATTACTTTTTATTTACGTCTTCTTTTTTTTCTATTATTTTTAAACTGGTCGTCTAAGTCCCTAGAGTATGCTGTAGCAAATTTTAACTGTATACCCCTAGCCTCTTCGTCTTCGGCTTTAGTAAAAAAGTAAGTAGCTTTAATTCCTGTGTACCAGATACTACGGCTAATTAAATAAACCATAGACTTACGTTTTATAAATTTACCTTTAGCGTCTCGTACATTTGGTATGCCCTTTTGTACTACCCATTTGTCTATAGCACCCCTTAAACTACCGCCACCGCTATAACTGCCTGTACCAAATTGGTACGGCGACATAGGCGCTTTATTATACCTAGACATTGACCCTTGCGGCATAGCTTGTGGGTCTGCTCCCTGTACCCCTTTGTCTACAAACTTACCATAGTCTAAAGCATAAAAATTTAACTTTACGTCGTCTGGGTCTGACTGGTCTATTTTGTAATCTAAGCTATTAGCTAAGTCACCAGAGCTATTGTTTTTAGATAGGTTAGACTTTGCTCTAGACACTACGTTTATGCCTAAAGTATTCATTTCTTTTATAACATTCTTTAGCATATATACAAATCGTTTTTAACCATTAAGTCAAATGTAACTGCCCAGCCAGCTAGGTTATTACTAAAGCGGTCTACAAACGGCTCGCATTGAGCCTCGCCGTCCACTTGGTAGCCGTCTAGTCTTAACTGTCCGTTATGTAAAAGTTGGTATAGTCTATTTGTTACCGCTAGCTGCGAGTTTAAAATAAAATGCTCGTTGTTATTTCTTTGAAATATGTCTACTGGCTCAGACTTTTGTATGTCTACTACGTCCATACATAAAACCGTTATGTTAAAAGTCATAGTCTGACTGTCGTTTGTAGCGTTATTTACAATTATATGCGACAAAGGAAAGATAGTCTGCTTACTTAAATCTACGTCTGTAAGGTCGCCGTATGTTACTGACGATACGTTTTTATCCTGTAGTAGTGTATTCTTAATTGTCTCTAGCATTAAAAAAAATGCCCTTGCGCCGTTATTATTCATTACTTATTAAATTTGCTTTTTATATGGTTTTCTTGTACTTCGTCTTTTTGTTTTGAGTACGTTAAATATGTTAAACAGTTATGTACGTTTTTTTCAGATACCACCTCTAAGTCTAAAAATTTATCGTTTGCTAATCTCATAAAGCTGTGATACCACCCCCATTGTTTATTGAAATTGTCGGCTCGTCCTGTAGTAGTTCCTGTGTCTGCGCTTCCGAATAAGCTAGCGTAGCTTTCAGTAAGTCGTTTTCTAAATGAAAAAAAAAATTAATAGCGCTTATAGCCACGCTTGACGGCATATTTAGCATAGCGTCGTGCCAGCTGTCGCCTCTGTATTTTTCTATTTGGTACTTACCTTTTATGCGTTCCGTAATGGGTCTATATAAAACAGCCATAGCTTTGTGCATACTTTCCCAGTCGCCTATATTATTTTCTATGTCTACAAACTCGCCGAACGTTAAATCGTCTAATTGCGGTACAAAACCAAACTCTGTATTACCTATCTTAAACCTAGTTACTAGTAGAGGCTTCTCAGACAGAGCCTTATTTATTTTGTCTGTTATTTTGTTTACGTCAGATATTTTAACGTCTAACGCCTCGTCTATTTTTAAACCGCAAAAAATCTCTAGCATTTTAATTCCTGCGTACTCTTCGGTTATGTCGTCTGCACTCTCAAACGTCTTAATGAATTTCTGGTACTGGTAGAGGGGTATGTCGTTTAAAGACGTAGGCACTTGTAAATCTACTTTCATTTTGTTAAGGTTTATTATATAACGTTAATATACTATAATTGTGTATATAAAAAAAAACGCCTGTAAACTTAATTACAGACGGTATTAGTTGTTTTATTATTTATTACTTATATAATGCTCGCAGCCGTTATCCTTAATAGGCGTAACTAAAAAATATGACTGCATATAGTCGCTAGGTTTTGCTTTGTAGCGGTAGCAAGTATGTTTTGACTTACAGCCGTCGCCTTTACACATTGTTATATCTGGCATAGTTTTTTTTATTTAGTTACTACCGAAAATCTCTAGTGCGCTTTTATTTGCTATTTGCATACCTTTTAAATACTCTTTATGAGCATACTCTATGCCTAGTAGTTTAATGTCTATTTTTTGTATTCCTGTAATGTCTAAAGCGTCTACGGCTTTATAAAAAATTTCTTGATTTGTCATATTAGCTAAGTTTTTTTATTATGTTGTCGTATGTCTCTTTTGCGTCGTCGTAGCTTTCGCTGTTTAGCATTGAGGCTATTAATACAGATATAATCTGCTTACGCTCAAACTCTGGTAAGTCTATAATCGTTTGTAGTAATTCTTTTGTTTTAGTATTCATATCGTTTATTTTAATTAGTTAAAATTTTTCTTATAATATTGGTAGCCTCTTCGTCGGTTTCGGCATTTCTGTAAACGTAGTCTACAAGTCTTGTTTGCGAATATCCTTTAATGTACTTTTGCTGTGCGCTTAAAAATAATTCATTCATATCGTATATTTTAAAAGTTAATAATATTAATGTTTCTTTTTAGAGGGTCGTCCTTTCATACCTTACTTTATGTTTCATTAACTTACTGCAATATACAAAGTATTACTTTAATATACAAATGTTTTTTGGTATTTCTTTTTTAACGTATTGCGTAGCGTGCTACATTTGGTCTGGATAGTCTGGTAATAATACTATAACGGCAGCTGTCAATACTATGGTTATTACGGTCTTCTGGTTTATTTAGTAGGTTACCGTTTTTGTCTTCTAGCCATTTGTAGTTACGAAATTCCTGTAGTGTATTTGTACTACTGCTAGTTATGTATATGTTATACCTCTTCATTAAGTCTATGCCCATTAAGATACTGTCTTTGCCTTTAGTTGCTGGTTTACAGTTCCAGCCGTACCTATGTAGCTCGTCGATACTTTTAGGCTCGCTGCTGTCTGCAAATATCTCGTCTTGCCTTTTTAAATCTAGGCTTTGTAGTTTATTATGTATGTCTCTATTTGTCATAGCATACTCATAAAACAGCTCGTCAATATACAAGTTGTTATCTAGTACGTATGTAGCTACCAATACAGAGGGGTCGTTTACAAAACCCCAGTCAAGACCTCTAGCCACTAGCTTGGCATTTGCTGGTATTTCTGCGCACTCCGTAAACTTAAATACGGTTGCCCTGTTACGTCCGACTTGCCCTAGTCCGTATACTCTCCAATAGTCTGGGTCTGTATCTTTAAGACGTTCTATTTCGTCTACTAAGCTTTGCTCTAAAAATTTATTGTCTTTGTATGTAGTTATATGAAACGCTGCGTCGTCTCTAGTCTTTACTTTAGTGTATATAAAGCTGTACTCGTCGCTAGGGTTATAGTCCATTATTATAGACGGTGCGCCCTGTGTGCCTACAGTTCTAAATATAACTTGTGTAAAAGCATCGTATGACATCTCGTTACACTCGTTTAAAAATGCTAAGTTTCTTTTACGTCCCTTTAATCTGCTGGCTTGGTCTATACTTACAAACTCAAATAGGTTACCGTTTAGTCTATACTCGCTATTGCTTTTATTATGGTTTAACTCGTTATATAAATCGTACTTATTAAGTATGTCGAAAAAGTCTCGCATTACTGTAGCTCGTAAAGCTGGATAGGTAGCACGAAAAATAGTTATAGTCTTGCCTGTGTATTTTTGGCTATAAGAAAATATTAGCCATAGTAAAGTATTGTAAGTCTTGCCAGACCTAGTACCGCCTTGCATTATGACTATCTTTTTGTCTGTTTGCTCTAAGTGTCTCCAGACTACGTTCGTATCTATTTGCACTATTCTATAACTTTAACTGTAAACTCTTTTGTGTCTGTTACTTCAACTTGCTGGCGTTCTATGTAACCCCTGTGTTTAGCTTTGCTTTTTAAATAGAAAATAATACTAGCTGTGTCTTTGTCTTTTATCTTAGCGTATAACTGACCCTCTACAAAATCTATAGCCGCCTCGTGTATGTCTTGTACGTATGCTTTGTAGTCTGGGTCTTCTTTTAACCAGCGGTAGTGTGTAGCTCTACTTACGTCAGCACTTGCGCAGCTAGTAGAGACTATGCCTAAATTATACTCTAGTGCCTCTAGCATCTTTTTTTTACTGTCTTGTGTGTCTCGTACCATAAATATATAACGTGCTAATTTAATTTTTGTCTACAGCTTCTTTTTGTCTTTGTATAGCTTCTTGCATATACTCTCTAAACTTACGCATTTCTTTTTGTGTTTTAATATTGTCTATTAGCTTATATGCGTTTTCGTATTGTTTAACTGTTATTTGCGTCTGTAGTATTTTATGGTAATAGTCGTTTAAGTCTTTGCGTCTGTGTCTTATTTCGTCTTCAAAGTTTTTAACGCTATAAATCATTACATCGTGCTTACGGTATTTGCCGTTTTTTCTATAATGTGTGGTTAAGCTAGCGTATGTTACTTTATAGTCTGTACGCATTATGTATTCAAAGACTGCCCTAGCGTCTACTACTTCTTGTTTTTTACTTTTACTATATATGTTTATGCCTGTATACTTAATTACTAAATTAGCTATTTTTTTGTGCTGGCTCATTATGGGTAAGTTTTTTAATTATGTTACTATTCGTTTGGACTTGTACGTAAAGCTGTGCTATAACTCGCTCTAGTGTACTTATGCGTTCCTGTTGGGTTTGTTTTTTTTGTCTCATTATTTTAAGTCTTTAATTGGTAGTATAATTCCTTTAGACGTATTATTATCGCCACCTAGTACGTTTCTGGTAGTTTCCATATAGCACTCGCATTTCTTTTTTAATTTTTCTAAAGATATTAATATATAAGTATTTGGCAATACAAAACAGTAATAGTCGGCTTTGCTAGTACTTATGCCAGACGGTTTACCTCTACTTTCATATTCTACGAAAACTTGAAACTCTGCCTTAGTACAGCACTTCACCTCTATAGTTTTATTTTCTAGTATGTCGGCTAGCTCTCGCTCTTTGACTTGCCCTACTTTTAGGTCGTACTCAAAATTATTTTTAAACTCCATACTATAGCGTTCCGTGTATTGTATAGTCGTTTATGTCAAAGTCTTCACGTATGTAGGTTTTATATAAGTCTATGCCTTTGCGTAACTCTTTTTTGCCATACTCTAAAAATGTCTCGCTACACTCCCATACGCCTATATCTAAAGTGTTTTTAGAAATACATAAAAACGTAAAGTCTTTATAAGTTAATTGTTTTTCTGGCGTAGAAAAAAGCTCTATATAAATCGCAGCCTGTAAGTGATACCTATATTTAAAAGCCGACTTGTCAAAGTTCTGAACGTCTTGCGTAGTTTTAATGTCTACTATGCCACCGCTATTTTTTAGCACGTCAGCTTTGCCTCTAAACGGCATACCCATAACATTGCCTATAGCTGGTACTTCGGCTTTACTGTCGCCTATTAGCTCTATAGCTTTAGGGTTTTTAAAAAATGCGTCTATTAGTCTATTATTGTCGCTTTGCTCTTTTGCTGTAAAACATTCGCCAAACTCTTCGACTGCCTCTTTAAACTTTTTAGAGTTACGACTTTGTACGTCTATAAATTTAATTTGCTCGTATTTTTCTGGCTCTAGTATAGCCGTGTGAAATAAATGCCCAGCTCGTAAGGCTGGCGTAGTTTCGTTTTTAGCGTACTTAGTTACATAGTAATAAGTCTTTGGACTGTCTAACAGTAATTTTAAACTAGAGCTGCTTAAAGCTAGCTTATTTAATTCTCCATAGTAAAAGCTGTCGTCGTACATTTTAGGCAATAGCTCTGACTTGTCGTATATATTACCGTCTAGTAAAGTTATTTTATTATTCATATATTTTATTTTATTATTTTAAAAACCAAATTATAGAAAAAGCGTATACTAATGCTATAAAAATCATACCTAGCCATACGTATCGTTTTGTATTTTTCATACGTAGCTATTTTTAATTATTTCAAATTTTTTAGCGTATCTAGGTGCGCTGTCTTTAGCTTTTTCTATAGCTTCTTTTGGGGTTAATGCCTCTACTATTACAGTCTCTCTATCGTAGCTGTCTAGTGGATAGCTTAAATACCAGTATTCTATTTCGTATTTTTTCATATCGTATAGTATTAATTATTAATTTATTTTTTAGTCCCAGTCTTCTGGAAACATTTTTTTACCTATTACTTTGCCTAACTGCATTACTACGTATGCTACAAATAGCCAGCCTATTGCTTTAATCATTTTCTGTAATTATTAGTTCGTATAATTCCTGTATAGCTTCGTCTATAAAATAAGCGTCTAAATCATCTACATAAATAATAGTCTCGTGTAACTTAGAAGTGTGTTTTATAAACTCTACTAACTCGTTACATAAGGCGCTATCGTAATAGTGTACGTTTTCGTTTACACAAATATTATTAGTATTTTCTGTAGCTATATAGACAGAGTAGCCGTCTGCTGTAGACTCTTCATATACATAATAGTCTTGTATACCCCAGTTGTTAGTAAATTTAAAATTATAATGCTGCTGTACTTTTTTAAGGTTTTTCATAATTCTATTTTTAAATCGTTAATTTTTTCTTTTAGTCTATTTACTTTTGCGTCAGCCTCTAGTTTTGCTGTACGAAAACGTGATAGCTGTACGTTGTACGAGCGCTGCCTTTCTTGCATAGTGCCGACATAAATACCTATGCGAGCTAATGCGTTTGCAAATTCGTTTAATTGTTTTAGTGTAGTTTGGCTGTTAGCCGCAGCCGCTTTTTCTTGCCAGCTAATTAATAATTTAGTCGCAAGCTCATAATGCCCTAAATAGCTAAACTCTTCTACGTCTAGTACATTACTTTTAATTTCTTTGGTTATATCGTTTTTCATAACTGCAAGCTACAAAAAAAAATTGTTAATACCTAACCTAAATTGTTTAAAAGTTATTTACCCATACGTTTAAAGTACTCGTCCCAGATACCTTTTTCTGGTCGCTGTATGTCGTTTCTATTAACTATAGCCGCCTTACTCTCTGGCAATAAGTATATTTCTTTTGCGGTTTTATCATTTGCCCATAAAGTAGTTTTGCGCATACTTTTAGTTTCTAGCTCTGGCATATTTAGATTATTTAACCAGAATAAATAGTTACCTTTAGGGTCGTTTACAAAGTATAGTTTAACTACGTCTTTGTCTAAAGCCATTAATTTATCGTATTTGTATTTTTCTAAAAGCTTACCCTCGTAGTATTTGTTTCTAAATTTCATTTCTACTACGCATTTTTTGCGCTCGCCGTTTTTTTCTGGGCATAAACCCTCAGCGTCAAAATGACTACTACCCTCGCCAGTCCATTTAAGCTGCCAGCCGTCAAAGTTTAATATAGCTACTACAGCTTGCTCTAATTTATGTACGTTCTCTAAGCTCATATATTTCGTTTAAGTCCTTTATAAATCTTTGTGCGCCTTTAGGGTTGCACGTACAGGGCATATAAAAAGCGTGTTTTTTATAAACTGCGTGCATTTCGCAAATTTTCTGGTACTCTTTTTTAGTTAGCGTGTTTGAATTGCTAGCTCTAAACTTAGTCCAGTATTCGTAGTCTTGTTTATTCATTGCGGTTAAATGTTAATTCGTTTAGCTTGTCTCTACGGTTTTCACAGCCGCAGCTCTCGTAACCTAGTAAGTCTATTACTATTTTTTTAACTATCCACTTTACGCCTGTGTACTTAAATATCGTTTCTAGTATCGTGCCTATTTTCATACTCTTTTTTTATTTGGTTTTTAATACTCTTTAAAGTGTTTCGTAAACTCCAATATGTTATATTAGTTTCCCTACTAAATTTAGCTAGCTTTTTGCCGTCTAAATAAACCTCTTTAAATATACGCCTTAAATAGTATAAGTGCATTTTGTCGCTAGTGAAATCTTTTAAATACGTGTCGTTTTCTAGCATACTTAAATACTCTGGGTTTTCGTACCAGTCTATAATAGCTTTAAGTTTTTTGTAACCGTCTGGTTTTTCTATATAAGTATCGTTTTGCGCTTCTTTTTGTAACTGGTCTAACTGTAAGTATGTTACTTTTTTTTCTTTGCGCTTTAAGTCATAGACTAAGTTACGTAAACATATATATATAAAGTAGTAGTTTATTTCGTCTTCATTGTAGTATAAGTCTGCGCCTTTATTTTCTATATGTAGCTGTACGTTTATATACATTTCACTAACTACGTCTTTGGCGGTTTCTTTATTGACACTAAAACTCTGAGCTATTTCTAGCCAGACATTATGTTTTTCATAAATTTTAGTTAAAATGCAAGTTTCCACTCACAAAATATACAAAAAAATTATATAACTTAAAAGGGTGCTTTTATAAGTTTTAGCCTTTTTACTAGACTTTCGTTGTTAATAGAATACCCTACATTGTTGGTTATTGCTTTCATTATAATAGGGTCGTCAAGCGGCGTACATCTACCGCCAGAGCTTATAGACTTGACCTTTTTAATATGTAGCTGGCTATTCATAAACTCGGTAGGGTGCTGGATAAAACGGTGAGCTACAGCAAAAAAATCGCAACGGTTAACGAATTTGCCCCCTCCCTCAATACTACTGCTTTCTGGTACTTTTGGGTAGCCTTGGTATCTACCGTCTCTATACACTTGCCGTATGCTTTCAGTATTTGCGTGTGTACATAGCCAAACCGTTACTTTATTCTTTTTACAAAATAAACGTATGTCTGTAGTAGCTTCATAGTCGTACTCGTGTACTCCTAACCCCTTTAGCATTTCTTTGTCTTTAGCTAATGAGTTGTAAGGGTCTATTAAAAAGCCGTCATACTTATATGTTATTCTATGCTTTTGAGCCTCTTCTAGTAGCTCTTTATAAGTGTATAGCTTTGTATTGTCTATAAATTGAAAGTGTTTTTTAATCCAATTTACGCCAGCGTTAAAATCGTCTGGTATAATTCTATTTATTGGCTGCTCTAAAATAAACTCTAAAAGTTTTTGTATTAACTCGTAAGGCTCATTCTCACTACTGTAAATTAAGAATTTTTGGTCGTGTCTAATTGCGTATAAAAGCATTAAATAAATAGTAATACTGGTTTTGCCCACGTTAGCGTGACCTAGCC
>Ga0209136_1000508_pt1 | contig 27883 bp, 26 predicted proteins | sample SaaInl0LU_22_DNA_FD_184640 | JGI IMG/M metagenome (GOLD analysis project Ga0209136, IMG submission 184640) | Marine microbial communities from expanding oxygen minimum zones in the Saanich Inlet - ESP_90LU_22_DNA (SPAdes) (version 2) | ecosystem: Environmental > Aquatic > Marine > Intertidal... | reverse complement strand
ACATTTAAATAGCGAGCAATTTGATGAGGATAGACATGAAATGATTCAGCGCGCAATAGATTCAGGAGTAAATCGACTATTCATACCCTCTATAGATTCTGAATACACCGAAGGAATGTTGACCCTGGCAGAAGAGTTTCCAAACAATATACATTTGATGATTGGGGTCCACCCTACGCATGTCAAAGAGAATTATAAGAAAGAATTGGCCATTGCCAGAACATGGCTAGAAAGCGGTAAATTTGTTGCTGTGGGCGAAATCGGCATCGACTTGTATTGGGAAGACACCTACATTGATTTACAAAAAAAAGCTTTTAGAACTCAGGTGCAATGGGCAAAAGAATTTGGTTTACCGATCAATATTCATTGTAGAAATGCTTTTAAAGAAATATTTGAAATTTTAGAAGAAGAGAAATCCGATCGACTATTTGGAATTTTCCATTGTTTCACAGGAACCCTAGAAGACGCGAAGCAAGCCATTGGCTATAATCTAAAACTTGGTATTGGTGGTGTGGCTACTTTTAAAAATGGAAAAATAGATTCGTTTTTAGCTGAAATTCCTCTTGAACATATCGTGCTAGAAACCGATGCGCCTTATTTGGCTCCCACTCCCTATAGAGGAAAACGAAACGAATCTATGTATGTCATGAAGGTGGCTGAAAAACTGGCTAGCCTCTACCATAAGAGTCTTAGTGAAATTGCTGAGATAACAACTCAAAACAGTATCGATATTTTTGGAGTTTAAACCCCTTCATTTTACTTTTAAGCACTATGCTAACAAAAAAATCCCCTTTGACTCATCGTCAAAGGGGATTTAAAAAGATTTAACTTTTATCCTAAATATTTGCTTTAAAAAACTCTCGGTTCATTCTAGCAATGTTATCCAAAGAAATTCCTTTTGGACACTCTACTTCACAAGCACCTGTGTTGGTACAGTTTCCAAAACCTTCAGCATCCATTTGCGCTACCATATTTCGCACACGATCTGCCGCTTCAACCTGTCCTTGTGGCAATAAAGCATATTGAGAAACTTTCGCACCTACAAACAACATCGCAGATGAGTTCTTACAAGTCGCTACACAAGCACCACATCCGATACATGTTGCAGCATCCATAGCTTCATCGGCAGCGTATTTAGAAATTGGTAATGAGTTTGCATCTTGAGTATTTCCAGAAGTATTTACAGAAATAAATCCTCCTTGGTGTTGTATTCTGTCAAAAGCTGAACGATCTACAACTAAATCTTTTACCACAGGAAACGCTTTCGCACGGAAAGGCTCTATGTATATAGTATCTCCATCTTTAAACTTACGCATGTGTAATTGACAAGTAGTTACGCCTCTATCTGGACCATGTGCTTCCCCATTGATATACAAAGAACACATTCCACAGATTCCCTCTCTACAATCGTGATCAAAAGCTACGGGCACTCCACCTTCGTTAATTATTTTTTCGTTTAATACATCTAACATCTCTAAGAAAGACATATCTGGAGATACCCCACCTAAGTTGTAATCTACCATTTGACCTTCATCATTGGCACCTTTTTGTCGCCAGATTTTAAGTTTTAAATTCATATCCATGGTCTTTCTTATTTATATGATCTTGTTTTTAACTCAATATCGTTAAACTCTAATTGTTCTCTGTGCAGTACTGCATCTGCTGGTTCTCCTTTGTATTCCCAAGCAGAAACAAATGCAAAGTTTTCGTCATCTCTCTTGGCTTCACCTTTTTGAGGTCCTTCAGTTTCTGCAGATTCTTCACGGAAATGACCTCCACAAGATTCTTCTCTTGTCAAAGCATCTTTTGCGAACAACTCTCCTAACTCTAGGAAATCTGCTACACGACCCGCTTTGGCCAATTCTTCATTAAAAGTATCTGCTGTACCAGGTACGTTTACTTCTTTCCAGAATTCTTCACGCAATGCTTTGATTTCAGCCATAGCTTCTTTCAATCCTTGCTCATTTCTAGACATTCCTACTTTATTCCACATGATTTTACCCAAACGCTTATGGAAATAATCTACTGATTTAGATCCATTATTGTTGATTAAGGAATTGATTTGCTCTTTTACAGCATGTTCAGCTTCTTCGAATTCAGGAGTATCTGTAGGGATTTTTCCAGTTCTAATGTCTTTAGATAAATAATCCCCTATCGTATAAGGCAAGACAAAATATCCATCAGCCAAACCTTGCATCAATGCAGAGGCACCTAAACGATTTGCTCCGTGCTCAGAAAAGTTGGCCTCTCCAATCGCATAACATCCTGGTATGGTAGTCATCAAGTTATAATCTACCCAAGTTCCTCCCATAGTATAGTGAACCGCTGGATAGATTTTCATCGGTGATGTATATGGATCTTCATCCGCAATTTTATAATACATCTGGAACAAGTTCCCGTATTTTGCTTTAACAATAGCTGTTCCTAAAGTGTTCACTTTTTCTTTAGATGGATTTTGGTCTCCTTGGATCAACGCTTGCTCAATTCCGTAACGCTCAATCGCTGCTGCAAAATCTAAATACACTGCTTCTCCAGTAGCATTCACTCCAAATCCAGCATCACAACGTTCTTTTGCTGCACGAGAGGCAACATCACGTGGTACTAAATTTCCAAACGCAGGATATCTTCTCTCCAAGAAATAATCTCTATCAGCCTCAACTAAATCTGTTGCTTTTTTCTTTCCATCTCTAATGGCTTGAGCATCTTCTAATTTAGCTGGCACCCAAATACGACCATCATTACGTAAAGATTCAGACATCAATGTCAATTTAGATTGATGATCTCCAGATACAGGTATACATGTTGGATGTATTTGTGTATAACAAGGGTTTGCAAAATAAGCTCCTTTCTTATGAATCTTCCAGGAAGCAGACACATTTGAACCCATAGCATTCGTAGACAAATAGAATACATTTCCATAACCACCTGAAGCAATAACTACGGCATGTGCGGAATGTCTTTCAATTTCACCTGTTACTAAGTTTCGAGCAATGATTCCTCTTGCTTTTCCATCTACCAATACAACATCCATCATTTCATGACGGGTATGCATCTTAATTTTTCCACGTCCAATTTGACGATTCATTGCAGAATAAGCTCCTAATAATAGTTGCTGTCCTGTTTGTCCTTTTGCATAAAAAGTTCGAGAAACCAATACCCCTCCAAAAGATCGATTGTCTAACAATCCTCCATAGTCACGTGCAAAAGGTACTCCTTGTGCTACACATTGGTCAATAATGTTTGCTGAAACTTCTGCCAAACGATATACGTTGGCTTCACGAGCACGATAATCTCCTCCTTTTACTGTGTCATAAAACAACCTGTAGATAGAGTCTCCATCTCCTTGGTAATTTTTTGCTGCGTTGATTCCTCCTTGTGCTGCAATGGAATGAGCTCTACGAGGTGAATCTTGATACGCAAATGCTTTTACGTTATAACCAAGTTCAGCTAAGGTTGCACATGCAGACCCTCCTGCCAAACCTGTTCCTACAACAATAACATCAATGTTACGTTTGTTTGCAGGGTTTACTAAATCAATATGATTTTTATAATTTGTCCATTTATCAGCGATAGGACCTTGTGGTACTTTTGAATCTAATGCCATAATTAAAATGTCTTAGTGTTGATTGAAATGGTGAAACAAAGCAATAATCATGAATCCTACTGGAATTCCTATTGCATATATTTTTGATACGGTTTCTAACTTTGCCGCGCGCTTAGCACTCATACCACTTGATTGGAACGCAGATTTAAATCCATGTAATAAGTGTAAGGCTAAAAATGCAAATGCTGCTACATATGCTCCAGTTCTAACTGGACTGTGGAACTTATGTACCAATTCGCCAAAATATCGGTTAGGATCTGTTGGCAACACAGCTATGTATTTGTGATTGATTTCTGGAAACCAAAAATCAATAAAATGTAATACGATAAAAGCCAAAATAGCCAATCCTGAATATATCATATTTCTACTCATCCAAGAAGCATTAGCTGCACCATTGTATTTGACATATTTTATCGTTCGAGAGGCTTTGTTTTTAAGCTCTAATACAAATCCCATCACGAAGTGAAAAACGACACCAAAAATTAGTATGGGTTGAAGTGCAAATTGTACTAGGGGATTGTTCCCCATAAAGTGAGACAATTCATTAAAAACGTCAGCACTAAAAATAGATGTTAGATTGATTACAAAATGTTGCAATAAGAAAAACATCAAAAAGAAAGCAGAAGCTGCCATCGCTACTTTCCTTCCTATCGAAGAAGATAAAACTCCACTCATTATATTGTAATGTTTAAAAGGTTAACTTTATTAATAAAACGTTAGCAAAATTAAGCTATTTAGATGATTATTATTTGGATTTGAGCAATTTCACCCTCTATTTAGATAGATTACAAGTTAAAATTTAAAAAATCTTCAAATCTCTATTTTTTCTTACAATTTTTAACAAAAACATTTTCACTACAGGAATTTGCAACCACTTGAATTAAAAAGGTGAGCCTTTCCTAATAGGCTCACCTTTTTTTAATCGATATCTAATTTGAATGGCCAGTGACACTGTCAAGACTATAGTTTGATATTTACCCTTGCAAACAAATACCTTCCTGTGTACCCAAACTGTGAAGTCCTCCTAGAATAAACAAATTGATCTCTATTCTTTTCTGCAATTCTATTTTCATCTGGATAGATATCAAGAAGATTATTGGCGCCAAGGGTAAGGCTTGTGTTTTCGTGTAACGCTAGTGAAATCGATAAATCGGTAACAACTTTGGCTCCATAAATAGCATCATCACTTGCCTCCCTATCTCCAACACGCGAAACACCAATATAATCATCTGGATCTGTGACCTCCCCAAAGTAAACATTCCTCAACAAAACAATCCATTTTCCAAAAGACAAAACATTAGACAAACTTACTTTGGTTCTAGGCTGAGCAAGTGTTAAAAAAGCTTCTTCTTGCCCATCAAAAAAATTAGTACTCTGTCCCGCATCAACAATTTTTTTAGGAATTTTTAACGCGGTGATTTCTGTTTCTGAAAATGTTCCTGACAAATCATTTTTTAAACTCAATCCGTTGATGATTTCTCCTTGTTGTGAAATCACAACTTCAAATCCTTTAGATCTAGTATCTATCGCATTGACAAAGAAACGCGCACTAGTTGCTCCTGCACTTTTAAAAATCTCAGCCAACTCTGTACTACCTCCTGCGTCAAAACTTCCACTATAAACAATTCTATCGGCTATATCTATTTGATAAGCATCTGCGGTAATGGTCAAATCGTTTGACGGTTTTATTGTAACTCCTAAACTAAAGCTTTGTGAAGTTTCTTCTCTCAGCTTTTCTACACCTATTAATTTTGCCGCTCTACTATCATTGGTAAAGGTACCTTGTTCAAAAACTTCACTATTAACGAAGACAGTACTTGTTTTACTAAAATATTGTTGGTGCAATGAAGGTGCCCTAAACCCAGTACTGTGAGCACCTCTGAAAGAAACATCATCGGTAACACTGTACCTAGAGGCTATTTTGTAGTTAAAAGTAGTCCCAAAATCAGAAAAATCTTCAAATCTTCCAGCAGCACTTACAAACCATTGATCTGTAAAATCTAGTTCTATATCTGCGTAAGCAGCAATACTGTTTCTGTATTTATTAGTTGCATTTTTTGGGTCATAGCCCCTAAATACTTGAGAGCCTCCCCCCAATGGAGTTCCTGTAAAATTATTTTTAACCCATAAATTATCTTCTGTTGTACTGGTTACTATATTTCCATTAACATCATAACTTGTGTAGGAAGCTTCTTCTCCAGCATAAATTTCAAAATTTTCTACTTTATATTCTGCTCCAAAGGCTATGTTTAATCCTTCTAAAACATCTTCATTAAAAGTGGTAAAATCAAGATTTGAAATGTTCTGAATAAAAGACAATGAACCAGCGTCAAAGACAGTTTGAGTGGCTCCGCCTTGAGTTCCATTACTCGAGTTTTCAACCCCTATTCCAAAATTATTTTTCCCATAAGTATTAGAAAAATCAACATCCCATTCCTTCACTTTTCCTTTGATTCCAAAAGCCAAAGATTGGTCCAAGATATTGGTTGTAATATGGGGCAAGAAACCATTTGGGAAAGCTGGTGTATTTGCTCTACCATCAATTTGAGCAGGTCTTCTGTAGAACCCTGCAGACAAACCTTCTCTATAACTAATTCCTCCAAACGAATAAAATTCAGCATCCTCGCCAACAGGTATTGACAAGTTTCCAAAAAACTTTCCTTCTCGTAGCTTTGAGGTTCCTACTTTAAAACGATAGTCTGCTCTTGTTTGTCCTCTAGCGGCTAATTCGTCTTCATCAGCATCAAAATTTAACAAACTTCTCAAAGATTCTATATCAGCTTCTTGCGAAATGTCTAATGCAGCAATTTGGTCTTTTGTTCCTGAGTCTAAATAAGTAATGTCTGCTGCGGCATTTTGATAGTTTTCCAAAGTCATACTACCAACATTTCCACCATTAGCACTAAAAATTCTTTCAGCAGCGTGATAGCCTTTAAAAATATCTCCTGCAAAATCTTTGTTACGTAATGCAGGTTCTCTGGTAGCCATAGACCCTGTAAAATTGATATAACCTCCTTTTGTTCCTATTGGCAATCCGTAATTTACATCAAATTGTGTTTTCTGTCCATCAATCCCACCTTCAAATTGGTTTGCATTTTCACTGAAGTTTGCCCCACTTGTCATTGAAAAATCTAAAACTCCTGTTCCTTTTTTTAATACGACATTGACAACTCCAGCTATAGCATCTGAACCATATTGAGCCGCGGCTCCATCTCTTAATACTTCTATTCTTTCAATAGCAGCTGTTGGAATGGCATTCATGTCGGTTCCTACGCTACCCGCACCCACAGTTCCATTGGTATTAATAAGTGCACTGGTATGTCTTCTTTTTCCATTAATAAGTACTAAAACCTGGTCGGGTCCCAAACTTCTTAAAGAAGCCGGATCTAAATGATCTGTACCATCTGAAACCGTCTGAGTTTGTGATGTAAATGAAGGGGCTACATAATTTAAAATTTCATTAATAGAGGTCTGAGCGCCCTGACTTGTGAGGGTCTTCATATCAACCACGTCTACTGGGACTGGTGTATTAACGACGGTTCTATTGGTATTTCTGGAACCAATCAGTACTACTTCCTCCAATTCAAAACTTTGCTCCAAAGTAATGGTCAAGTGCCTATCAAAACTGGACGCTTTTCTGGTTACTGTGGCATACCCAATAAATGATACTTCTAGCCATGTAGGAACTTTATTTACCCTTAGCGTAAATTCCCCTAGATCATCAGAGACCACTCCATTATCGGTCCCTTTTTCAAGAACAGTCACATAGGATAGTGGATTTCCTTTTTTGTCAATGATTTTACCTTGGATAGATTGCCCCATACTGTAAAAACAACTCAAACTAGACATCAATAATAAGATGAAGTACTTTCTAAAACATAATTTTTCCATAACTTATAATTTTGTTACCTACAAGTTATTATTTAAATTGTCTAGAAGACTCTTTCCCTCTAATTTTACGTATTTTTTACGTGTTTTTACGGGTTATATTTGCTGAGCCTTAAGATAGTTAGAAGGAGCACAACCCGTAATTATTTTGAATTGTCTGTTGAAATTTGACAAATTGTTGAATCCGCTTTCAAAACAGATTTCAATGATTGAGTATTTATGGTCTAAGATTAATTTACAGGCATAATTTACGCGCAATTCATTTACATATTTAATGAAGTTTTTACCATGTGCTTTTTTAAAATATCTACTGAATGCTGAAGGATTCATACAAGCGACCTCAGCCACTTTTTCTAGTGAAATATCTGAATTAAAATAATTGTAAATGTACTCATAAACAACTTCTAATTTTTTTAGCTTATTGTCAGAAAATCCTTTTACAAAAGCTTCACTTGACATGACCTCAATTGATTCCCACTGGGCCAAATCGTTTAAAATATCTAACAACTGAATTAGCTTTTTCATTCCCGTGAGTGAAATCATAGATTGGATTTTCTCATGAATGGCCGAAGTATCCCCTTTAAAAACAACTCCTCTTCTAGCTTTCAAAAAAAGATTCTTTATCTCAGCTATTTCAGGTTGGTCTAAAAACACATCCCCCAAAAACTCCTCTTTAAAGTGAACGACGCTTGCTGTGGCTAGCAAATCATTTTCTGGTATAAAATATTCCTCACTATTCATCCATAAATGTGGAAGGTTTTTCCCCAAAAGCACTAAGTCTCCCTGAGCAAATTTACCGATATAATCGCCAGCAAACAATGTACCTGTACTTGAACAAGTATAATGCAATTCTAATTCTTTGTGAAAATGCCAAACCCTTAAAAAATGTTTTTCAGTATTGGTCGAAGCACTAAAACTTGTATGAGCTGGGGTTCTATTGAGATATTTTGGTTTCAATGCTATTGAATTAAATTAACAAATACGCTTTAATAACTACAAAAGTAGCAAAAAAAGTATTGATTCTGAAATCACACACCGATAGTCCGTTTGCAAAATCTTTGCCGTTTAAATATTTATAGAAACTCTTAAATTAGATGAAAATTCAACAAACAGCACATATTTTGAGTATTACACTATCATACAAGACACTTTTTTAGCATCTTTGTGCCCTTAATTAACTATAAAATAGAATCATATGAAAGTTGCAGTAGTAGGAGCTACCGGAATGGTAGGTACGGTAATGTTGAAAGTATTAGCAGAAAGAAACTTTCCTGTAACAGAATTAATCCCTGTAGCATCGGAACGTTCAGCGGGTAAACAATTAGAATACAAGGGGGAAAAATACACTGTTGTCACATTAGAGGATGCTGTAAAAATGAATGCAGATGTCGCTTTATTTTCTGCAGGAGGTGATACTTCTTTGACTTGGGCTCCAAAATTTGCAGCTGCTGGGACTACCGTAGTAGACAACTCTTCGGCTTGGAGAATGGATCCAACAAAAAAACTAGTTGTACCAGAAATCAACGGTGACGTATTGACTGCGGAAGATAAAATCATAGCCAATCCAAACTGTTCAACCATCCAATTGGTCATGGCTTTGGCACCTTTACACGAAAGGTATAAAATGAGACGTCTCATTGTCTCAACCTATCAATCTGTTTCTGGAACTGGGGTGGCTGCTGTAAGACAATTAGAGAATGAACAAAATGGAATTACAGATGGAGAGATGGCTTATCAATATCCTATCAATCGTAATGCGATTCCTCACTGTGATATTTTCATGGAAAATGGATACACAAAAGAAGAGATGAAATTGGTAAAAGAACCTAAGAAAATTTTAGGAGATGACTCTTTTGCCATTACAGCAACTGCTGTTAGAATACCAACTGCTGGTGGACACTCAGAAGCAGTAAACGTTGAATTTCTCAATGACTTTGATTTGACCGAAGTAAGAGCTATTTTAGAAGCAACTCCTGGTATCATCGTTCAAGACGATTTGGCAAACAATATTTATCCAATGCCTGCATTGGCTCACGATAAAGACGAAGTGTTTGTTGGGCGTATTCGTAGAGATGAATCATTACCAAACACGCTAAACATGTGGGTTGTTGCCGATAACTTGCGTAAAGGGGCTGCAACAAACACAGTTCAAATCGCTGAATATTTAGTGGCTAAAGGATTATTAGGATAGTCTTTTACTCTATACGATATACAAACGCCATCACAAATTTCACTTTTTAATTGAAATTTGTGATGGCGTTTTTTAGTACTGATGAGCCTTATTCCCTCATCATTTCTTTGATTGTTTTGACCAATTGAATAGAAGCGTCTATTTCTGTTTTTCTAATCGCTACCGATTCTATATTAAAACCAATAGGCATATTTTTTTCTCTGGCAAAACCTATGAGATCCTTTGCTATGTATTCACAAATCCCTATGGAAGCATTTAAAATATCGGAAGATACTTTTAATTCATTTTCAAGCCACCGTTGGATGTCGATCCCTAACCATTTGGTGAACTCTAAAGTCTTTAGGGAACCAATAGGGGTTAGCGTAAAAATAATGGGTATCGGTTGAATTCCTTTCTCTTGAGTATAGAAATAATAATCCGACAATAAATCTTTAGCATTGTCTAAATTATATACGCACTGAGAGATAAAGAACGAACAACCGTTTGCTACTTTATTAGACAACCTAATATGCTCATCTCCTTTTGTAAAATGACGTTCTGGAATGGTTACCCCACCCATTTGAATACTTGTTGATGAATCTTTTTTGATGCGATAGGCTTCCTGCAAAGACAAGTTCACCTGTTGTTTTTTTGAAGGCACTCCTACAAACACTGTCAAATCGATCTTACTTTCATTTTCTTTCAACCAAGTCTTCAAAGTGTCTTCCGTAAATTTGTCAACACTCTTGTAAATAATTTTAGGCACTTTTAAATCCTGCAAGTAAGTATTTGCATATTCATCAGGTGCATAGGTAGAAAGGAAAGGGAACGGTCTTGGATTGTTATTTCTAGAAGATTCATCTTGGATGTCATACAACACCAGCCCATCAATATCTAATCCTTCTAAACGATCCATTTGGCGCTGGGCTATCGCAGTAATTTTTTCTTCATCAGTAGAAATTTTTGGAGGTGTCAATCCATAAAACAAATAGCCTCCCTCTCTATCTTCTATTTTCTTTCTTAATACTTTTGAATTCATTGTCTTTTTGGTGATCAGAGTTATACTTTGCTTCGCTTAATAAATATTGTATGAGCCAATAGAACAACCATTTTCTTTAAAATTAATCGTTCCAAATCGGCTAAGCTTATGAAAGCATCATCGCTGCTCTTTGTAGTGCGGCGACCAAAACATCTATTTCTTCTTTGGTATTGTAAAAAGCAAAAGAAGCTCTAATCGTTCCAGGAAGATTAAAACGAGTCATAATAGGCTGTGTACAGTGATGTCCAGTCCTGACCGCAATACCCAATTTATCTACAATTGTTCCGATATCAAAAGGGTGTATGTCACCAATGTTAAAAGAAATAACACTCGCTTTGTTTTTAGCAGTTCCGTAAATTTTTAAGTTTGGAATTTTACTCAACTGTTCGGTTCCATATTTTAGCAACTCACGTTCGGCAGCTTCTATGTTTTCAATCCCTATTTTATTGACATAATCTACTGCAGTACCAAAGGCAATGACATCTGCAATATTAGGCGTTCCTGCTTCAAATTTATGTGGCAATTCTGCATACGTTGTTTTGTCAAAACCACAATCTTTAATCATTTCTCCTCCTCCGTGATAAGGAGGTAGGGCGTTTAAAATGGCTTCTTTTCCATACAAAAAACCAATACCGGTAGGACCAAACATTTTATGAGCAGAACAAGTATAAAAATCACAATCTAGTGCTTGAAAATCTACATTCATATGAGGAGTAGACTGTGCCCCATCTATCAATACCCAGGCACCATGTTGATGTGCTTTTTTGATGATTTCTTCCACTGGATTGATGGTACCCAAAGCGTTAGAAATATGATTTACAGCTACTATTTTTGTGTGCTCAGACAACAACTCGTCATAGACCTCCATCAACAACTCTCCCTCATCATTCATAGGAATGACTTTTAAGGTAGCGCCTGTTCTTTCACAGAGCATTTGCCAAGGCACAATATTGGAATGATGTTCTAAAGCAGAGATGATGATTTCATCTGTGCTTTTGATTGATGAAGTTAAGGTACTTGCCACTAAATTAACCGCTTCTGTCGTTCCACGAGTAAAAATAATTTCGTGTTCATGCGCAGGGTTAAAATGTGCTTTTAACTTTTTTCTTGTCGCTTCAAAGGCATCAGTGGCGACCTGACTTAAAGTATGTACTCCTCTGTGAACATTTGAATTAATAGTCGCATAATAATTTGAAATGGCATCTATCACCTCTTGTGGCTTTTGACTTGTTGCTGCGTTGTCAAAATACACCAAAGGCTTTCCATTTACTGTTTGTTGTAAGATGGGAAAATCTGATCTTACCTTTTCTATATTAATCATCGATTCTTATCTTTGAGACAAAGGTACTTCTTTCGCACTGAAATCTGAAAAGCTAAGGTCTCTTCTTTTGATTTTTGATCTAAAAGATTTTAATTTAAGGGATTTGTCATGAATAAAATCCATGAAAATCTTCGTGCTCAGTAAACCGTTACCAAGACCTGACTACAGTGAAAATTATTTGTTTTTTAACGATTCGCAATGACAAACCTTATGCTTAAGATCTTCTTATCAAAGCTAAAAAAGGGTCTAGCGATTCAGATTTTTGAGAAAAACCCTTGATTTGACAAACCATCCAAAAAAACCTAGAATTTTAATTTCATAGGTCATTATTTTGAGAAACTAAAGGGTAAGCAACGGTCTTGAGTATAAAAAGTAGGACAGGTGATAAGCACTTACTTTCGGATTTATACTGAGCCCTATTTTTATATTTTTTCTGAAATACAAATTAAAAATTTGGCGATTTTACTAAATAAGAAAAAACCTCTCGGAAAGCCTATAATAGCGTTGTTTTATACACGTTGTTGGTAGTAGTTTTTTTCTATCTTTAAAATTATTGTTTGTTTAATTTATCTATAAAAAACTCAACCAATGAATTATATTTCGTTTTGGAACTTGGGTATTTTAAATGAGCTTCTACATTTAATTCGTCCATTTTTTCTTTAAGCGCAATTCCAAAATCTACATGATGAATAACCCATCCTTTAAATTTCTTTGGATTGTCTTTGCTTGGTGCAACAGCGTTTGGATTCATCGAATATTGCATAAAAATAGGTGGGTCATCTGATGAAATCAAAGCCAAAGCAGATATGCTCTTTGCTATTTCATCGGCTTCTTTCATATTTTCAACACCATAGATTTGAAGACGTGTTTTACTTTTAAATTCTGCCTCTGTACCTGGGGCATATTTAGCTAGATGTTTAATCCAAAAATCAGACTCCATAGTGGTTTGCCCAATATTCGAGGCTACACAAGCAATACGGGTGGACTCCTTTTCTATTGGATTGGTACTTTCAGAGTCTGCCATTTCATCATTAAAGGCAAGCCACATAGATATTTGGGCTCCTGCTGAACTTCCCCATACTCCAATATTGTCTTTATCAATACCCCACGATTCAGCTTTGGAACGAATAAATTGCAAGGCCTTTTTTGCATCATGATGTGCAGCAGGTAAGGGAGCAATTTTTTTATAGCGGTAATTGATGGAAGCAACCGATATTCCAGCCTTTAACAATTGAGATAATGCACGTGCATTAATTTTTTCTTTACTACCATAATCAAATCCCCCACCATGGATGTAAATAGCTAAAGGTGTTATTTTGCTTTTGTCTGCAAACCAAATATCTAAAACATTTCGCTCATGCGCTCCATATTTAACATTTGCTAAATCAGGTAAAGGTTTACTTTCTTGTGCAAAAGATAAATGTGATGTAAAGAAAACAAGTACGATGATAGTGATCGTTTTGAGGCTCTTCATTTTAGATAATTATTTAAAAATTTATATACTTTTATACAGTATCAATCTCAAATGGTTTAATCCAATTACTGGCAACGTCTCAACATATGAAAAATAGCGCTAAATAAGCGATAATTTTTCGGTTTATACACAAGCATAAATTTTTATTTTTTATGTTTAACTTTTCCTTTTCTAAATATACAAAAATAAAAATTTGGCGATTTTACTAAATAAGAAAAAACCTCTCGTAAAGCCTGTAACAGCTATGTTTTATACACGTTGTTGTAACCAGTACTTTTTTCAGAACAAACCTTAATATTTACTACATTCCCTGCCATTACGTATGACACATTGTTGGGTATAGTTTTTTGTAGTATCTATATTTTTTCAAATTTTATCACTCCAAAATCACCCTTTAAAGCCAAATACCTTCCAATTTGCTCAAAGCTATTAATATTATTCAATGAATTAATTAGTAAATCATTAAGGTTTTGCTCATTTATATCTGATGCAGCTATTTCAGTTAATTCATGATAGTTGGATACCGTAATCCTTTTAGTTTCTAAATCGATTGAGAATTTTCCCTTTGCAGAATTCACACTTGTATTTAAGGTAAATATTGAATCATTGTCAAATGTCAATATATATGCATCCTCTCGAAAATATTCATCTTTAGTTACAGTTAATTGCTTTCCGTCTGATTCAATCATATTTAATCTCCATTTATAATCTGTAATGATTAAAATTTGTTCTTCGTTCTTCTCAGTTTTATCGCAGCTAAATGCCATAAATGAGAAAATGAGAATTAGTAATATGTAACTATTAAATTGTTTCATAGCTATTATTTTTAGTTTACAATGATTTTTTCTGTTGAAATATCTGTTCCGCATATAATTCTCAAATAATATACACCATCGGTCATAGATATTTGATTTATATGAAGTTTATTCGTATTCAAATGTTGAGCTTTATATACCAAAACTCCATTTGAGTTATAGATTTCTAAAGTATATGGATTATTTTCTGCTCGTAAGATTTCGGTAGTAAAACTTCCTTTATTTGGATTAGGATAGACTTTAACGTTTTGTGTTTTTTGATTAATAGTTGAAGAATCTAATTTTATCGAAAAAGTATTATCTTCAGAAGAGTCAACATTGTTATCATCTTGTGAAATATTTGCTGATTTCAAAGAACCTGTAGAACTACAGCCACCGATATAAGCATTGAACACAGCCCCTTGTTCGACTTTAAAACCAGGTGATAAAGTAATAGAATTGGTTGCCGTGTATACAACATCGCTACCAGATTCTATCTTGTTTGTGGCTGCTATAGAATTGCTTGCCGAATATGTAATATTTCCTGCTTCAGTACCAGGGCTAATGGTCTGAGTAATATTTCTGTTTTCAGGGCAACCAATACCTAATGTTGTATATGCGAATTTAACATTGCTTGCTGATGTGGGATACCAACCCAAAGATTGACCAGAAATTGTATAAACCTCATAAATGAATGTTCTTAAAGTTGCAGAATTTCCATTTAAATCAACCACATCACAAAAGCCTAATTGGTAGTTCGGGTTTGCAGCAGACCAACCTGTAGATGCGTTTGTGCCTCTACCCCAAACATAAAAGTTTATATTTAAAAAGTCGGGTAATGTTACAGTGGATTCAACCTCATGCCTTTTTGCCAGATAAATTCCATTTGAAAGACCATCTCCATAAAAAATGGTGTTGTACCAATCTGTAGAATTAACAATGGTTCCGCCAACCGCTGATTGATGGGTAATCTCCTTGATATCGTTATATTTATCAACTTCAAGAACCATCATATATTGAAAACTAGAATTTTTTGTAATAACTCCCAAGCGAGAAGTTGATTTGCCATATGATGATTTGTGTTTTTTAACTATTTTTCGCATTTTGTAATTAGCAAAATGAGAAAAGAATGATATAGATTTTTTAACCGATTTGGATAAATTCTTTTTTTGAAGTTGAGCACAACTAAATTTTGCAGAATTACTTTCTAATGTTGTTGTATTTATATATTCTTCTTTGAATTTAATGATAAGTTCCCCCTTGGATAAAATCACTTTCTAGAGTTGTCGTCTCTTTGAGAGGGTAACCGAGTTCGTTCAATCGCTGGATTTCTTGTGCATTTATTTTAATAAATAAGAGAGATAAAATAAAAAGTATTATTGTCTTTTCCATAATGCTGTTTATTTTTTAATAAGTATGGTTTTTACGATTGTAGAATCATTAATAATTATTTTTTTTTTCCCTATTGAGTTGAGTTGAATTTCCTCGATAACTTTTTCTGTGAATAAACCTGTTAAACAATTTACATCAGGATCTGTATTAGTTTGATTTTGAGTGAAAACCTTTAGGAAAATATTTTCTTGATCTTTTTTTAATTCAAAGCGAGAATAAGTTTGACATCCAGATACAGAAAGTTCAAATTCAATATTAAAAGGAGCTCCCATAGTAATAGTATCTGGTAATATTACTGATTGAATAAAACTGTTTTTTTCAAGATTTTGTACATCGTTATCAATACAGGATAAATTTATTAGAATTGATAAAAGCAAAACTTGTTTTGGTATTAAGTTCATTTTTTTTGTTTTTTTGATAATTACAGATAACTGGTTATATGTTTACAAAAACCAACAATAATTATACTTAAATTAACAATACATGTATTTTTTTATTGTTATCATTAAATATAGCATTTTTTTATGAATATTTATCATGTTGAACGATTAAAGCTAATGGGGTATTTATCTTTTTTATGGCATCACTCTGAACATGTGTGTATAGGGGGTAACTTCTTTTATAATCTTGGTATTTCTAACACTCCTTTTTAAAAAACTGCGTAATGATGTTGCCGCATATGGGGTGTGCTTGGTATCATTTTCAATTAAATATTTTTTTGGTGTATACGTATCTAAATCATATTTTAACATAGGATATAAACTTTGGGCAATAGGCACCTGTCTATCTTTCTGCCTTTCCCCATAGTTATTCTTAAAACTCCTCTTTTAAAATCTAAATCTTTGAGTTCCAATTTTAATAATACCCCAATTCGTAAACCAGAAGAGTATAACAACGCAATGCATACTCGATGTTTTAAATTTTTGGTTATTTGTAGTAGTCTTATAACTTCTTCTTTAGACAAAACATTAGGTGATTTTTTGTCTTTTTACGTAAAATTCACAATCTAAATTTCTTAGAGAATCTGTAATTTTTTAAACTTTATCTAGAGTAGGCGATATATTAGCTAAATGATTCATTTATATTCTGAATAATTTTTAATTGTGTTCCAATTTAAATGCGGCGCCAATAATACAAAAGCAAAAGAGTATTGGTATACTAAAGAATAAGCAATAAATTCACCTCTGATTAATGAAGCTGCTAGATCATATAAAATATTGCAATTTAGATTATAAATTGAACTTTTAGCTTTAATATATTTTATTTGATTAGCATTATATTTCAATTATAAAAATCGTTATACTTTTAGATACTAGAAATAGGACAAAAGACAAGATGAAGAAAAACAACTAGCTGTTAAATCAAAAAAATATAAGAATTGACAACATTACTTGAAAATATTTCTTAAGCTACCCCCCAACGGTTTAGCTATGAAACGTAGCGTGCAAACAGACACGGAACTTTCGGTTTATACCCAAGCCTAATTTTTAAATTTTCTTTTTATCTTACCATATCAAAAAGCCAAATAAAAAATCTGGCGTACTTTGTAAATATACAAAAGCCTTTAATAGCTATGATTTATAGCCGTTGTTGTAAGCAGTTTTTATTTAACTTCCTTTTAATTTCTCGCCTTTATCCGATAATTCAACAAGTTGATTAATTTTTTTTTGTCTTGTTTTTTCTGTCTTTGCTAGTTTAAGCCAACGTAGAACAAACCTCTTGCTTGAATCATTAATTGCGTTAAAAAAATCGAAGGCTTCGGTTTTCTGTAACAGTGCTTTTTTTAAATCTTTTGGGATAACTAAATTATCAACGTCATCCATAAAATTCCACAAACCACTTGACTTTGAATCCTCAATCGATTTTAATCCAGATTCGTGCATTTTCGTTTCCTCAATAAGTTTTGAAACTCTTTCTTTATATGATTTTGCCCAATGCTCTACTTTTCGTTTTGATATTAACTGCATTGTTCTTTTATCATCAAGTTTTCTTCTGATACCGTCTATCCATCCAAAGCAAAGCAATTCGTCTAAAACATCCCATCTTGATACATATTTAGTCGTTTCACTTTTCTTATAAGTTACTAACCAAAAGCTATTTACATTTAAATAATTTTTAAATAACCAATTTCTTAAATCCACTGAAGATTCAATTTCAATTTTCTCGAATTTTTCAGTTTCTATCATTTCTCCATTTGCTAACGGTCTAGTATATGGAACGTAGGGCAGATGATAAGCACTATCGTTTCGGTTTGGTACTAAGCCAAATTTATATTTAACAACTTTGTAAATAAACACAGACCTTTGGGTAAGTGAAAACTGCCATATGTTTTTTATACATTGTTAGCTTTAGTTTTTCTTAATCTACAAAAGTTTCTTTCATTACAAATTTGAATTCTTTTATTTCAGGTTTTGACATTTTCCCCAAACGTTTTACAATTCTTATTTTATCTACAGTTCTGATTTGGTCAACAACTATCCATCCAATTTTATCATTATGCTTGATTTCAATTCTTGTTGGATAATTTTTCGAACTAGTAGTCATTGGAGCAACAATTATTGTTCTCAGAAACTTATTCATTTCATTTGGAGAAATAATTACACAAGGACGAGTTTTATTAATTTCACTACCAATTGTCGGATTTAGATTAATCAAGACAATATCATATTGTTTTAATTCCATTCTTCAAAGGTTTCGTCTTCAAAGACATCATTAAACAACAATTTATCATCTCCATTTTCAGCCATTTGCTTAAAAGATTCTTCCCATCCTTTTCTCGGAGTAGATAAAGGTTGAATAATGATTTTTCCTTTTTCAAGAATTAAATTTACTTTATCTTTAATATTGTACTTTTCAAGAATAGTTTTGCTGAAACGTATTCCTTTTGAATTTCCTATTTGAATAACTGAAACTTCCATAACTTAAAATTTTTGTTATTACAAAGTTATTACTTTTTTTCAATTACACAATTAAAGCTAACGGTATTGTATATGAAAAGTAGCGGACTTTTATCGCTAACTTTTCGGATTGTAACAGACTTTTAATTTACTCATTTTCTTTCGATTAAGCGACTAAACCGCTGTTTTTTATATACTTTGTGTTTCCTCCGAGTTTTTGATTAATTGCATCGATTACAATGTCTAATATAAAAGCTCGTAGTAATTTAGCCTTTTCACTTTCTGTTAAAATCATTCCAATATTTAGAAATGCACGAAAGGTAAAAACACCTAAAACCGATGTTTTTTTGAGAGATTCATCTATGGTGCCGACATTTGTGTCGGTACCATATGCTAACTTAAAGTCTTTCAGCCTTTTTCCAGTTAGAATTTCATATCCAGATTCTTTAAATTCTGACTTGTTATTTTCAATGTATCTTTCTACAGTTCTATCGTCAATTTCAAAGAATTCAGCTACTTGTTTTTTTGTAAATCTATATTTACTTTCAAACATTACACCTGGAAAAGAAATTTCATTATAGATAATTTCTAAAGCATAATTATTGTTAAGAATATTTCTCCTATGTAAATCAGATGTTGTTAAATCTTTGTTCATTCTGTAAAGTTACGATTTTTGTTTTTTTCGTAATGTCTAGTCCTGAAATATGGCTACAGGTTAAAATTGAATTTACGCTGATAATTTATATACCATATTAGGTGTTTTATAATCTAAAGATAAGTGTAATCTTATTTGGTTGTATAAATTAATTGCATTTTTTGCAGCTCTTTTAGCGTGACTCACGTTATCAAAGGTTTGGTCTAAGTAAAATTCATCTTTTAATATACCATTTACACGTTCTGCCATTGCGTTTTCGTAGCAATGATTTTCTTGGGTCATACTAATATCTATCTTTTTTCTTTTAAGTATTTGTGTGTATACATTGCTACAATATTGTATTCCTCTGTCTGAATGATGAATAAGTTGTTTAATGTCTTTAGCTTGATAAATAGCTTTATTAAGTGCTCTGACACAACCTTTTAGTTCTAAACTATCACTAAGATCATAACCGACTATTTTCCTAGAATACATATCAGTTATTAAAGCCAAGTAACAGAAGCCTTTTACAGTTCTAATATAAGTTATGTCTCTAACCCAAACCTGATTAGCTTTAGTAACTTCTAAGTCTTTTATAATGTTCTTATATTTATAAAAACGATGATAAGAGTTAGTTGTTATAGCACTGGTTTTCCTTCTAAGTGTTAGTATTTGGTGTTTTCTAAGAATATTAAACAATGTGTCTCTACCAACTTTAATATTGGCTTTAATAAAATCTGATTTTAAAGATTTTATAAGTTTTCTTACGCCTTCTCTAGGAAGGGATTTGCGTCTTTTTCTAACGATGTTTATAATCTGTTATTCAAGCTTTAAACGTTTATCAGCTCTAGATTTGTATTTATAATACGCATCACGTTTAAGTCCAAAACAATTGGTTATAATGGTTAAAGAAGCAAATCCCTTAGATTTTTCTTTAGCTTTAATTAAGGCTTTATACTTAGCTTTTTTTTTAGTTCAGTCACAGACTTATAGCCTAAATCTTCTGCAGCTACTTCTAGATAAGAATCCAATACCATAGCGTCCAGATCTTTCTTTAGTAGTAGTTTTTTAAGCTGTTCAATCTCCTTTTGAAGAGCTTTAATTCTAGATATTTCGTCTTTTGTTTCCACTTTTACTCTGGTGTTCATTAAGTCTTTACGATTATATTTTTTAATCCACTCGTTAACAGTAGTAGGTGCAATAGAGTAGAGTTTACAAAGTTCGCTTTTTGTGTGTTTACCTTTACTAAATTCATCAAGAATTTTTAGTTTAAAAGGTTCAGAATACCGTCTAATTACTTTGTCATTTTTGTACATAATGTTTAAAATTATGTAGCCTTTATTCAGGACGGGGCAAGCTTGCGTACAACGTCTCCGTATATGAAACGTAGCGTGTTAAAAGACACTATCGTTTCGGATTATACACGAGCCGAATTTTTAAATTTTTCTTTTTATCTTTATTTCTCTAAAAGCCAAATTTAAAAATTTGGCGGTCTTCGCAAATACACACAAACCTCTCGGAAAGCTTATAATAGCTATGTTTTATATACATTGTTGGGCACAGTTTTTATCCGTTCAGTTTTTCGTTTATCAGCTTGTCAAGTCTGTCAAAATCCGCTTTATTAATCTCTGTTTTAGAAATATCGTTGTATGAATTCAAATGTTCGCCTTTTGAGATTACAAATACATCAACATTTTCTAGCAGCTTTATTCCACTAATAAATTCATTCATTTTCTCTCTTCCAATGTTTCCCTGTGAAATAACTATGTAAATGAATTTAATATCAGACGAAATTTCTACCTTTTGATTAATTTTTGTTTTACCATCTTTATAATGTGCATATTTATCTTTAATCGTATTTAGTTGTTTATTTCTGTCTTTTGCTTGATTTAAAAACTCAAATCTTTTATAGCCTAAATCAGTTTTAATATCAAAAAAACAATTGACAATATTGTCTTTTGTAAAAGCAATGTCAGGTCTTAATAATAATGACCTTTTTCCACTTTTGTTTTTAAGCTCAGTTCCTTTAAACGAAATTGGTGGGTCAATTAAAATTTTTATTCCATTTGGTTCTGCGACTTTTTCAGCACAATAACAACCAAATAAATCTTCTGTAATTGATGATATTGAATGACTTGTTCCTCTGCTTAAAACACTGACATTTGAGTTTGGCAAAAAGGAACATTCTCTTGCCTCTAAATATGCATTTCTTGTTTTTTCTAAAAATTCAGCTTGTTCCAAATGAGTTATTTTTTAGGAATTACATAATCCGCTAATTTTACTCCCTTAGTCAATTCTGTCAAATAGGATGTAGAAATTCCAGATTGAGTAATTATGTCTTTTTTTGAGTAATCACAACCCTTTATTTCTTTTGCATATTTAATTCCGAATAAATGTATCATTGCAACAGAATCTCCTTTCGGTGCATTATTATACATTTCGCTAAGTTTTGTTCCTAATTCATTTAATGTCATATTTTCAATTTTTGATGTCAGATTGCGGTTCGTTTAAATTGTGCCCAACGTCTCGGCTATGGTTAGTACGGGAATTAAAAGTAGTGAACTTTCGATTAAGCACTTAGCCAAAACTTTTTATTTTGTTTTATCTTTTTCTCTATAAAGCCAAATCAAAAAGATTTGGCGGACTTCATTTAAAGCTCTAAACTTTGGGTTAAGCACAAAAACCCGTATTAATTATAGCCATTGTTGTGTGTAGTTTATTTTCTTTTTTGCCCAACAACATATGAGGCAACAGCTTTATCCAAAATATTACCTCTGGAAGAAACTAAACCTGCCCAATGTTTCAATTCATCACTGGAAAGGATAACCGCTGAATATAAAATAGCTCTTTTGTCCCAAGGTCCGAGTACGTCTAACCCATCTTTATGGTCTTTAATCCAGGTTGTATCATTTAACCTTTTGGCAATAAGTGCTTGTTCTCTAACCCTTAAAATCTTCGAATAGTCGATTTTTAAATCGATTGAATTAAAAACTGAATTTTGTAATAATGTATAAATCCAGATATTCACAAATGGTAATTGTGTGTACTCATCCTTTAAAATATTTTGAAAATCATCAGCATATTTTTTGACAGCTTTATCGTTTAATACTCTTTCAAAATAGACTACTATTTCTCTAATTATGGGTAAAAGTTTTCTGAAATTTTCAAATATCAATGGGAGTAAACTTCTAACTTTATATTTACCAGCTTTTCGCAGTAAATGTCGCATTATTCCTAAATCAATTACTTCAAATAGCAAAGCTCTTTCAAATACTTCATTATAAACTTCTGAACGTATAGCAAATTTATCTGGAGACTCTAGGTCTTCAAATTCCATGATTTCAGTTTCTATGTAATAGTAAAAATCGTGGTCTGAAGATTCTGCTAATTTTTCATGAATAGCGTCTTGTTCAACCCTTTCTTCATCTTCAAAATATGTCTCAATAAATTTAGAACTAGCAAGTATTAGTGTCTTATCGCTTGAAAGTACAAGTCTATGGTTTGAATATAGATATTTTGTTAATTCGTGTAAAAAGAATTTAGCTTTCTCAACAGAATCAAAGAAGATATGCATATCATCGACATATCTAGTGAATAGATTTGTGTGAGATATGATTTTTTTATCAATGTCAGCCATTATAGCTTCGGAAACAAGAATACTTGGAGCAGGCCCTACAGGAACACCTCTTGAAATATTTGTATTTAACCCAGATAGGAAATCCTCTAATACTTTCGGAGATTCAATACCTGCCTCTTCCAAAATATTAGTTACTCTGTGTAAATAGATTTGATTGTAAAAATCTGTTATGTCACAGACAAGAACAAACCCTTCTTGATTTTCCTTTGCTAATTCAAGTGACCTTGATTTAAATCTTGTGTAGCCGTCCATTTCAGTGCCAAAAAAGGAACCATGTATATCTGGTTTTATTCTATATGAACATGCAATATCCTTCTCATTTGGTATCCTAAAAGTTTCGATTTTTTCAGAAAATTCATGTAGTAAAGCCGTGTATATTAATGTGTCTATTGGGTCAAGTTGATGAACCACTCTAAAAGTTTCGTTTTTTTTAGGAGCTAGGCAAATAAATGGAGTTTGAGGAGCATATTTATCCAAATCAATATTGAGTAATTCCTCTTTGACTTTTTTCCAATTGTGCTGAATTGCGTCAAATTCGAATAAGCGAGGGTAGAAGTCAGAATCATAAAATTTTCTGACATGTTTTAATGCCCATTCTAATGATGTTTCTTTTATTTTTCTCATTTTCTGTAATTACACACAACGGTCTTGTGTATGAAACGTAGCGTGTAAATAGACGTTTGCTTTTCGGATTAAACACAGAGCCGAATTTTTATATTTTGTTTTTATCTTATCAATTTTAAAAGCCAAATTTAAAAATTTGGCGTACTTTGTAAATAAGCACAAGCCTTTGATTTCGCACTTTCCGCCTTATTTTTTATATACATTGTTGTACGCTGGCTTTTCTTTCCGCAAACTTGCTAGCGTTTGCGTGAAAGCTCTTTTAAATTTGAGAGGAACGAACAAACTTTAAATGTGATTGCACTTGCGTTGGCTAAATTCAGTCCGTTAATTCTCCGAAGAGAACATTTCCGCTAGTGCTTCTCCTTGTCTTAATACTCGGTCAGCTTCCAGTTTTGCAACATCTGGTGGATAACCGTATCTCATTAATATTTTCTTCACTGTCAATCGTAATTTTGCTCTTACATCATCACGCTTACTCCAATCAACTGTTGCATTTTTTCTAATAACATCAACTATGGTGTGAATCAATTCTTTCATTTTGTCATCATCCAAAAAGCTTGTTGAGTCATTTTGTTTTAAGACACTATAAAAAGCATATTCCTCTGGCGTTAAGCCTAAATCTTCTGATTTACTGTCTTCCAATCGCATTTCTTTTGCGATTTCTGATAATTCAGCTAATACTTGAGCTGAATCTATTTGGTTGTTGTGATAGCGTTTTACAACAGATTCTAACATTTCAGAAAACTTTTTTCCTTGTGCTAGATTCTTTGTTTTTCTTATTCTTACTTCATCACTTAACAGTTTCTTTAAAAGTTCAAAAGCAACATTCTTTTGTTGCATATTTTTTACTTCTAATAAAAACTCATCTGAAAGAATACTAACCGAAGGGGTTTCAACTCCTGCCGCTTCAAAAACATCAATTACACCATCACTTGACAATGCATCATCTACAATTTGCTTAATAGCAGTTTCTACTTCATAATCCGATTTGATTCCACTTCCTGTAAACTTATTTAATCGTGCTTTTACAGCTTGAAAAAATGCAACTCCGTCTTTCAACACTTCAGCTTCTGGACTAGGAATTGACATTGCAAATAACTTTGATAACAAAGTCACTTCTTTTAAAAATCGGTCTTTTAGTTTTTGGTCTGCTAAAATGAAGTTTTGAGCACCCAATAATACTTGTAATTTTTGAGCAGTATCTACTTTAAAATATTGTGTATAAAATCAAAATATTTCGGGTGGCGATGGGGAAGTGAAAGCTCTTTTTATTTTGTGAGGCACGAGCAAAATAAAATGTGCTTGAACGTGGGTTGGCTTTTTTTTCAGCTTGCGTACAACGGTCTTGTATATGAAAAGTAGCGGGTTTTTACGCACTAACTTTTCGGTTTATAACTGACCTTTATTTTATTATTTATCTTTCGTTTAAGCACTTAAACCGCTATTTTTTATATACGGTGTTGTACTTTCGTACTTTTTATTTCGATTGTTTTCTTAGTCCAATTACTGCACTTGGAATATCTTGCTCAGCCTTATCATTACTCCATTCTTTCCAAAAATCAATTGTTGCACTTTGAGGTTTAATGGTTGGTTCATCTATTAATATTCTTGTTGGTAAAAGTGATGAATCTCCGACAACTAAAGCTTCTCCAATATCTAAAATTGGTAATACATCAGTCAATCCAGAAAGATTATCAGGAAGTAAACGCTTTATTACTGATTGATCTTCTGCATTTGACAATCTTAATGAAATAAAGTTGTTACACTGACTAAGTACTGTTCTATTTACTTCTGCTGGTCGCTGGCTTATGACGGTAAGACTAACACCATACTTTCGTCCTTCTTTCGCAATTCTTTCAAAATTCTTCAATCCTAGTTCAGATGCTGAATCTTGGCTTGTTCTCTCAGGAATGTATAAATGTGCTTCATCACACAACAAGCAAATCGGATGTCTTTTGTCATTTGCTGTCCATTGTTGAACAGTAAAAACAATTCTTGCTACCAATCCAATAACTAACGGTAAAACGTCTGATGGAACTTCTGAAAAATCAATAACTTTTACACCTGACTTGTGGTCATTGTGCATAGAACCTTGCATTAAAGAGTTACATAAGCTATTCATCCAGTCAATATCTAATTCGTCACTTGATATTTGAAATAAGAATCCTAATCTTTTGTCTTGGCTTTTAGCTTCTAATCTTTGAACAAACCTTGTTAATTTACCATTGAATGGACCGGCTTTATCAGAACCTACTCTTGCTCCGGGAACTCGTTCTTCATCAAGAGTTTTTAATTTACTTATGACATTTTCAATTTTATATGGTATTGGACTGTCAATAGTTATTGAATCTTTAAATGTGGTATCTCCAATTGAATCTAAAAACGCAATTTTTTCTTCAAAGACTATTTTAGAAAATAGCATTGCTTGATTAGGTGCATTACTGTCGCTTCTATCAAGTAGCATTGCTAGCATTTCTTCATAAGTCAAAAGCCAATAGGGAAGCATTAATACACTATTTTGCAGATTGCCAGTTTTACCTAAGTCTGAGGGATTAGCAACTCTTAAATGTTGGATTCCATCTGCTTTAAAATCTTTACCACTATATTCTCCGTGAATGTCAAAAAGAATTGAATTTGCCATTGGTAGCTTTGCAATTTGCTCAACCAATTTAGCGACACACCAAGATTTTCCAGAACCAGTGCTACCTACAATTACAGCGTGTCTTTGAAAAAGTTTGTCCCCATCTAAATAGGCATCTGCATTTTCATCAATTGAGTATTTACCAAGTGAAAGAGGAATATCATAATTTTCTTTTGATGATATTGTACGCATAAATTTTGTGATGTTTTCTCCATCTATAGGAAAACAGTTTGCTTCAATCTCAGGAACAGTATCTAAAGTTCTTTTAAATACGTTTTCTTCCTCTCCGTGTTTATCTATCAAAGTGCCAATTAAATTGACTTTTAAAATGTTTTCTGTTAGTAGAAAATTGGTCATACCCAAATCTTCAGAAACTGGATTTTCGTCATCCGATACTTTACGGGTAATTCGATTTATTATACCAATTAAATGTTGTCCTGCTTTTGAACTTTTTACAGCAATTAAATGGTTTACTTGCAGTTTTCGAAGCTTTTCAAGTTCTTCAACTTTTACGATTAGGGTAGAAGTGTCAACACTAAAAACTGTCCCGATTTTTGTAGATTCTTCAAATTGAAATATAGCCATAGTGTTTGTTTAAGAAATGATTAGTTTTAAATATTCTCCTAATTCCCAATAACTAGTATCTTCAATTACAAACTCTCCAAATTTGGAAGAATAAATTTTGGTGTCTTTAGAATTAGCTTCTTCGATAAGTAAATATTGTTGACATTTATTATCGATAATTGATTGTTTTGTTTTTGCAGTAAGTTCTTTAGTTATAACTATAATTGGTTTATTGTTTTTAATCTGTGCAATTAGTTTTGGTTGAACGTGTGTATCATTAAAACCGTATCCGATACAGAGAAATCCATTTGCATTTTCAATTTCAGAATCTGCTTGTCTTGAAATGGTTCTATATGGTTCATTATGTGTTTCTGAATATTTACTTAATCCAGGTGTTACAATTAAAGGACAATAATCTTTAGGAATACTTTGCCTTAATGGAAGTTGAATGTTTTCATCATCTTTAGATTTAAACCAATCTAAAGAGCCGTGAACCTTCCAAATATTTACTTGTCCGTAATACCCATTTAGAGATGCTAAATTGTTGGATTGAATATTGTTTGAGAAGTGTCCTATATGATTTTGAGCATATCCATTACATACAATTGCTTTAGCTAAGCTTGTAGCATATTCAGCAAGTCTGTCATAATTCGTTGTTATAATTGAGACTTTTTTACCTGCTGTGTCTAAAAAATATTTTAATAATTCGGCTAAAGGAAATTCAATTTCTTTGTTGATGAATTTTTCGTAAGCTTTTAAATCCGAATCATTGACTAGTTCCCAAGTTTTATCAACAATTTCAGCAAGTACATTAGTTCTTAATTGAAGTTTTGTAAGGGTATTTTCTAAGTCGCCTGTTTTGTCAAATTCTACTTTAAATTTTTCAAATTGGGTTTGGTCGTCAGTATCTGCAAAACTTATTGAGCTTTTTAAGAACTCTCCCAAAGTCCACATTGAAGGAAGTCTAAAAGGAACAGAAGCTCCGCTACCAAGAACAATTAGAGGAATATTATTTGTCCAAGTTTGTAATTGTTTTAATATCGCTTCTTTATCCATTCATTTTTTGTTTTGTTCTCGGTGTTTTTTCAGTATGAAGCACAACTGGTTATATGTTTACAAAATACGTCGGTAATAGGATTTATTTACCGGATATCGACGTATTGTTATCATTATCATTATCATTAAATATGGTGATCTTTTGTTT
>Ga0209136_1000500_pt1 | contig 28075 bp, 18 predicted proteins | sample SaaInl0LU_22_DNA_FD_184640 | JGI IMG/M metagenome (GOLD analysis project Ga0209136, IMG submission 184640) | Marine microbial communities from expanding oxygen minimum zones in the Saanich Inlet - ESP_90LU_22_DNA (SPAdes) (version 2) | ecosystem: Environmental > Aquatic > Marine > Intertidal... | reverse complement strand
TGGTCCGGTTGCTCTTAAAACACCATTATCTAAAGAATCAATATTATAATAACCATCGCTATTTAATATCAATGACCATTTAGTACTATTATCTATGTCGCTCGATCGAGCAATTGCTGGCTCTGATGAAGCTGGAGCTGCACCTAGATATACACCTGTGTTAACATTAATAATATTATAAACGCCGGTTCGGTTGCTATCTGATTCGAATATATTTTTAATAGGTATTGACATTAATTATGCTTGTATTTTCACATAAGCTTTCAATTTATACTGATAGCCTATTTTTTTATTATATATTAGCCTAAAACTTAAGCGGTCATTCTGATATTTTTGTATTTCATAATTAGTTAAACTTACATAACTATCAGTTAATAAATCATCTGGTGTTGTTACAGAAACAAACTCAGTTCCTATATTTTTACCTTCAATACCATATAATTCTATCTGGTCTATAATAAATCTATTTACTATATTGTTATAAACATATTGTTCTAAGTCATCATCGATAGAATCCTTTTCACCAAAAGAGTTTTCGGCCTTCACATAATTCTTAAATACGTTACGTATACCATCCTCTAATAATTCATCCATAATAGATGTTGGTAAATAAAAATCAGCTAGAATCTGGCTATCTGTTTCGCTCCAGTGGATAGATGCTTTATTAAGTAGATTAATTCTAATATAATCTAATGATTCTAACGAAGCTTCATTAAATGATGTGAATGATGTTAATTCATAAATATCATTTACTTTCATTACAGTCGATGCCATAAAAGATTTAACTTCAACAGGGCTTAAAGTACCATGTGCTTCAACACTACGACTTGCTGGTAAGTTCTTAGTAAAATATATTGGAGAATATTTAGATCTAAAAACATTCAAATCCTTTTTATCAATTGCTATTTCCCCAATTGCAGGGTATAGTGGTAATTTATCTGATGTTTGTGATAATTTTAATAAGTTCTTAACATTTTCATCATTTACTTTATGATAGAATACATTTTTTAAGAAACCATAATCAGTTGATTCATTACCAATTAATTTGTATGATTCAAATGAGATTCCTAAATTATTAAATTTATTATAGATTAAATAAGTTCTTTCATCATTAAATGTCACTTCATTAAGTTCTACACTATCTTTACTTGGAATTATTAATTTTTGGTTTGAGAATATATCCCCAAATGTTACAACATCTCTAAATAACGGGACATAATCACCATTCATTCTTCTTAATTTTGTAAAGTAACCACCGTCATCTCTTATTGCAATAACTTTACCAATTTCATCAGATGATAATTGATACGATTTTGGTCGATCACCATCAGACTTTTTAGTAGTCAATGAAGCTTTTATAATTTCAGTACCATCTTCAACTTCTAAAACAAACCTATTTTGGTATTCACCAGTTTCATCAATTGTTAAATAATTAATATTTCCTAATTTATTAAATCTATCTATATAGTTATAAGCTACGATTTCATTAAACATATTAGTATAACCACCAGCACCACCTTTCCAGTAAAAATACTCTGTATTTAAAGGTATAGATCTTAAATCCTCAGCCGCTAAAGGTGATACACCTGGAGCTAAGCCAGTTATTTTTCCACTTCCATCTGTAGCAAATGCCTTTGGTAAACCTTCTACTATTACTTTAGTATCATCAATTATATTAATAACTTTCATACCATAGGCTTGTGAAGGTCCTTTAAATACAATCCAAGAATATACACCTTCATTGTTTAGTTTTATGTAATCTGTAAATTTTGGTGGATTTGCACCACTACTTAATGATGCAGCTGCAGCATATAATATATTTTCACCATCTGGATTCCACGTAATAGGATTATCATCAGAATCATAACCCAATCTAATTAAAAATGGAATATTAGTATCTTCTATAATATCATCTTCTGGGTTTGTGGTTTCTTCTAAAATATCATCTAACACATAACACGCATGTCGATCTATATCTATAACTTTAGTATTTTCAATGACTGTTAAGGTAATAACCACACATATAAATCCATGAATATCATTTTTAATTACATCATAAGTTACTAAATTACTTTCTCCAAATTTATAATCAAAGGTAACTCCAAATCTATAATCATTAACTTCTGTAGAGTTAATAAATTCAGTTGGTATTTGTTTTGAATATTCTTTTCTTTTCTTATAAATATATCTTAAACCTCTAAAAACGTTAGATGGATTTAAAACATTATTACCACCGCTAAATACACTGTATAATTTTTTAGAACTATCATCAATCCATATATCACTCTGACTATTTAAATTACCACTTCTACTAAAATAAAGAGTAAAATAATCTACATCCTTTGATTTTAACTGGTCTAACGTAATACCATTAGTATCTCCGCCCTGGAATGAAGTGTAAGAATCTAATCCCGTAAGTGTATCTTCTGTATAAAAATAACTAGGTATTTTATTTATATGGAAATGTTCCATATTTAAATATTCTGGATTTCTACCAGAAGTAATAGTTGTGTTCGGTGATAGGTTATCACTACCAAACGCTTCGTTTACATTTAAAATATAAGGTAAATTTCTAGCATTGGTTGCATTTTTTAATGCAAATTTCATGATAGTAGGTAAAACTCTACTTCTAACCGCAGTTTCTTTTAAGTTATTTTCATCTAATCTATCATATTCAGATTGAATGTATTCACTAGTAATATCACCATCAATATTATCGGCATTTAAAATTGGCGTTAATCCACTAAAATAATCAGTAGGTTCAATGGTTTCTAATTGGGTATTATTAATTTCATATGACAAATCTCCTAAGTTTGAATTAGAAGTGTCATAAAAATCAAAGTTAAAATCTTTTAAATTGTAAGCACTGAATTTACCATGTTTCATTTTATGTAATTCATATACTTCTATTAAATTATCATTAGATGCATTGATCGGTTTATTAGCAATAACTCTAAAGCTATTAATATCATATGGATCTTGTATTATTTCTTTAATTTGAGAATATTGATTTAATTTTCTTACTTTTAACCATTGACCGATTTTAATATCACCTAATTCATTTTTATTAACCATAAATGCAGCACCTTCTTTAGCCCCACCGACTGGTGTAAATATATTCCAATCACTAAACTCAGTATTGCTAGTAAGAATTGATTGAATCTCGGAATTTCCATCTACTAAGCCAATATTATCTAAATTACCAGCTTCAAGGTCTATAAAATCAATAAGATTTGTCTTAAAAATACCAAACGCAGTTCTTCTTCTATTATATCCAGAACTATTATCTTCAATAATTATAGAGTTGTTTATAACTGTTGTTTTATATGTTATTACCTCACCTAATTTTATTGAATTAGCAAGAGCAATTGCAATTTGGCTTACAGTCCCATGTGGTGAGAATCTACCTTTAACACCAACACCAACTGATAATGTGGTATCGGCTAAAATTGTGTAATCACCTAAATTATATTTTGAAATTTTAAGTTCTGTTTTATCAGCAATAAAAACTCTATCATTAGGAGACGGTGTATCTTTAATAGTTATTTTTAAAAATCCTTTAGTTGATGGTTTTTTCGGTAAAGCTTCGACTATATTCCCAGTTGATGCGTATCCCGTCAGTTCTTCTAAACTATTTGTAGAAGATGTTGGCAATCTTAAATTACCAAAATTAGTATCATTTTTAATATGGTGAAATCTACCAGATTTATCCTTGATATAATTTAAAGTTGGTATTTTCAAATCATTAGAGATTGGTAACATATCCTCATCAGTCAATGATGTATCATCTAAATTATAGTGTGTTTCGTAACTATCAGGTCTAATGTATATTAAACCATCGTTATTAATTTTATCTATATCAAAAGAACCTTCTTCAATTTCATCAACATACAATCCAAAGTATCTATAAATATTATAATCATCCGCTGTAGTATCATCAAATAAAAACTCTAGGTTGATTAAGTTAGCTGAGATTATTCCGTTCTTTTCAAAACCACTAGTTAAATATTCATTAGAAATAATTTCAGGCTGATCAACTATTAAATAATCTTTAGTTATGTTTACGTTTTTACTAACAAATCCACCGTTTATAGTATCAATACCATTATAAGATGCTGTATTATTAGAATCGAAATTAAATGATATTGGAGATACTGGAAACCCAGAAGAATATACATGGTTGTGTAAATAATCACCTAAATTAGAACCTCTTTTTAGATCATAATTTTTTATTATGGTTGCATTTTTTAAAAGCTCTAGAATTCTATTATTTTGACCTTCAATATCTTCAGAATACTGTGTTGAATAATCAACATCTTTTATTCTATAAATAATAAAATTAGAAGGTAATTTTTTATCTAACCATATCGGGGCTAATAATTTATATTGCTCATCATATAATTTTGTAGAATTAAATGATGCACCATAATTATATTGATCTTCAAATTGTTTGCTATATTCGGCGTAAGCTGTTAAATCTGATAATTTTCTTAAGGTGAAATATCTTTCACTTAAAGGTAAATTATTATAAAATCTACTTACATCATTAGAATAAGTTCCGCTAGATTTAATATCAAACTTTTGATATTGTATCTTAGATAATGATTTATTAGCTTTAAAAGAGCTTAAAAACAAATCCTCGTTTGAATCTACTACTAATTTAATATTACTAGTAAACTTAGGATTAGTTCTTAATAAAGCAAATGAAGCATTATCAACTATATTATTAGAAATATTGAATTTAGTTGTAGCCATCTAAGTGATATTTTTCTTTAGTCTATATATCAACTTTTATGTAGAGCTAATATACATTATTATCTAACATCATAACTATCTGGCAACCCGAAATCTACAGCATCTGATAAAAATACATTTCTAGCGTTGCTGTTAGATGATGATCCAGAAGCAAATGTGTTATAGTTAGTTAATAATGAGGCATCAATAGAATTTATATTTTTACCTAAAGGTCTATATTTAGCATAAACAGATAAATCAAATTTAAAATCATTACCGTTTGAATCTAGAATATCAAGTCCTAATTCTTTAGAATAAGTTATATTTTTATTAAAATCACCACTAACAATTCCACCAATTCTTCCAATTCCAGAATCACCAGGACCATAATAATCGGTCATTCTATATTGGAATACAATATCTAATGTAATTGCATTTGCATTACCACCTGGTATTATAGTTTTACCTGTTTTATTATCTGCATCTACAACTAAAGATTCTTTATTTAATGGTGATACAAATAAGAAAGATCCACATGAATAACCACCTAATAAATATTGGTCATTTGGTTCAAAGGAATTTTTAAGAGTTTTTCTAGTTCCAGCACCTCCTGCTTTATTTATGGTATTTGTTAATTTAAATGCCGTTTGTTGTTTACCATATATAATATCCGATCTTTTAGGTGTAGTTTTTGGAAACCCAACATAACCATTACTTTGGATATTTAAGATGTTTGTATTAGATTCTAATAATGGGTGGTCTATATGCATTAATATACCCTTATTGTACCTTTCGTTAGTTACAGCAGCTAAAGTTGTTAATTGAGGTCCTTCAGTGGTAGATCCACCATTCCAAATAAAATCAACGGATGGATCAACATTACTGGTTGAATAAACACTAACATTAGAGCCTGTATAGTTCCTAGAACCGTCAGCGTTTGATGTTACACCGGTAATATTATAATTTAAACCATATTCATATAAAGTATATCCGGTATCATCCCCATCAATATTTTCGGTCACATAAAATTTTTTGTCATTAGCTAAGTTAGTAAATCTAGAGTTAATAAATTGGCCTCTTAACTGAGATGATTGCTCTGGGCTTGAATTAAACCATTCATAATTAATAATATCTTCGGCATTTAAATTCTGATAAACCACAGGCACTAAATCATATTTACCTTCAGTAGTATAATATGTGTTATCATTTACCTTAGGATCTATAGTACTACCTAATCCAAAATAACTACCATTAGATGAAGTGTATGCTGGTTGAGTTCTATCTCCTATAATTCGTGCAATTAATTCTAAATTAGATGCTTTAGTATTAGAAAGTTCAACCTTAAAGTTTTTAGTTACAATATGTCCTTTAAAATTAGTTTCAGGTAATTCATTAATATAATAACCGGCAAACAATTCAACTTTAGAGTTATTTGTTACTTGAGTTACGTTACCATCTTCATCAATAATACGTACTTGTAATTCTCCGATAGTACCTTCAACTTGTGCTCTTAATCTTAAAATTTCTTCTTGTAATTGTACTAATTTATCATAAACTGAAATCGGTGCTTGTTCGTTAGTTAAAAACCCAGAAGCAATTCCAGTTGCAGTATGTGCAAAAAACTTATCGTTAGTTGTAAAACCATCACCAATGTGTTGATATAACCCATTAGCAGATAAATCAGATTCTATTTGTACTTTAATATTATCAATTTCATTAGAAGATACAACACCACTTAACGAGTCTGTTGCTAATTCTCCTTCTGGAAATTCTATTCTACTTATTTCTGACCAGTCACTTACTACTGGATTAGCCGGGAATCCAGCTTCAGAAACAGATTTAACCATCACCTCTACAATTTCACCGCTACTAATAGGAATATCTAAAGAATTAAAGTTAACTGCTTGAGCGTCTTCCTCACTCTCTGACATCCATGTATAAACTCCATTATCATTTTTACCACGTTTTCTAACCGGACCATCAACTTCTACCCAGTTTGAAAATGCTGCAGTTTTTTCAGTATTATTTACACCATCGTTAAATTTAATTTGTTCGATTTGACTAGTTTTACCATTGGTTGATACATAACGATATCTAATCTTAAATTGAACAACTTCTTGTAAAACTTCTTCACCTACGATTCTAGGTTCTGGCACTGACCAAAAACCACGAATTCTAAATTTAGGAGAAACATTTGCAATATCTGAAGATTCAGCACTAGCCTTAATATCAGTTACTAATGAAGCATATAATTTAGCTTCTGAATCTCTTTCGGATATTAATGAATTTAATTCATTCTTTTGTTTATCCTTTTCAATTTGAGATTTAAATTTACGAGTATTAAGTTCAGCTTTTTTCTGACGTATTGATTCATCTAACTGTTTTAAAGTTTGTTCAGATGCAATTTTATCAGATTTTAACCTTTTAATCTTTTGTGTTGTTGAATTATCAGTTAAATGTTTGTTTATTTGTATTACTTTAAAGTTATCATCTTCAAGCACTGGCGTATTTGGAACTAATCCAACACTTGCCGGTGGAATATAATCAACCTTTAATGATTTAATAAACTGACCGAAATCAGCAACTTCATCCTTATAATATTTAGCTAAACTAACTTGAGTTCCATCAACTTGAGTTAATGTTAAATCATTTGAATAAAATCCAATACCAGGAGAATATACATTAGCTGGAATATTTGAAACAGAATCAATAGGTTTTACAAAAACTATTTGTCTTTCATCAAATCCTATTTTAATTTCAATATCTAAATCTGTATCAATATCTTTATAAATAGATAATTGTGCAGCACCAACATTGATTGGTTCATAACCTTCTAATAGTTCTAATTCAACCTGACTCGTAGAAACATCGATACCTTTAACTAAATAACGTGTTTTATATTCACCTGAATTAATTATTAAAGAATCATTAGTTTTTAAAACTTCAGTGTCTTTTAAATTTTTAGCACTATCACTATATGTTAACTTATTTAAAGTAAATAGTTTTATAGTTTTAGTTTGAGAAACACCATCAACTATTTGTGTTCTTTGTTCATTACTAACTTTAGTTACATCAAAATTACCATTATACTGAATAGTTCTAATAGGCATTTCAATGACTTCTGAGTCAACGTAATATTTTATATTATTATTTATTAGTTCATTCGAGAAAGTATCATAATCAATCTCGCTTTGACCTCTATAGCTTTCTTCAAACTCATCAATCGAGTTAGGGTCATCATTATCAATAATAAATCTTTCAATATAAACTCTTTCAGTTTCTACTGGAATTTGACCACTAACATCTAAACGAACGGTTAATAATGGGTTTAAAAAATCTTCGAAAAACTCATTCAACTTAGTATTAAATTGAGTTGGAGCTGCTAAAGATGTAATAGGCTTTGAAGGACCTTTTAAACGAGTAGTATGTATTTTTCTAAACGAACCATCTTTTAATCTAACATTAGCACTAGAACCTTCAACACCACTAATCTGCTGTACATTTTTATTAAGTCTATCGATTTCTCTTTTTAAATAACCAAATGCTGGTATTTGAACCGTTCGCATAGTTTGGTTATTTGTATCGAATAAATCTAAAGCAACTGTTTCTTTATCAGTTGTAATAGCCTCGTTAATACGATTGAAAGTTTCTAGAGAATTAGTATTTAATTCTAGAAACTGTTCAAGTAATTGTGATATTGAATTGTTTGCACTCATATTATCTTATAATTTCAAGTTCAAAGGTCTTGTTTATTTCATCAACACATATCATTTCGATATATGGTTTATTGCTTAGTAAATCAGTTGAAGGAATACTAGCTTTTAAAATCCAACCGTTTTGTTTATCTGTGTAAATATTTATTTTATGGTTATTTAAATTTAAAATAGGTGTTTTAAATGTAAATTTAATAGTTTGACCTTTTTTAAATGTAGTAACACTATCATCTAAGTATATATTTAGATTATTATTGAATGCGATTTCTTCTAAATAAATCCTAACCAAATTATCGTATTTCTTAATACGTGTCCAGATTGAATCTTTGTCACTATACGATGGATTAAACGGCGTTTCACTATTTAAGTTTGATATAATTTGTCCGTTTGCAATTTTATATGAATATAATTCATTTAAACTATATCCATAGTTAGTATTATGTACTTTAATAGCATTTTTAGATGATTTATCTATTTTAATCCCATCACCAGCTCTTAAAACATCTGTATTATATTGAACTTCTGTAGGGATTTCACCATTAATTATTTGATTTAGCCTTTGGTTAGTAGAACTAAGCATATCTAAAATATCGCTAGAGCTACTAAAGTTTAAAGCCGCGTTTTCAATTGCAGTTTCTAAAGTATTAATCCTACTTACTAAATCTTCTTGTTCTAATTGTGTTAAAAATAAAGTTTCTAAATCTTCAAAACGACTTACTAAATCAGAATAATTTTTATTAGCTTCTATTAATATTTTTGAAGCATTTTCTAAAGATGATGTGGTATCAAAGAATATATCCATTGAAAATGTAGAAAAATCATTGATATTCTTCTCAACTCCAACATTATCTAATGAAGAATTAAATTTAACATTTAATTTTAAGGCATACGCGTTACCATTTAATCCAGTAACATCATTTGGCTTATATTTTGTAAATTCTGGTATGTACCATCCACTCGATCCAGGATCTTGTTTCCAGTTGTCTAATAAAATAATACCATATAAATTAGTACTTTTATTACCACCATTTGATTTTGAATATACATCATAATATACTAAGATCGCATTAAATCTAAAATCACCACCTCTTTTTGAATAATCAAATATATTATTTAATGTGCTATCATTAACAATTTTAGCATATGCTGCTTCATCGAAATCAATTCCGTAATTATATGTTTCATTAACATCTAAGTTAATTGTACTATCAACATTATCAGATATTGGATCTAAATTTATATTAGGATCTGGATGTGTTTGTCCATCTCTACCATTAATATAATTAGTATTTATTGGGTATTGAGTTGCGGTTGTATTATATTCTGATGACTTGAATAAAACTTCAGGTGTATAACCAACACTAGAAGGAACATTTATAAATATTTCATTATAAGTATTACCTTGATAGTTTTTATCATTAGAAACATCAATATCACCGATATACTGTACTAATCTGCTATATTCAGAACCTGTCAATTCTGAATTATTTTCTTCAATTGCTCTTGGAAATCCAGTAGCAGCTTCTTGACTAGTTGCGTTTCTAACCCTAAATGCTCCAATATGGTTTAACCATTTGAATAATATTTTTTCTGAATCTGATGAATATAATGTAGAATCGAAGTCATCATCGTTTAAGATAAAGTCTTCTAAATTTAATGCGTAATTTTGAAATGTTTGTGCAAAATGGCGATTTGCATTATCATCTGGGTCATTACCGTCATACGGCACACCTCCGTCAAATAAATTATCAAATTGTATATAATTGTTTGTTGAACCCTGTGCAGGCACTGATACTACTGGTAAATCTAGTAGTGCAAATTTTGAATATTCAAATACAAGGTCAGGATTATAATAAGCACGAGTAAGATCTCTAGCAGCACTAGAGAAAGCATACATTGTACCTCCTTGTTCTTGTGGTAATCTAATTAATGGTGTTGCCATTTAATTTAAGTTTTATTTATTATGCTATTGTACAATTAAATGATGATATGATACACCACAAATCAGTATCAATATACCTAAGTGTTAATGTACCATTTTCATTTATAAATACAGATGTTACACCTGCTATATTAGTCTCGGCGTTTGTAATATTAGTATTTCCAGATGCTGCAAATAATGTAATTTCTTGACCAATTCTATTTGCATTTGAAATCGTAATATCATCTACTGCTAATTTATAAGTATCTAAAGCATATCCAGTTGTAGGCATTGACGTCTCTTCACTCGGTGTTACTGAATGTACTAAGCCACCTCCTAATATTAATGTGTTTCCTACTGTTGTTTCTAATCCTAATGTAATTGCAGATGAATTAACAGTAAATTTACCACTTGTTAATTGAATCCCATCAGCATTTAAGTTACCTGTCAATGTTAAGGTTTGTGTATTAACATCCAATAAACCAGCAATATCTTCTACTTGATCATTTATTGCTGTAAAGTTATCATTTAACACGATTCTTGATGATGAAAGGCTATCTGTTCCTAAAATTTGTGTAATTGTCGCCATTTTTAAACTATTTTTAAAATATTTTTAGTTGTTTTGTTCTTATTTCCATTTGAATCAGTCAATTCTAATTCAATTGTATAATCACCTTTGTACTTAAACAAATAAGTCAACCATTGATTATTATAATATATATCATCTTTATTTAAGGTGTTATTTATTAATCTCCATTGTTGAGCAACTATACCTGGCATATTACTTAAATCATACGAAAACGTTAAATGATTCAATATGTGTAATGTTGCCTGTGAATTTATAACATATGTATCATCAAAACTTGGATTATAGCTGGTGAAGTTAATTTTATCTGTTATTTCACCACCGAGTGTGGTATTAAATGAAACAGTATTAAAATCATAACTCCTACTCGGTTCTTTACCTACGGCTAAAATATATTCACATATATCTTCTTCTTGTGGGCCAGCACCGCCAGACACATTATCAACTAGTATCTCATTATAGTTAAATCTACTTAAGATTGGATGTTGAATTGGATCTAGGCTATTTAATTCAATTGCAATCGCTTGCCAAGCTGCTAAATCTAGATTATCAACTGGATATGTTGCTTGTATTTTATAAGAATCTGATGATATTTCATTATTAACCGAATTAATCTGTGTAATTTCTAAATTATAACCGTTTGAATAACCATTTAATTTTATTTTAAAAGATGAATTAATATCACCACCAACTCTCGTCATGTTCCAAGTTACCTCAGGTCCATCGTTCCAAACATGTTCTAATAATTCTCGCCATTGGTATGGTCCTGGTGTTTCATTAAATCCACTAGGTTGAGTTGAATCTAAAAATCTACGAACTGTTGAAAATTCAGCACCTTTAGAATCATCTGTGATATAATTAGCACGATCTAGTGTTAAATAATAAGTAGCAATAGAATCTTCTACGGTAGAAGTATTTACTCTACTCCAATCCCAAGAACCACCAGCAGAATTCCAAGTGTATTTGTATTCATTCCAGTTTAATTTCTTACCGGCAAATTGTGTTAGTCCATAGACTTCAACAGCTTTATTTTTAACTTCAATTAGATCCTTTTTAGTTTTAGTACTTTTAACATTATATAGATCGTATAAGTTAGCATCAACTGTATATGTCCCATCAAATGGTAAGACTAATGGAAATACTTTATAATCTTCAATAGCTCCTCTAAAGGCTTTAAAATAGTTTCTTGGACCTCTTAAAACCCATTCAACCTCATATACATTACGATGCCACCAGTTATTCCATTGCAAATGATGATTACCAGTATCTTCAGCATCCATCCATGTAAATTTAGCATCATCCCAAGTATCACCCATCTCTGTTAATTCTAAAACAATAGGTGCTCCAATTGGAATTCCATCTACAGTATTAAAAGTATCTAATGGTTCATTATAATAAGTACTATAAAAGTCTTTAATCGACTCGCTAATTTCAGGTCGTTCATTTAAATTATTAAAATCTTGCGAAAGTCCAGTTAATCTATAATCAACTTTACGTAAATCTTCGATAAATATATTTCTGCCACTCGGTGTTAAGTCAAAATCAAATTCTACACCGGCTTGTTGGTTTTTAATAGCATGTTGGTTATTCCATATATTTTGATTAAACTGTGAAAAATAATCAGCTTCACCTGTAATATCTACAATTTTTGCTTGTAGTGGTAAATATTGACGTTGTAGTTTATTCTTTAAACCGTATAGTTTAATTAATACTTCATCTGGTGAAAAATCTAAAGTCTCTTCAACTCGAGGAATATCCCATTCATCAAACTCCCCGGTTGGTGCATTGATTCGATAGACTAATGAAAATCTAGAAGTTTTCTTTTGATTACTATTTGGTAAATCGTTACCTTTATTTTTATCAGCTAAAAATCCAACTACATCTTGGTTTGGAACTGCAACGGCTTTAAGTTTACCAAAGTTCTCTGCATTTTCATTAATGTTTAACCAATACTCTTTTAGAGTTAATTTATCATATCCGAAAAAATCAATTGCATGTAATAGAGCTTTGTAAGTTCCAATAAATGGTTTGATTTGTGAGGCTTGTAATAGTAATTCTTTACGTTTTTCATTTAAGATCGTAAAATCCGGAGAACCTTCTTGTATATCTGAGCTTTTAAAAATATAAAAGTCTGTGGTATCTAGGTTCATTCCCATATTGGTTAATAAAACCTTTAGTCTTTCATCTTCACCTTCAACTTCACCGTAAACTTTAATACTAGCTATTTTAGCACCTCTAACACCATTTAAATTTTCATAGATGTTAAGTGTTCTAATATGAAAACCTTCAACTTCAGAACTTAATGTCATCCTAGAAATTATTGGAAGTGCTTTTAGATTACTATCAACAACTTTAAATCCATTATCAGTTGAAATAGCAGTGGTAGATGGTAAAATATCTTCAGATTGAGTTTTATCTATGCTAACATATAATTCACCCATTTCAGATTTGGCACTATATAAGTATATGTCTTCACTATCACCGTAATTTAATTTAAATTCAAATTCAAATTTAAAATTACCAGGTGTTTCTGCAATCGGTTTAACATATTGAGTACCGCCAAGATCACCCTTGACCTCTTCTAAGATATGTAGAGTCAACGTTTCATAAAGTCCAGTAGAAACTAATGGTAAATATACAGTACCTTCCCAGATGCCATTATTTTGGACCAGGTTCAATTCATTAGAATCACTATCGTAAAATCTTAATTTATTGTATGCCATTATCTAACTCGACTGTCTTCTTTTTTAATAGTATATGATTTGTATGATTTTAATCTCCCAACACTATCTACTAAATCTGATAGGACTTGTTGTATCATAATTACAAAATCATTCATATAAGCATTTCTAAAAATATAAGATGATAACGAATTCTTTAATAAGTTATTTCTATATGGATTTCCTAAATGCTTTCTATCATCAACAATACTCTTTCGAACATCATAGTTACGTTTTCTCCTAGATTTAAATAAATTAGTTACTAACATTATAATGCTCTTCTATTTTTTGCTTGTATTTGTGTAAATATAGTATTTTTAACTGCAGGTTCATCAAAATAAACTGAAAGAGCTGCCATTTCACCCATTTTTACATCATCTAGTACTTCAGCTCCAGTTCTGTCTTGCCAACCGCCTCTAAAAAGTGCAACTTCTTCTTTTTCTAATAGTATATCGCCAAAAGAATCTAAGTTAATTACATTTTCAGGCATTGCCTGCCCAGGTTCTATATTAATTTTTTGTTCAGTTACTGTTCTTTTAAAGAAAACAAATTTCTGTTTACCATTTCCAATATCTTCTAATACTGGCGTTGACGGAGTTACAGTTACTGTCTTGTTTATATAATACCCATTTCTTCTAGCATCTTCTTCTGCCTTTGAAGTAAATTTAACATTTACAGAATCAATTCCTTCAATTCCTTCTAATAATGCAATAATATCAGATGCTGGTAGTCGATCACGTCTAGTAATATTAATTAAATAATTAGAAATTCTAGATCTAATTTCATTATACAAATTAGATTTTTCAAAACCTTCAAAATATCTTACCTTAATATCCATTCTAAAATATTGTAGGCTCGGTTCTACTATTTTAACTTCAGTAGTTACCATTTGTTGGCCAGAATTTTCAAGTAATTGTAAAATACCATTCTTTTCATCACTAGAAAAGAAAAATTCATTTAAATCTAAATTAAAATAGTCTTTATTTTTAGTTAATTTTCTTTTAGTATCTGGTAACATAAACAAATAAATCACGTTATCATCATCTAAATAACCATCATCGGTTGTATTATATGCATCTAAATAAGAGAACATACCATATCTAGATAAAAAGTGTTCGTAATTGTCTGGAGTTGCTAACACAAATGAGTTTGATTGTAGTGGTGCAATTAATTTAGTTAACTCTATATTTTCAGGATTTGCACCTAATCTTGGAGCTACTGTAAATGAAGATTCTAACACTTCATTTAAATCATATACATTAGCTAAAGAATCTGAACCTTCAGTTTCAAATTTAAAAACTAAATCTTTAGAACCTGATAAATCACCTAAAGTTCCATCAGTTTTTAAATATTCTATAGTAATAGATGCACCTTCAACTGGTATCATACCAAAAGAACCATTACCGAAATAAATATCTAACCCTCCTGTAATTCCAGTTTTAACTAAATATCCTCTAGTATCTTGTTTCATATCGTATAATGAATCATATTTGGTCCATAATTCGCTATTAACACTAACTTTAACTGAATGATGATCGGTTGCCTTTCTAGTTATAATATTAAATGACTGTAATTTTTCACCTGTTCCGGTTACAGTTTGTGTTTCTATTTCACCCTGGATAACTGGAATATAAATGTATTCGGCATTACTCTTATCAATTCTAAATTGATCACTATTTGTTTTTAAAATATATTTTAAACCGTTAGTATTAGATTTTATTATAGTATTTGCTGGAATATTAAGTGCATCACCTGCAATTTCTATTGATGAAGTAACGTTTAAACGAACTTTAATTTCACCCATAGCACTTGCACCTCTAAAAGCATCATGTCCAGTTAATCTAGATAGTCCATATATAGATTCAGGCTGTTGTGCTGTTAATATATTTTGTTCAACCGTTGCATCTTCAACATAGAATAATATCAATTTAGATATATCACTCAATACCTCTAATATTTGAGAAAACGGTGAAGCTGTGGTAAAAAGTTCACCAGTTCTTCCGTATAGTCGAGTAATATAAGTACGAGTGTCATTAATCATTTCATTCGCCTTAACTCTAGCTGTTGATAAGAATTTAAATTCTGCCATTGGTTTATTCTAATATTTTAAATGTAAATACCCATTTTTATTGTAGCATCTACGGTAATGTCTAAAAACATCACATATCTAGTTGAATCTTCTATAAAATCAACCTCAACTGCAACGTTATATTTACTAGCAAGTGGAATATATGATGATATTTGCTTACTAACTATATTTTTAATTTGATAATTATTATATTGTAACTCGTATACATAATCTTCTAAATTTGTACCAAATTCTGGTTTACCTAATACATCACCTCTTCTTGTAAAAAGAACAGTTTCTATCTGTGATAATAGCATAGATATTTCATTATCTTGTTGTAGTTTATCACTTTGATATTTAGGATCACCTATATTTTTTACATAAAATTCCATATACTTATATATTCTTTTAACTATGCATCATCCAATCAGTTCCCTCATCAGATTTTATTTCTTCAATTACTTGTTCTAATTCTGTTTCACCAAGACCTTGAATTAAATCAGGATTAACTTGAATATTACCAGGTAATGTAAAACCAAATATTCCCATTTTTTGTCCTAATGAAATTTTAATTTTAGCTGCACAATATCTAAAGAATGCTTCATCTTCAAAAAGAGCACATTCCGGAATAGTTTCGTAAATCTCACAAATTACATCTCGCTTTGGAGTTTCTCCCATAAATTTTAATTCATGTGTTAGTTGATTATAATGAAAACTTAACGGATTTTCTATAATTTGTCGAGCTAAATCGTAAAATTTCTCTTGAACTACATAATATTGTAAGTTTTCTGCACCGGCTGCAGTATGAGATCCACTGTACATGTTGTTCATTAAAATTCTTTCAGCTGAAAAATCACCTTGTGTAAAATTAATATCCATAGATCCACCCCATCTAGTACCCGCTTCAAAAACTCCAAAAATAGAATATACTTCATTACCGCCAGTTACTGGGTCCATTTTAGGAAATGTAAAACTTCTTTTTTGTTTAAAATATTCAGTTTCAAAAAGATGTTTTGGTAAAACTGCAAAACTTTCTTGCATAGAGTATTCATAGTTTTTATAAAACCATTTTTTAGCTCTTTTTACGATGTTTTGAACTTCCTTTCTGGGTAAATTCATTGGAATCATACAAGATCCTGTAATTTCATCTGCTAATTCATTTACGAAATTAGCAAAACATTCAGAACTATATTCCGGTTCTTGCTGATATGATTCGTCTCCTACAAATATATTACTCATTTTTATATTTTATTTTTATATTTCGTTTGACAATATAATTTCAGTACCGTCAAACCTAGCTGTTTTTTTATCATAATTACCTTCTCTAAAAATACCACCAGTCATTTTACCCTTCATAACACCATTACCATAGACATAGCAGTCATCTAGTTCACAGCTTCTATTAACATATGAACTTTTAATTTTAGATGAATTAATTTTTGTAGAATCGTAGAAATTACAATCAGTAATATCTGATCCATTAATATTAGATCTAAAAATATCACAATATGAAAATTCACCCGCCAGATCACATTCTAAAAAGTCATAACCTGTAATTTCTACACAATAATTTAATTTACCACCATTAACCTGTACTTTACCAAGATCTGTATCATAATTAATATGGCCTTTTGTTAATTCACCATGTGTAAAAAGCTTAATGACTCTATCTTTAATATTTGCCCAATATATATTTATAATTTGAGGTACTTTTACTAAATCAACTGTAAATTCAACGTTTTTCCACTCTCTTTCTATCACACTCCAATCCAATCTAGCATCAATAATCCTTTTATTTTTTGCCAGTATTTTTTTTAATTCAAGTGAATTTAAATTAGTAAAATTTTTAGAGGATGTTGAATTCCATAATTGAATTAAGAATTGATCTAACATATATAAAATATTGTTAGTCTTCTTTTCCCAATCTTTACCTCCGATATATCTAAATTCTAAATAGTTTTTATGTCTTTTATCAAAATTAACACCATAGTATTTAGAATCTGGGAATATAAAGTTTTTCTCACTAATATAATTACCATCAAAAAAATAAGTATCTTCACGAGGTAATACAAATTTAATAGATTTAGCGTATGCAGAGTCTTTTCTACTTGGAAATAATTTAAATACTTGCTCTTCTTTAAAATCTAAAATAAACTTAAGCACATTCATTTTAGAAATTCTATATCTATCTCCTATTTTATCTTTATCAAATGATAGATTAAGATGTATTGATGACCTGTCATTAGTATATCCATTTTCTTCAATCCATTTACAAACATTGATAATCATCAAACGAGCTTCAAAATATGGTATTGCACCTGTAACTAATTCCATTAGTTTAGCACCACCACTCATATCTGGTTCTATTTTGAATTCATCTTTAGTAACTTCAAAGTCACTATGTGCCTTGCTCTCAACTCTTATTTTTTTACCTAATATTATTTTTAACTGCTTGGCAGTCTCATCAATTGGTAAATTTGAATAGAATTCAAACTCAACACCGACTAGTGCATTCTTTAATATATTAGCATTATTAAAATTATCCATACGTATTTAATTAAACTTAAGTTAGTTTATATATTCAAATTTATTTTAAATAAAAAAGGCATCATAAAATGATGCCTTTTAAAATAATTATATTAGATTATAATTTACAATTTTAAAAATACTTTACGAGTTGATGATTCAATTCTAGTTACTTGAACTGTAATAGGATCTCCAGATTTAACATCTTTAAGATCGATAATATCTTGAATTTCAGAAACGTGTAATAAACCTGTAACACCTTCTTCAATTTCAACAAAAAGTCCATAATCTTTAACCGATTTAACAGTACCTTGTATTTCAACTGGAGTTTTAATTCTTTCTTCAATATCTCGCCATGGATCTACTTTTACTTTAACTTCAACCTGTGATAATATAATTTTATTATCATTAATGATTTCTTTTACATAAAATGTAATATCATCACCTGGTGCTATTTCTCTACTCTTATGTTTTGTAAGATGTTCTGGTGTTAAATCATTAACGTGAATCATCCCTGTTAAACACTGGTTAAATTCTACAAATACACCAAACTTAGTTGTCCCGGTTACTTTACCAGTCATTTGACCAGCTGAGCTTTCTCTTAATTCTTCTATTTTAGAAGGAATCATCGCTTTTAAATATTCACGGTGTGAAACTACAATAGTTCCTCTACGTTCTGAAAAACTCATAGGTACTACATATAATTCAGTTCCTACGATAGATTCGAAATCTGCAAGTTTATTTATACCTGCAAGTGAACCTGGCATAAAACATTCAATTCCTTGAACTTCTACGATATATCCACCGCCTGGAATAGTTTGACCTACTTTACCAGTATATGCTGTAGATCCATCTTCAATAGATGCCATAATTTCTCTGAAATTAGCAGTTTTAATACCAGCACTAACAGAACCTAAAACAAAACCACGTCTGTTTGAAGATCCATTATCCAATATTTGAATATCTACTTCGCTGTTTGGTAAGATTTGATCTTTAATCCCAACATCTTCTTTAGACATATCAACATATATCATTTCTCTATAATTGATATCGATCAATGCCCACTCAGTTGATACACTATGTACTTTACCAGTATATGTTGTACCTACATTAATTTTAAATTGAGAAGGTTTTTTATTCTCATGCTCTAGCATTAAATCTAGTAACTCACCAGCATATGGTTCTTTAGAGAATACTCTCCAACCGGAAGGTGCATTAATTCTTTCATTTACCGTTCTATTTCTAGAAGGGCAATCTGATGCGTATGCATCCCAATCGAAACTTTCTAATGGTTGATTAACATTTGTAGTTTCTACAGTTTTTACTTCTTGTGATTCCACGTTTTCGTTTTTTAGTGAAATTCTTTTTTTTGTTGCAACGTCGTTTGACATTTTTTTTAATTTAAAGGTTAATAAAATATTAAGTTATTATATGATTATATATCTAATTAAATTACTAGTGGTACAAAGCCAACCATAGGAACTGGACCTACTGGAGTAGATATACCTCCTAGATATAAAAATTTTAATTGTAATAAATGTTTAGCACAAGCCACTGAAACTGCCGAAGCTACTGCTTTTGAAGCCACTGGAGTTAATGGTAATTTACCAAAACTTTTCCCAGTATTCCAAGCTCTTCTTAAATCATTTGCTAAAGCAGATTCAGAACCATAATATATTGGAGCGTAAATTCCACCTAATGGTGGTGGTACATTACATGGAGGTACTGGCGGTGAATTCTTAAATGGCTGCACGGCTGTACTTTTCCAATAATCTATGATTGCTTTGGCCATCATATTATATCCATCACCATTTATTATAGTTTCATTCTCAGTGGTGGTATTTTTTGAATTACCCCATTTTCTGAGTAAATCCCACCATTTCTTTTTTTCCTCTTTATATGCTTTTACCTTCTGATTTAGCCTACGAGCTTCACCCACATAATTTAAATTATTATTACCGGTAGTATTTAAATTACCATCTATGGATTTAATATATGTAAATTTACAAATATAATTTTCTGGTGTTAGCCAATCTGGAATATTATCTGGTGCATCTTTATGTTCACTTTGAAAAATATATTCATTTAGTGGATTTTCAATAGCTAATCCTAATTGTTGAAGTGTAGGAATCTTATCTCGTAATTTATCTAATTTTTTTCGAGCAGTTACTTGTTGATTTTGAGTAGCTTTTAATCTATTAAAAGCATCTACATCTGTAAGTATTGCATTTAATAGTTTTTCTTGAGCCTGGTAGTAATCTTCTATTAATTCATTAACTTTTTTAATAATATCTTTACCTAATTTATTATTAGGACCAATATCTAAACGATCTACCCAATCTCTAAAATCAGTAGTATTATCATTTTGATATAAAATTCTAGTAGCTAATATTTCTATTATTTCTTCTCTGGTCATTTCAGGTATTAATGGTCTAGGTTCTCTACCAGCACCTGGATCTGTAATTTCAGTGGTATTTACAACTTCACCGCTATCATTTATTTCAACTGTGGCACTTTTATTTATTTCTTTAATAATCTTACCATCTTTGTCTAAAACATCCTTAAATGTATATGTATATGTCCCTGGTGTATTGTCTATTCTAACTTGTAAAACACCATCAGAATCTGGACTTAAAACAGGTTGTATTACACCATTTATATCAAATCTAAAATCGTATCCAACATCTTTAGTAAAGTTTGAAATAGTCATAGTAGCATATAAAATACCATCATTACTATTTTGAATAGCTAAATTTGCATCCGAACTATTTTGTTCTATCATCTTGTTAAAATCAATACCCGCATAAAAATCAAGTTCTTTAGATACTGGGCATGTTGATGAAAAAAGTGAATAAAATTTAAATTTGGTTAAAGTATCTTGGTTTTCTTTGGTCCATTCTTCTATTTCACAAAGTGGATCAAAATCATAATCAATATTAGGAAGCGGTTCAAAAAAATCAGCAAAGGAATTCATTTCAAATTTATCCTCAAACTTAATTGTTTCATTTTCATAAATTTCTTTGAAGGCTTTATCGAATCCCTTTTCTAAAATAGGCTTTTGTCCAGCAACATGTGTATTTCCAAAAGTAGTTTGAGATTGACCAACGGCTGTAAAATATTCATTGGCTAAAAAAATAGCGAAGTCTCCTATTTCTGGAGTATTTGGGGGAAATCCCATACTCTCTGCGCTCCTAGATTCTAATTTTTTAGAGACGTTATTTACAAATTTGGGCCATTGTGCCGGCATGATATATTGATTTTATAGATTATATATACTACTTATTTCGCTGCTGATAATCTTCATGTGTGCTACTCAATTCACTAATAGTAATAGGAGTTGGAGCGGCTGGAGGTCCAGAAGGACCAACACCGGTTGGATGAAAGTGATTTTGATAATCATCCAATAATTTTTGTAACCATTCTTGTAATGATCCACCTCGAACTACTGGTTCAGTTTCATCTTCAGAATCTTCACCTGTATTAGAAAGAAATACATTACCAGCATCTAAGAATATCTTTTCATCAGTTGTTATTTTGATAAAGCCTTGTTCATCAATTTGAATCAATGGTCGCTCTTTAGCACCAGACCCTCTAGCAATTACCAGTCCATCTTCTGGTGAATGATAGATTCTAATGTTACGAACTTCATCATAAACTAATGAAACTACATCTTGAGCAGCTTCTGATTGATCTAGTATATCCTCTTTTAATGCTTTACTTTGATTAATTTGAAACCAATATTCTGGGTGATATAAATTACCATTGTCAAAACGAACTGCCACAATAGTTCCTATATTAGGAATTGCATGTGAACCAACATGATCTCGAGTCATTGAAGTGGCCCATGGAATAGCTTCATCTGGTAATTGGTCAAATTTACCATATACTTTAATACGGCAACGTCCTAAGTTTTTAGGATCTGCATTATCAACTACCTCACCTAACCAATGAGTATCTCTTAAATTGTCTTTATATAGTTCGTTATCGTTCATTAATCAAATACATTACCTAATGAGTTCTGTGCTGCATTATTTAAAGAATCACTAATAGAATCACCTGATTTACCAAAAAGGTTTTCTTGAATGTTAGTTCCAATGTTTCCTCTTAAACCAGTCACATCGGTCGCCCCGTCAATACCTCTAACTACATTTTGATAAATATTGTCAATACTAGGTATTCTGTTAACTGTTAAATTTCTAGCAGCTTGAACTAATTCATTCTTTTTTTGTTCTCCAAGTATTTTTAAATCTTGTGTTGCTCTATCTTTTAATTCACCCGCCTTTTTATTAATTTTATCATTAACATAATCATTTAAATTATCGGCTGAATAGTCTTCACTTTCATGGGCAGGTGAAAGATTATCTGGTTTTAAATCTTCTATAATACCATTTAAAACACGAGCTTCAATAGGGTTAGATGATTCATAACTAATTACAACCTCATTTACAGCACTATCGGTTGGTGATTTTTGTAAATCTGCAAATGGAGTAACACCAGATGCTATATCAAATTCACAGTGACCTAATCCAAACATGAAAAAAGGTCTACCGGCAGAACCAGATATACCTGCGTTTGCATTTTCAATATCAATACTAGGTTTTATATTATCAGGGAAATTCTTTAAAGCAGTATTAGCCTTAATACCGTTAAGTGTTGGTTTAGATAGATTTTTAATTTTACGAACCTCGGTTACATAAACGTACATTCTAAATTTACGTAAGTTTCCTGGTATTACCCAATTCCATTTATTTTCATCAAAACAAGCCTTTCTATATAAATGCATTAAACCTGCGATTGGTAAATTTAATGATTCTAAAGTCCCGATAGTTAATTTAGCATCATCGCCTCCCCAATAAGCGTTCATTGGATCAAATTGTTGTAATCTTTCCAATCCACCTAAGCTTTGCCAATACCATGGCATTTCAGTGTTAATAGTTTTTAAAGCTTTTTTAAATTCTCTAAAGGCTGCTAGTTTACCAGCATAATATGATGCAGTATTATCATTCCCATCAGCTAATTTTTTTAAAAAATCTTCAGCAGGTCCTGAAAAAAGAGGTGAATTTGATCTATCATTATAATCAAACAAGATAACAAATGACAAATAAGTCGGATCCTGGTATGGGAACTGACTAGTCTTTGCTTTTCTAAAGTCTGTGATGTTTTTAAAATCTGCCATGTATTATTTATTCCTTTTTCTTAACCAAGATTATTACTTCTACTTGGCCATTCTCTTCTTAATAGATTCAATTCTTGTGATATCTTTTGGGTTTTACTACTGTATCTATAAATGATACTACCAATTACATAAAAACCGCTTAAAAAACTATCTATTGCAGTTCCATCAGATAATTTATCTGAATCATCGGTTGCTGGCTGTGACTCAAATCCCCTTTCACTTTTACCTTCTTTTAATAAAGCATCTGCTCGTACTTGAGAATCAGTACCATTATAAATTGCTACCGGTACTTTTTGAAATCTGTGCAATGATGGATTAAAAGCTGGTAGTTCAACTGTTAATGATAGTTTATCTAACTCTTCTAAATTTTGTTTATTATGTATTTCAGCAAATGTATAATTTAAATGAGTATTTGAAGTATCTGGATCTGTGTTTTTTCTACCCATATACTTGAATTTAACCTCCTTTTTATATCGCTCTTCATCTCGGCGACCTTTTAACGGCTCTTCAATATCTTTCATTTGATTAGAGCTTAATGGCTCAATATCAAAACTAACTAAACCTTCTTCTGAATCATTTTCAAAAAATTGCAACGTTCTTTTATAACCGTTCTTTTTAACTTTAGAACCACTTTTATTATTTAAGTTAAATCTTAAAATATGTGCATTTGTTGATTCATATTTTGGATGATTACTTAATAATAACTCACCTTTAATTTCATTTGAACTATTATCATCTCTAAGGGTATCATTAAAGTTTTCAATATTATTCATAATAATATCTTCAAAGTCTTCTTCTGAATTTAAAAGAGCATTCATATCTACATAGTTTATATAGTAATAAGGATCTATTCCGACTGTTTGAAAGCTTTCTTCACCAACATAAGAGTGTTTCACTAAATCTTGTATCGTTTCAATTATCGGTTCATATGCAACTACTAAATTCATAGAGTCATCTGATGCATCTATATTAGTAGCTAAACCTAATTCTAAATCAGTAGCTATCATCTCTAAGTGATCTAACGAAGTTCCAGCATCGTAGCTCTTGCAATCCTCGGCATATAAACCAGGAACTTTCATTCTCCCAGAGAAACTATATTTTCCACCACCCAATCCTTGTTCAACTGCAGAACGTTTAGGACTATCAACTCGATCAATATCAAAGTCTATTCGCATATCCTTATATTGTTCTTCTTGCCTAGCTGCTATTCTTAGATTAATAACATCACCATCTCTAGGAAATGTATCGATATTAAATTGACCTTCAGTATCTACGATTGTTAATTCAATTGTAGGGATCATTCCATCAACTCTAATTTCTAAGCTTTTAATAGCTTCATCTCTAAAATCGTACCCATTAATCATTATAAACGGAGTACCATCAAATCCGTAACCACGGCTCGTATTATTATCACCACCCTCTTCATTAAATGATTCAAATTCAAGTTCATCTAATTTAATTGTAGGTTCTGTTATTGTAAGTATATGATTACCTAGTGCCATTAATGTTTATCTTACCGTTTTCTATTATGATATTCTTCTCACCTGGTTTTAAAATATTAGGTGGTACTATTTCTTTAGACCCATTTGCTTTTTGAGCTGCTTTTCGTTTCAAGTATTCAACTCTTTTTGCATCACGCTCAGTTAATCTTTTACTATTAATAAATTGATCACGTATATCTAGTTCTGAAATCTCTTCAGAGGCCATTGGATTTACTCGCTTCCATTTTACTAATGGGAATTGATCATCTGGTATTAATAAAACATCACCTTCATTTATTGAAAATGGATTAGAGATGCTATTATACTTTAATATTAATTCAGCATTATCAATATCTCTATAATAAGCATTAGCGATTAAATCAATTCTACCTATTTCATCTTGAGTTACAGTATGTGTTGCTATAACTTGAGTATTATCATTAAAAATAATGATAGGTTCAGTCATTCTCAATTTATCTCCAAGTATCTGCTTATTATTTAATATTTTAAAATCCATCCTATCCTAAACCAATTTTTTTGAATTCATTAGTGTATTTATCACTTGTTCTATCTGCATTACCGTATGCACTAATATCTGTAACCTGATCTAAACTAGGTGCATCTGCTGGTTGGATATAAAATCTACCGCGACCGGCATTAAACATACTTTCAATTTCTGCTTTATCCCTAGGGCGCCCAGGTTTTAAAGTTATTGATACTACTAATTTTTCTGGAAAATCTTGAATTCCCATTGGTCCTTCAAAATTAATTTCAGTATTAGTACACACTAAATTACCTAAAACCATAATTGGATTTAATGGATTTCCAACAGTAACATGCCATTGCCCAGTAGGATCACCTGTTAAAAGTGATTGAACTGCTTGTCCACCTTGTGGTGAATTTAAAAGTTCCATTAAACCACCTCCAACTATATTGTTTAAAAATTTACTATCACCCGAAGTAATTTTTTTAGCATCATTAAATAAGTTCTTAGCAGTACCACCTAAATCTTTCATAACACCAGCTAAAAATCCACCAAAATCACCAGATTGTATTTTCTTAATATCACCAAGGGGTTTTGCAACACTACCGTCGCCAATATATCTAACATCACCTCCCCAAAATGGTGCATTATTATATGTTAGTGCTAAAATATTTGCTAATTGATCTAACATTAAAATTTTAGGATTAGCACCTTCTAAAGATTTTAAATTATATTGAAATTTAAGTGTAAATTCTTGTGAAAATGTTAAACCTTGCTCTCTAACAACTACTTCTTTTATAACATTAAGAGGACCATATACATGGTTTGGATATGTATTACTAAAAGCATCAAAACCCGCGTTTGCCTTTGAAACAGCATCATCGTATCCAGATTTACCGTTTGCAGAATTTGCAGCTGCTCTTAAAAATCTGTTTGAATTAATTTTATTTCCAAGAATACCACTACGAGCACCTCGCTGTGATTGTAATGTTTGAACTTGTGCTTCTGCATTTTTCCAATTAAATCCGTGTGAAAACTTAATAATATCTGCTAAATTATTTCCAGGTTCTTCTCCTAAAAATGTAATAGCTCTGGCTAAATCCGGTTGTGAAACATCAATATTGGTTTCACCTTTACCATTGGTTGCCTTTGGGCTAATAATATCATCAGGTGCTGGATATGCAAAACGCCTTAGTGTTATCATCATATTGTTAGGTATTTTACCAAAATATTTAGCCAATGCAAAATCAGAGTAACTATAGTTATATCCCTTCCCACCACATTTACTAGTAGTTGTAATTATATTAGTAGCAGTTGGGTTTTGTAAAGTATTTAAATCTATTTTATTGTAAAATTTAGAGTTTTCACCTTTACCACCTTCAGCAATTAATGGATTTCCTCTAAAGTCAATAAGTGCAAATTTATTAAAAGTAGATGTGGGTTTTTTACCCATACTAACATCTGCGCCTTCTGGTGTTTTATATGAAACCGATTCAAATTCATCAGTATAATAAATCTCTTCATTTTTAACAGGAGTATTTGTCTGACTAGTAGTATTACTCGTACCTGCGACTTCACCATTGCTAGGTGGATTTTCAGATTTCAACTCATTAGTTTTATCACGTAATGGTTCTAAAATTCCATCTAAAAATTCTTGGTTAGCACCTTCTGGATTTTCTAAATCAAAACTAGGTAGTGAAATACTCATATTAATATACAACTTATTTTATTGTATATATTCTAGTTTATTTAGTCAGTTTCATCCAACTCTTTGCTATCAGGTCTAAATAATAGTTTATCAAAATATTTTGGATCCTCTGGAACTCGATCACCTAGAAACTTTTTTAAGTGTGCTTCGAAAATACCCCTAGATTTATAGTGATATTGACCTTTAGAATATGATGATCTATTAACCATTTCATAAAGATCTTTGATTGACTTTTCAATTAAAAAGTCTTGTATGTTATTATATAACTCTGAAATTTGGTTATATGATTTGGTACACATCACAGAATCTACGACAACGAAATAGGTTTCTTCATTGGCATCAATATGTTTTTGAAACTGTTCTCGTGTTTTGTATTTTTGCCTATTTAATTTAAATTTAGTAATACTATTACTATCAAAATCTCTATTAAATTTCATGCCAAATAAATACCTCTTTAAAAAATTAAGATCATCATAAAACTTAACTATTTTAATCTTATATTGTGGCATTATATCGTCAAACTTAACGTCATATATGAGTGCTCGAACAGGGAAAACTATGTTAGAATGTCTGGCATTTGAAATAAGGGCGTGGATATATTCACCCTTACTGAAAAGTCTATGTTTAATCATTGTCTATAAATTTAACACAGTCAAACTTATTTAAAATGTTTTTATCGGGTACTTGATCCATGTTTAATACATTTAAAACCATAGTGTGTTTACCATCAGTATGTGTATTAATCAAATCTTTAAAATTAGTTACAGTTTCTAAATTCATATTTAGAAATGAATATACTATAGTATCTATTTCCTTTTTACCTGAAAAACAAGATTTTAGCATATTAATAATATTTAATCCAATAATTGAATCATGTGGTATATTCTCATAAGGATCTGCCTTAATTAATTTGCTTTTAATAAGAGTATAATCTATAACTGCTACTTTTTCAGATTCT
>Ga0209136_1000497_pt1 | contig 28143 bp, 25 predicted proteins | sample SaaInl0LU_22_DNA_FD_184640 | JGI IMG/M metagenome (GOLD analysis project Ga0209136, IMG submission 184640) | Marine microbial communities from expanding oxygen minimum zones in the Saanich Inlet - ESP_90LU_22_DNA (SPAdes) (version 2) | ecosystem: Environmental > Aquatic > Marine > Intertidal... | reverse complement strand
CGCACATGTCCTAAAAACAAATTCCCTATATACGGCAAATTTTCTTCTTGCCATGCAATGTCATCTTTCTTATCAGGATTGTCATTCAAGCCTTGACTCAATCTTTCATTGATTTGAGCAAAAATATCTTGAATGGGCTGTGACTTGTTCGAGCGTACTCTACTGATATACCTTGTTCCTGGGCTCACGTTGAATTTCAAACTTGCAAAACCTGCGCCATCTTGGCCACGATTGTGCTGCTTTTCCATCAACAAATACATTTTGTGAATTCCGTAAAATGCAGTACCGTATTTTTCTTTGTAATATTCCAAAGGCTTTAGCAAGCGGACCATTGCAATACCGCATTCATGTTTGATAGCGTCACTCATAATATTTCTAGTAAGTACAAATTTAAACTCTATATTTTCTGGTCAGTTAAGACCTTTTTTATTTTGAAAGAGACATTTCGTATTGTGTCAATGATTTGAACTGCTCCAGTCTGTCAAAAATTTCTTCTTTTGTCAAATTCTGCATGCGTTCTGTACCAAATTTCTCGACACAAAAAGAGGCCATGTTGGAACCGTACACAATCGCGTTTTTCATATTCTCAAAGGAGGTGTCTTTTGTTTTTGTCAAATACCCGGCAAAACCCCCTGCAAAAGTATCTCCTGCTCCTGTGGGATCAAACACTTCCTCCAATGGCAAAGCAGGCGCAAAGAAAATTTGATCTTCTCCAAACAACAAAGCTCCGTGTTCCCCTTTTTTGATGACTACATATTTGGGGCCCATCTCCTGAATTTTTCTCGCTGCTACTCTCAAGGAATACTCCCCACTTAACTGGCGCGCTTCTTCATCATTGATGGTAATCACATCCACTTTCTGAATCACCTCTTTCAGTTCTTCCAAAGCAATGTCCATCCAAAAATTCATCGTATCCAATACCACCAATTTCGGTGGTACTTCAAGCTGTTCTAAAACTGCATTTTGAACCAAGGGATGCAAATTCCCCAACAGGACAATTTCTGCATCCCTAAAATCTTGAGGTACTTTGGGTTGAAATTGTTCTAATACATTCAATTCGGTTGTCAAAGTATCCCTAGAATTCATGTCATTGTGGTACTTTCCACTCCAAAAAAACGTTTTTCCGTCCTTGACAATTTCTACCCCTTGGGTATCCACTTGTTTCGCGTTCAACATTTTTAAATATTCTTCTGGGAAATCCCCTCCAACAATCGAAACAATTCCAGATTGTATGCCAAAATTTGCAGCAGAAAGACCGATATAAGTTGCGGCACCTCCTAGAATTTTATCTGTTTTTCCAAAAGGGGTTTCAATCGCATCAAAGGCTACGGTACCAACAATCAATAATTTGCTCATATTTTCTTTCCTGTTTTTGATCCTACCCAAGGCAGGAAGGTTTGAAGTTTCTAGTTTTGGCTATTCGCATTCAAACTTTTATCTGTATTTTTGTAGTCATTAAAAACACTGTTTTTAACACAATGCAAAAATAAGTTTAAAAAATGACTATCAAAGAAATACAGGAAGAAATTATTGACGAGTTCGACCTCTTTGAAGATTGGATGGAACGTTACGAACACCTCATCGACCTCGGAAAATCTTTGCCGCTTATAGAGGAACGTTTTAAAATGGACGAGAACCTGATCAAAGGGTGTCAATCAAAAGTATGGCTTCATGCGGAAATTGACAACGATCAGTTGGCCTTTTCAGCTGACAGTGATGCTATCCTGACCAAAGGAATTGTGGCGTTGCTTTTGCGTGTTTTTAACGGTCAAAAACCTTCAGATATCATCCATACTGAAATGGATTTTATCGACAGAATCGGACTGAAAGAACACTTGTCGGCTACACGTGCAAACGGATTGTTGTCTATGATAAAGCAAATAAAATTATACGCACTTGGCTTTCATGCAAAAATGTCTTAAAACATTGAATTGCAAGCAGCAGGTGAACACACTCCTCTGACTTAAAAAGAAATAGTACCTTTGAATCATTCGAAATAATTAAGAAAATGCAAGAACAAGAAATTACAGATATCGGAGAAAAAATCGTTCAGGTTTTAAAGACCATATTTGATCCTGAAATTCCCGTAGACATCTACGAATTGGGGTTGATTTACGACGTGATGGTCAACGATCAAAAGGAAGCCAAAATTTTAATGACTTTGACTTCTCCAAACTGTCCTGTTGCAGAAACATTGCCAAAAGAGGTGGAAAACAAAATCGAAGAACTCGAGGAGATTGACAATGCAGAAGTAGAAATTACTTTTGATCCCACTTGGACGCAAGACATGATGAGTGAAGAGGCCAAGTTAGAACTTGGATTTCTTTTAATTTTGGGTATTGAAAACATCTTTTTTTCAACGAAAAACTCAAAACCAAGAAATAAAAATGTAAAAAAAGCCATGGATGCAATTGTAAATAGAGTTGCCAACAGCAAATTGAAAACCATCGATTTAGAAGATTTTTACCCGGAGGGCAAACGGGTTGTTTTCGATATCAAACCATGGCTCTTTCAAGGGTTGATTCTGAAGGAAAAAGATTTCAGAGCGGCGATGGAAACATACGACTGGACCACACTCACAAATAGCTATATGGCTTTGACATGTAGTTCAGACGCCATCATTCCCTCATGGGCATACCTTCTTATTGCAACCAAGGCAGCACCCCATGCAAAAAAAATTATTGTAGGAGATTTGAACATGCTTGAAACTGCAATTTTTCAGGAGGTCATCCATCAGTTTCCTGTAGAAGATTACCGAGACACCCCTGTTATTATAAAAGGCTGCTCGAATAAACCCATCCCCGAAAGTGCGTATACACAGCTTATTACTAGGCTATCGCCGTTGGTAAACAGTCTCTCTTTTGGAGAAGCCTGTTCTACTGTACCACTTTTTAAAAAGAAAAAATCGTAAGCTTTTGATCATTGAAATTTCCCATTGAAATCAATTAAATCAAATATTTATGAAACAAATTTTTACCATGGCGCTCCTCTTTGTAGCAACCGCCAGTTTTTCTCAACAAGATGCTTCTCATTGGAAGCGTAAAGGAAACCTCAATTTGCTGTTCAATCAGTCTGCCTTCAATAAAAAATGGTTGGGAGGTGGTGTCTCGAACATTGCAGGAACCCTAAATTTTACTTATGAATTCAATTACGCAAAAAACAATTGGACATGGGACAACAGATTGGCTGCTGCCTATGGATTGACAAAAATTGAAGATCAGAGTGCAACCAAGTCCGAGGACCGGGTGGAATTCCAATCTGTAATCGGAAAAAAATCAGGAAAAAATTGGTTCTATTCGGGAGTTTTGAATTTCAAAAGTCAAATGGCCCGCGGCGAAGACAACGAAGGAAATTACATTTCGCATGCACTTTCTCCTGCGTATCTTCAAACAGGTTTGGGAATGTTGTACAAACCTTCTGAAAATTTCAAAATAAACATCGCTCCCGTCACAAGCAAACTCATTTTAGTGGACAAACAATTTACAAATGAGGGCAGTTCTTTTGGAGTAGGTGAAGGAGAAACAAGTCGCTTTGAATTGGGTACAAGTATCAACCTCTATGCAAAATACGAAGGGCTTTCCAATATTTCTTTTGAAAACCTATTGAACTTGTATTCGAATTACTTGGAAGATGCGCAAAATGTAGACATTGATTATACTTTGAATGTCGTTTTGACCATCAATAATTACCTTTCTACAAACATTTCTTTCCAGGCCATTTACGATGACAATGCCATCGGAGATGTGCAAGTAAGAGAAGTTTTTGGCTTGGGTGTAAATTACGATTTTTAGTATTTAAAAGACATAAAAAACCGAACAAAGTTCTCTTTGTTCGGTTTTTTTTAGGACTCCTCCGTATACTCATTGTACAAAAAGTTGTTGTACGGAAATCGCTTGATATGAATTTTTTTTACCTCTTCATACACCCGGTTTTTAAAATCGTCTAAATTTTCTTTGTTCAAGGCGGAAATAAACACGCAATTGTTTTCCATCTTCGACATCCATGATTTTTGCAACTCTTCTAGTGTAAAATGTGCTTTTGTTTTTTCCATCACCAAATCATCCTCTTGAATGGTTTCGTGTGTATACGCATCAATTTTGTTGAAAATCATCATAGAGGGTTTGCCTGAACTCTCAATTTCCTGTAAGATTTTATTCACCGATTCAATATGGTCTTCAAAATTTTTATGTGAAATATCCACCACGTGTAGCAAAAGATCTGCCTCGCGAACTTCGTCCAAAGTAGACTTGAAGGATTCTACCAATTGCGTCGGTAACTTTCGAATAAATCCTACCGTATCGGTCATCAAAAACGGTATGTTTTTTACAACCACTTTCCGGACGGTCGTATCCAAGGTTGCAAACAATTTGTTTTCTGCAAACACTTCGGATTTACTCACCACATTCATCAAAGTGGATTTCCCCACATTGGTATAACCTACCAATGCGACACGTACCATTTTTCCTCTGTTTTTACGTTGTACAGCCATTTGTTTGTCAATGACTTTTAATTTTTTCTGAAGGACGGTAATCTGATCTCGCACAATACGCCTGTCTGTCTCGATCTCTGTTTCTCCCGGACCTCTCATTCCAATTCCCCCTTTTTGTTTGTCGAGGTGGGTCCACAATTTGGTCAATCGTGGCAATAAGTATTCACACTGTGCCAACGCTACTTGTGTTCGTGCATAGCTTGTTTGGGCTCTTTGAGCGAAAATATCCAATATCAAATTGGTTCTGTCTAAAATTTTACAGTCCAATACCTTTTCAATATTTCGCAATTGTGCAGGAGACAATTCATCGTCAAAAATTGCAGTCCCTACATTGTGTGTGTCTATATATCGTTTTACTTCTTCTAGCTTTCCTGTCCCAATAAAGGTTTTGGGGTGCGGTTTTTCTAATTTTTGCACATAGCGCTTGATGGAAACCCCTCCTGCTGTAGTCACCAAAAACTCCAACTCATCCAAAAACTCAGTCGATTTGTCCTCGTCTTGATGTTGGGTAATGACCCCAATCAAAACGGCTTTTTCCGAACTTACCTTTTTCTTATCTATCATGCTGCAAATGTACGCTTTTTGTAGCGTCAATAAATTGTTGAATGGATCTATTTTTGTAACTTGAAATGGATTGTAATTTCAAAAAAAATGTCTGTGCAAAAATTTTCTGTCGCTTTTTACAATGTCGAAAACCTCTTTGACACCGAAGATGGGAAAAACACCTTGGACAAAGATTACACCCCAAAAGGCAAAAAAAAATGGGGCCCGTATCGATATCAGTTAAAGCTGAACAAAATCGGAAATGCTCTTTCAAAAATTGGAGAAGAATGTTGTGATCTGCCTCCGTTGCTTATCGGACTGGCAGAGGTTGAAAATAGTCAAGTTTTAAACGATTTGACCCAGTCGAAGCATTTGAAAGAAATGCCTTATGCAGCCCTGCACTACAAGTCTTCGGACGAAAGAGGAATGGACACTGCTTTGATGTATCGGACAGATTATTTTCAAGTGCTCGAATCCAAACCTCTCCATTCCGTCTTATTCGACAAGCAAGGCAAGAGAGAATACACACGAGACATTTTGTATGTAAAGGGATTGTTTCAAGGAGAAACATTGCATGTGTACGTCAACCATTGGCCCTCAAAACGCACCGGACATGAAGAGACGAAAACAAAAAGAAATGCCGTCGCTCAATTTTTACGAACTGCCATAGAAAACATCCCAGAAAAAAACCCAAACATCCTTGTGATGGGCGATTTCAACGACAATCCTACTGACGAAAGCCTGGCTACACATTTGAACCATCCGGTACTTACCAATCCCATGCTGCCTCTTTTCCAAGAAGGTCAAGGTTCGTCTAAATTTTATGGGAAATGGATGCTCTTTGATCAAATTTTGATTTCAAAAAATTTGGTGAAAAGCCCGAAAATTCAATTTCAAAAAGCGAAAATTTTCAACGCACCATTTTTAACAAACCCTTTGGGAAAATTCAAAGGAGAACCTTTTCGAACCTACACCGGAAAATATTACCTCGGCGGTGCGAGTGACCATTTTCCAGTATATCTTATTTTTGAAACTTCGCATTTACAAAAATAACAACTCCACTTATCGAAAACCGGGCATAAAATCTTGGGGTGCAATTTGTGCGGTGCCCTTTGTTTTGGTAAATACCTCCCACTCAGAAATTTCAAAATCCCTTCCCGAGAAATCAATTTCTCTCTTTCGAATGGCTCGCCCATCCGTATATTCCCAAACGTTTCCTGAACCATCTTCTCCAACAACTCCGTAAATATCATGTCGCGCTCCCGAGGAATCTAACAGCTCATAAACATCGTCTCCATTTCCTGAAATATAAGAATCTGTTATATTTACAGGTATTTCAAAAATAGAAGAAAACGCCGTACCTGCTATAATATAAAAGGCTTTGACATCTAAAACTCCCTTTAATAATACACCTTCTCCTACAGCAAGCTTTGACCCATTGATGTATTTTTTCAAATGCCAACCTGACAAATCTACCGGATGACTTCCTGCGTTGTACAATTCTACAAAGCGCGCCCCCGTGCTATTTTCCGGATCTGCTATTTCTGTGATCAATATTTGGGGATTTGTGGAGGGGCAGTTTTTGTATTTCTGAGAAAAGGACACGTCCTCTAGTTTGCGAAGCTGTATTACCGGCAAAGAATTTTTCTTGCAAAGAACACCTGTTATTTGACCATTTCCCGTGGGAAATTTTTGCTTTGAAAAATGAGCAGTTCCTCTCGTAAAAACACCTATTTTTTGATATTCCCCGCAACTTTCCAAAAATCGAATAGCCTCTTCTGTGCCAGAAAAAAAAGTGAATGCCTTCCCTTTTTCTTCTTTGGAAAGTTGCATGTCTAACAAAGAGACCAATACATTTTCTGGACGGAAAACAGCAAGATTTGCTATTTTCTCCGGAATCAAATCTTGTTTTTCTTTTGTCTCTATTAAAAATTCGTGCAATTGGTCTTCTGAAATTTCTCCAACAGTACCCTTCTTATACACACCTACTGTCAATTTTCCATCAACCTTATCCAGATAGAGTCTGTTGAGTTTCAGTCGTATTTTTTGACCTATGGCATAGGTTTCAAAATAATTTTCTTTCTCTATTAAAACCCGTATTCCTGCTTTCGGGTTTTCAGCGGCATCTTGCAAAAAGATCTCGTTCTTAAAATTGCCTTCCTCGTCTGAAGATATCACGAAGCCTTCGGCGATAAAATGTTCGTCAACTCCAAATTCTAGCAATTTACCATCATACTTCGCTTGTAAATCGATCATTGAAATCGTCGGCGTGAGCAACTCGCTCTCTTCGCAACGAACTTGATTCAAAAACACATCTTCTGTATTTCGAATCACTAAATAATATTGGTCGTATCTTTTTTCTAAAACGGCAGTCAATTCTCCTTTTTTTGCAGAAATCCGTTGGCTTTTAAAACTTGTAAAGCCACTATTTTTCAAAATTATTTCCTCAGCACCTACACAACCTAGATTCCATTGTTGCAATCTGAATTCAACCGCCTGTGTATTGTGAACATTCGCATAGGTTTTTTCAAGTTCCTGTGTATGAAATTGTACTTCATGAAATACCAATAGCATCCCTGTATCTTCTTCATTCAACTCAGAAAAATGTCTTGTTTTGGGAACCAACACACCTCTTTCACAATTTTTTAAAAAATACTGCTCCATTAAAAAAGATGAAATATTCTCCAAAACACTCCCTCGAGCTTCGCCGATAGTCAAATGTCCAAAGTGATAACCGATTGCCAAACCTTTTAATTTCACAAAAACCTTTCGTCCCACTTCATAAATTGTATGATATTCTGTACGATCTATCGCAAAACGAAGTGCACAGGAGGGGTTTTCCAAAGCGTCCTGTAACATCATTGTTTTGTAAAAGTTCCCATCTCGATCAGAAGAGACCACATATCCTGAAATCACCATCTCTTCTGTAAACTCTCGAACTCCAAATCCTGCCATTGCTTTGATTTGCTCCATTGTATGCGTGACTTCTAATTCTTTTTCATCGCATAGAATTTCTGGAACTGAAAAGCTTGTGTCGTTTGCACATGCATACAATGCCAAGAACAAACTTCCCTTAACGAGCCAATGTTTCATTTTTTTCATTTTTATATTTTTTATTAAAACCGATAAGATAGAATTAGAAAATAACTGGCTGTTTTTCCAAACCAATACTTACTTCCGAACAAAGGGAATTCTAATTTTCTATCCTTGTAAAAGCCTGGATAATTTGCATTTCTTGACTGCTCAAAACCGCCTGTTTTATAAACGGTCCCAAACAAATTGTTTGCACTTAAAAACAAACTCAAATAGGCAGCGTTCCATTTCCAAGATTTACCTCCTACAAGATTCACCAAGAATGGAGGGGATAGTTTTTCTTGTCGCAACAAGCTCCCTATTTCTTTGTTGCTTATCTGCTCTCCAGTAACCTCGCTGTTGAAGGGGATTCCATAGGAGTCTAAATAGAAATTTTTTGTGCGCAATAATGGGCTGATCTGAATGAAATTGTCTGTCAAATAATTTGCATTTAACCCCACCCACCAATACTTCGGATCGTTGTATTGGATACCAATAGAATAGGCTTTTTCCGGGGTTCCTCCCAACTTGTAACCCTTTAAAAAACTCTTACCTATGAAGCGATTTGCTCCTTGAAATTGATCGGACTCCACATACATGTTTGGCGCATTGGCATAAGTAAAGCTACCCAAAGCAACCACCGTATTCAATTGAAACGTATTCGACAAACCAACTTCCAAACCCCACTCCAAACCCACGTGTTTTTTCTCAATATTCGTAAGTAACATGCTCACAAAATCCGCTTTGCCTCGAATACCATCCGCATAAGCAAAAGAATTTTCTATGCTTTTGAAAAAACGCGTACCGTACAAGGTGATTTTAGAATTTATCCTCGGGTTTCGAAACAAATAAGAAAGTTCCCCTGCAATTTTTTTTTCATTTTCAATGTCGGGCACGGCATTATGATTGATTCTACTATTGGAATACACTTCATTTAAAAATGGTATTTGCGAAAAAACGCCCCCATTCAAGTTTACCAAATGATTGCCTGATATTTTGTACAAAAGACCTGCTTTCAAACTCGTGGAGGAAAATTTATTTTGGACTCCTTTACCATAGGAATTTTCAGGAAACTGCCCATTCTGAAATATTCCGAATCTCTGATAGCTCACCTGTTTCAAACGAAATGCAACAAAACCTTCTATTTTTGAGGAGCTGTAATTGATTTGTGAAAAGTGAGAAATGAGATTCGAAAGCATTTGATAGTGGTATTTCACAATCCCTCCTCTAGTAACCCATCTATCTGGAGTCAATAAATTAGGTTGTCTTTGCCGACCCTCAGCAAAATAATCCAAATCAAACACGCCTTTTCCTCCCAAAAGATCTTGTATTCTCGCAAAACTAGTGCTCTTTGATTTTTGAAAAAAAAACGTTCCCAAATAGGTCGTTTTCGGATTGATACGATAATTTATTTGGGTTCGTATTTGGAAAGAATTTTCTTGTTTGACATCCTCATAGAGGTAATAATATGCTTGTTGATTGTGCACATTTATCTCGTACAATTCTCTCCAATTGATCTGCCCGTTCTCTTCCAACTCTTTTCGGGCCAAATACGCATTTCTAAAATTGGGGCCGTCTGTATTTCTTAGAAAATAACTCGGCATTTTTTTGTAATACGTTGGATCCGGGTGTGCTGATTTTTGATACCCCAATCGACTGTCTGCTATCTTTCCAAACTGAGAAAAAACAGTGGTTTCTAATTTCAACCGCTCCGAAAAACCCCAATAATGTGTCAACATCAAAACAGGTTCTGAAACCTCTTTCATACGGGAATTTCTAATCATTTCATCTTGAAATCCCCAATAGGGATTGTAACGACTGCCTTTTATTCTAAATACTTCATCGGTAATTGGGGCATTTTTACCTCTTCGATTGGGCGTGTAAAAAGCGGTGAAATTCAAACTGTGTTTTGCATTCCATTTTTTTTCAACGGACAGAAAAGCAGCCCATGCCTTGTAGGGTGTTCCTTGTATGAAACCTTCCTCAGCGGATCGATTTGAGAGTGAAGCGGCAATTGCCCAACCTTTCTTTTGCAAGCCTGAAAAATAAGATGCCATTATTCGCGTTCGATAACTCCCATTGGTCGCACCAAAAGAAACAGAACTTCCTTTTCTATATTGAGAAGCTCGAGTAACATAATCTCTTGTCCCAGCCAAAGCACCAAAACTAGTTTCACTGGCAGCAATTCCATTCGAAAACAATTGATTCCGAAAGACATCATTCAAACCTCCCCAATTGCTCCATTGTGGCCTGCCATCCCGCAATTTATTCATTGGGATCCCATTGATGCTTAGTGTATTTTCTTCAGAATTGTATCCTCTAATTTTGAAACGTGCTTGTCCGAAGCTAAAAGCAGCTGTCTTTAAAAACACGTCTTTATTTGCCTCTAAAAATCCGTTTAAATTGACGGAAGCCTCGTTCAGATTTTCTAAGAAATCTTCCGTTTCTAAAAAAATTATTGGTACTTCTGTATTTGTTGTTTGCCCATCAGAATTTATAGCAACAAACACAAAACATACGGCAGCAGCCGTCCTTGAAAACAAAGAGTTCTTCTTTTTCATAACAGTTAAACATCATAGCGATAACAAGTTACAAAAAATAAATGATCCTTTCTTTATAATTTTTACTACTTTTAAACTAAAAAATCATGAAATTGATTGTCCCAATCTTGCTTCTTTTTTTTACATTTCAGAACCTCTTTTCTCAAAAAAAAGCCTATCAAATTTATACCCTCGCTTTTTACAATTTAGAAAACCTTTTTGACACCATAGATCATCCCGACAAGATGGACGAAGAGAGTCCCCTATTCAAAATTCCATACAACCGCTCGAAAATCTATGCTCAAAAATTAAAAAACACAGCTCAGGTTATTTCTGAAATAGGCTTCAAAAGAACAGGAAAAGTTCCCAGCCTTGTGGGGGTTGCAGAAGTTGAAAACAGCGCAGTTTTAGAAGACCTTTTGCGAACAGCACCATTGAAAGAAAAAAATTACGGATTCATTCATTTTGATTCTCCTGACATGAGAGGTATTGACGTTGCCTTGCTTTATCAAAAAACAGCATTTCTGCCACTACATTACAAAAACTACGTCCTCAAAATATGGTCCGAGACAGGCACCGTTCTCCACACACGAGACGTCTTACTCGTTTCTGGATATTTGGACAATGAATTGCTCCATGTTTTGATCAACCATTGGCCTTCTCGCAGAGGAGGAGAAAAAAGAAGTCGACACTTGCGAGAACGTGCCGCCTTTTTGAATAAAAAAATAAGCGACAGTCTCTTTACAAACAATCCAAAAGCACGTATTGTCATCATGGGAGATTTCAATGACAATCCCACCAATTCAAGCTTTAAGCAGATATTGAATACCAAAAAAAGAAAAGACAAAACAGCCGGCAATGAATTCTACAATCCTTTCGAACTGCTTTATAAAAAAGGAATGGGAACATTGGCTTATCGAGACAAAGTGCATTTGTTCGATCAAATCCTCATAAGCGGTAGCTTGCTGTCAAAAACCAAAAACTTCGAAACTCTTGGTTTTTTTCAGAGCCATATTTTCAATCCTCAATACCTTACGTTGTCCACGGGAAGATACAAAGGCTACCCCTACCGTAGTTTTGCCAATGGCAACTTTACCAATGGCTACAGCGATCACTATCCCGTTTATATAAACTTGTTGAAAATATTAAAGTTTTGACTCCTTTGGAGAAAAGTTCTACCTTCGAACTTTACTAATTTAAAATCAGCACCATGAGAAAATTTTATTCTTTAATGTGTGCCCTTACCCTGACAATTATTTTTGGTTCGTGTAGTTCCAGCGATAAAATTGAAACCACCATCGATGAAAATTTACCCGCTATCAGCCAAAAATTAGAATCCCTCGAAGTTTCTTCTCTCACAGAAGAGGATTCCAATCAATTCAAAGAAACTTTTAAAAAACAATCCTTATTCGCTAGAAATTCCTTTTTAAAAAAAAAGGTCGCAGTACAAAGAAGCCCTCGATTGTGAGCACGAAATAGTTGAAGAATACATCGTTTCCCAAGAAGACTTTTTTAAAAGTACGCAACGCTACTTTACAATCAATGGAGAAGAAGCCACCGATTGTGATATCGAAAATTTGTACGCCGAAACCGAAAGTCCTTCTTTCAGCATAAAGTACATCATAGAAGAAGATGTCATCGATAAGAGCGAAGACTTTCAGCTCAGAACATTCGCTAAGATCGAATTTGAAGAAACTTTAAGAATCAACAGCCCTACTTCAAGTACTTTTATTTTTAAAATAGCGGGAGAACTCAAAGGGACCTTAGACTTTGGCAACAATTTATTTTCTCTTTTAGAGGGCAGCGGAACGAACGTATCCGAGAAAGCAACTTTAGGCCCCAACGACAACTTAGAAGAACTTTTTGAAGAAGACCTTCCAATCACCTTTAAATTCAATTTGGGCTTTGAATTAGACGAAATGAATTATCACTTTGAAGTGTTATTGAATGAGGAAGATATTATTGCGGCTGAGGATGACGAAAAGGACTTTTCCATCGAACAAGACTTGTTGAATTCAAACAATGAAAAAATTGGTACCATACGCTATGTTTTGAACTCTAGTGAAGGCATTGAAAAATTCATACTGTACGATTTAGAAGGAAATTTAGTGGAATAAAGTTTCGAAAAATCAGCACAGACGCTGTCTGAAAAAGTTGTTTTTCAGACAGCTTTTTTTTGTTTTAAAAAATAGCCTCTTCATTACAAGCCAAATTTGTATTTTTGTGAACAGTAGAAACCCACAACGTCATGAGTTTGTCAAAAAGAATTTTAGTCAAAATCGGATCCAATGTACTCACACTTTCGTCTGGCTTGCCAGATGAGAAACGCATTGGGCATCTTGTCAGACAAATTTCAGAATTGAAAAAGGAGGGCTACGAAATTCTTTTGGTTTCTTCCGGAGCCGTAGCTGCCGGACGAGGCGTATTGGATTCGCTTCCAAAATTGGACAAAATTAGTCAAAAGCAAGTACTCGCATCAACCGGTCAAATCGAGTTGATGAATTTATACCTAACCTCTTTTCAGCAACATCAAATGCGCTGTTCTCAAGTGTTGGTCACCAAAGAATCTTTTCGCACGCGAATGCATTACTTGAACATCAAAAACTGTTTGGAAGCTCTTTTGGCGAGCAATGTAACTCCTATCATCAACGAAAACGATGTGGTTTCAGTGTCAGAATTGATGTTTACAGACAATGATGAACTCTCTGGTTTGGTGGCTTCTATGATGAATGTTGAAAGTCTCTTTTTGCTGACCAATGTGGACGGCATATTTACTGCACATCCCAAAGAAAAAAATGCCAAATTGATCCGCACTTTTGAGGAAGGCACCATCGATTTAGAACATGCGGTGTCCGATGTAAAATCAGAATTTGGAAGAGGTGGCATGTTTAGCAAAGCAACTACTGCACAAGAAATTGCCAACTTAGGGATTGATGTCTATATTGGAAATGGCACAAACGACGCAATCGTCAAAGATTTGATTGCACAAAAAACAGGTACTTTTTTTGAAGCAAAAAACCGCTCTACAACACCTGTAAAAAAATGGGTGGCGCGTTCTGGTGGGCATTCTGATGGTCGCATCATCGTGAACGACGGAACCAAAGAAGCCCTGTGCTCCTCAAAAGCAACTAGTCTGCTCCCTGTAGGTGTTCATGCCATAGAAGGCTCTTTCAAACAAGGAGATGTCGTTTCCATTTTTGACCTTCAGAACAATGCGATTGGACTGGGAAAGGTAGCTTATGGATCTGAAGAAGCCATCGAGGTTCTCGGAAAAAGAGCACAAACACCTTTGATTCATTACAATTATTTGGTCCTAAACTAAATCCACAAAATATAAAGCACTTTGCTGTGGTATCAATTCCTAAAAAAATGAAAAATTTAGAAAATACATTCAAATCAGTACAAGACGCTAGTCGTGAATTGGTTTCACTTTCTGCAGAAAAAATAACGGAAATATTGGTCGAAATTGCCGATGTCGCTATTGAAAAAACAGGTTTTATTCTTGAAGAAAACAAAAAAGATTTGAACAGAATGGATCAAAACGATCCAAAATACGACCGTCTGTTACTTTCCGAAGAGAGAATCCAAGGGATCGCACAAGACATTCGAAATGTCGCTGGTTTGAAAAGTCCTGTTGGAGAAATTCTCTCAAAAAAGGAGTTGGACAATGGCTTGAAAATCTCAAAAGTACGTGTGCCGATGGGTGTTATTGGCATCATTTACGAGGCGCGTCCAAATGTCTCTTTTGACGTATTTTCTCTGTGCTTCAAAACAAACAATGCTTGTATTTTAAAAGGGAGCTCCGATGCTGAATTTTCAAATGCTGCGATTGTTTCTTTGATCAAAGAAGTGTTGAGTAAACATGGCATCAACAATGCTGTTGCGACTCTGCTTCCAACAGAACGCGAGGCAACAGCCGAAATGCTGAATGCCACAGATTATGTAGATATCATCATTCCTCGTGGAAGTCAAGGCTTGATCAATTTTGTCCGTGACAATGCGAAAGTTCCTGTGATTGAAACGGGTGCCGGAATTGTACATACGTATTTTGATGCGAGTGGAGACCTTGCCAAAGGAACTGCCATTGTGACCAATGCAAAAACACGTAGAGTAAGTGTCTGCAATGCGCTGGACTGCTTGTTGGTTCACAGTCAGAGGCTGTCAGATTTGACTGCGATTACCCAACCATTGATTGCAAAAGAAACTGAAATATTTGCAGACGACAGTGCTTATGAAATTTTGAAAAAAAGCTATCCCAAAGAAAAACTGTTCAAGGCTGACGAAAGTCATTTTGGAACTGAGTTTTTATCGAATAAAATGGCAATCAAAACGGTACACAATTTGACAGATGCCTTGCATCATATTGCCAAGTACAGCTCGAAACACAGCGAAGCTATCGTAGCAGAAGACGAAACGGTAATTGAAACTTATTTCAACAGCGTAGATGCTGCGGCTGTTTATGCGAACAGCTCTACCGCTTTTACAGACGGCGCACAATTTGGTTTGGGTGCAGAAATTGGTATCAGCACACAAAAACTCCATGCGCGCGGCCCAATGGCACTTGAAGAAATCACGACGTACAAATGGATTGTGCGAGGAAACGGACAGGTGCGCGATTAAAAGCCGTGTGTTGTTTTGACATTGCTTTTGTATCTTAAAAAATAAAGGAAGATTTTTCTTAAAAATCTTCCTTTATGTCTTTTAACATGAGCTGCAAAGAAGTATTTCCGTTCCAATGATTCTCATCAATGGTAAAAGCGGCTTTGAAACCGGTGCCTTTTTCCGTGATTGGCATTTTTTCACCGAGGCCAAATCCGATAGCATTGTAGGTTTTCGCATCGGCTCCAGAAATGATGTTGAGTTTCAAATGTGTTTTATCGGCTCCTACCTTTTTGCCGTACCCATTGTCTCGCAATCCACTTGCCATAAAAACAGGATGCATATTGGCAGGCCCAAAAGGTGCCATCTGGTTTAAAATTCTATAAAATTTAGGGGTAACCTCTGACAAATCGATTTCGGTGTCGATAGAAATTTCAGGTGTTTTGCATTTTTCTGAAAGCGTTGCTTTGACAACTGCTTCAAATTTATTTTTGAATTTTTGATAGTTTTCGGGCAACAAGGTCAAGCCTGCAGCGTATTTGTGTCCTCCAAATTGTTCGATCAAGTCTGCGCAGGCGTGCAATGCGTTGTACACATCAAAGCCCTTTACAGAACGTGCAGAAGCGGCCAATTTGTCTCCACTCTTGGTAAACACCAAGGTTGGTTTGTAATGGTTTTCAATGAGTCGAGACGCAACGATACCAATAACTCCCTTGTGCCAATCTTGTTGATAAACCACCGTGGTACAATTGTCTTCTTCTTTGTTTTTTTTGATTTGTAAAAGAGCTTCCTCGGTTGTTTTTTTATCGAGCTCTTTTCTGTCTAAATTGAAAGTCTCAATGGCTCCTGCAAATGCCTGTGCTTTTGAAAAGTCTGTTTCGGTCAATAATTCCACAGCGTGCAAGCCGTGTTTCATTCTGCCTGCTGCATTGATTCGAGGAGCAATGACAAATACCACATCGGTAATGGTCAGCGGTTTTTTATCCAATTGATGAAGGATGGCTTTGATTCCTGCTCTAGGCTGGGTATTGATCACTTTCAAACCGTGGTATGCCAAAATGCGATTTTCTCCTGTCATAGGGACAATATCGGCTGCAATTGCAGTAGCGACCAGATCCAAATAAGGAAGCAACTCCTCAAAATCTGTTCCGTTGTTTTCTGCGAGAGCTTGTATCAATTTAAAACCCACTCCACAACCGCACAATTCATCGTAAGGGTAAGAACAATCTTCTCTTTTGGGATCTAATACCGCAACAGCCTTCGGAATGTTGTCTCCCGGTCTGTGATGGTCACAGATGATAAAATCAATGCCTTTTTCTGTAGCATACGCCACCTTTTCAATGGCTTTGATACCACAGTCTAGCGCAATGATCAAGCCGATTTCATTGTCGGAAGCGCAATCGATTCCTTGGTAGGAAATTCCATAACCCTCTTCGTACCTGTCAGGGATATAGGTGGCGACATTTGGGTAAAAAGATTTCAGGTAAGAAGACATGAGCGCAACGGATGTCGTTCCATCTACGTCGTAATCTCCGTACACAAGTATGTTTTCTCCTTTGGAAACTGCGATTTCAATTCTTTGCACAGCTTTGTCCATGTCTTTCATAAGAAATGGATGGTGCAAATCTTTAAGGTTGGGCCTGAAAAAATGTTTTGCTTTTTCAAAGGAATCAATTCCACGCTGTACCAATAGTTTGGCCAAAGTATTCTCAACACCCAATGCTTTTGACAAGGCCGTTACTTTTTCAGAGAGGGGATTTGATTTGACATTCCAACGCATAGCAGATTGATTTCAATCGTTGTTTCGTAAAGATAGGCAAACATCTTCAAGGCTGAAATTTATTGCTCGATGTATTCTGTTGCGATCGTCACTTCGGCAAACTGACGAAACATTTCCATCACACCGCAATATCTTTCTACCGATAGTTTGACTGCTTTCTCAATTTTAGCTGTTTTGAAATCGGTTCCAAAAAATTTAAAGGTGACTTTTACTTTGTGGTAGTATTTGGGATCTACATCTGTCAGTTCTCCTGCGACATCAATCGAAAAATGAGCTACTTCTGCTCTCATTTTTTTCAACAATGAAGAAATGTCCATTCCTGCACATCCTGCCAATGCAGAGAGCATCATGGCTTTGGGGCGCACTCCTTTTCCTTCTCCACCAAATTCTTCTGCACCATCAATCAAAACTTTCCCGCCGGGACCTTCTGATTCGAAATGCATTTTCCCTTTCCAATTCAATTCTACATGGTGTGTCATCGTTGTTTCTCTTTTTTTAAATTGTAAATTTTTCTAAAACGGATGCAATCTTTCGGTTGTCCGACAATTTTGGGATTTTATTTTGACCGCCAAATTTTCCAATTGACTTCATATAGGCATGAAATCCTCCTTTGGCAATTTTACTTATTTCCAATGTTTTCAAAACTTTTCCTTCGATCAAATCCAAATAATAAATGTTTTGTTGTTGCATGGAAGCGTCCACCTTGTCAGCAAATTCGTCTAAATTTTCAGGGGCAACATCAAATTCGATGAACCATTGGTGAAAAGGCAAACCTTCTTTGGGGTCTACTTGTGGTGCGACCGTAAATTCATTGATGACCACATCGGTTCCTTCCGTAGCATCTTTCAAAGCCTGCTCTACTTCTTTCCCGATGACATGTTCTCCAAAGGCGGAAATAAAATGCTTGATTCGCCCGGTTACTATCAAACGATAGGGTTCGAGAGAGGTGAATTCTACAGTGTCTCCAATATTATATCCCCACAAGCCAGCTGTTGTGTTTAAAATAATGACATAATTCACACCCAATTGCACTTCTTTCAAAGAAATTCTCGTGGGACTTTCATTGTAAAATTCATCTGCAGGAATGAATTCGTAAAAAATACCGCTGTCCAATTGCAACAGCATGCCCTTTTCTGTTAATGAGTCTTGAAAAGCAATAAAACCTTCTGAGGCGGGGTACAGTTCGATGTAATCAATTTTTTTTCCAATCAGTGCCTCAAACTTCTTTTTGTAGGGTTCAAAATTTACTCCTCCATAGATGAAAAAATTGAATTTTGGAAAAAGCTCTGAAACAGTTTTTCCCGTTTTTTCTTGTAATTTTTCAAAATACATTTGCACCCAAGAAGGAATCCCACTAATGACTGACATTTCTTGTCCTACAGTTTCTTCGACAATTGCGTTCACTTTGGTATCCCAATCTTCAATGCAATTGGTTTCCCAACTCGGCAGTCTGTTTTTTAGTAAATATTTGGGGACGTAATGTGCGACAATTCCACTCAACCTGCCCAAATGAATTCCATTTTTATCTTGCAATACTGGACTTCCTTGCAAAAAAATCATTTTTCCATTGACAAACGAAGCATCTCCCGTTTGTGCGATGTAAAGCAACAAAGCATTTCGTGCAGATTTGATATGCGTCGGCATGGATTCTTTGGTAATCGGAATGTATTTGGCTCCAGAAGTCGTCCCCGAAGTTTTGGCAAAATACAAGGGTTTTCCTTTCCACAGCACGTCACTTTCTCCCTCTACCACTCTGTCAACATAATGTCTCAAGCCTTCGTAATCAACAACGGGAACACGTGCTTTAAAATCGTCGTAATTACGTATCGAATCAAAGCCGTGGTCTTTTCCAAAAGCAGTATTTTTTGCTTGAGAAACTAAGTTTTGAAACACTTTTTCTTGTGTTTTGAAAGGGGCATTTGCCCATTTATTCACTTTCTTCTGAATGAATTTTGCAAATGGAATTGCAAAGGTTGCTTTGATACTCATTATTCGAATTCAATAAAATTTGTAGGATCAACGGGGTGCCCTTGGTACCACATTTCAAAATGCAAATGAGGGCCCGTGCTAAATTCTCCGCTAGAACCTGCCACTGCAATTACTTCTCCTGTTTGTACTAAATCTCCTTGTGCTCTGTATACAATTTCATTGTGTTTGTAAACCGACAAGTAATTGTTTGTGTGCTCAATTAGAATCACATAACCTGTTTCTGCTGTCCATCCAGCAAAAATAATTGTCCCATCTGCAACGGACTTTACGGCGGTTCCGTTCGCAACCGCAATGTCTACTGCAAAATGTTTTTCTTTGGCGCTGTAGGGATGTGTTAAAATTCCTTTTACTGGGGCATAAAAAACAACGTCTACCTTGTCGCTTTCAAAGTCAAACAAACTGAAACGATCTTCTCTTTCGATCTGCTCTCTAAAAAGCAAGTCTTGCTGGGTATTCGCAATTAGAAGAGAATCGTCTCTGCTGAGCTCATAGTTTTCCTCTGGAATGGTTGTTTCACTCTTGGCTTCTGGCAAAGTTGTCATCCGCGACAACAAACTGTCAATCACTGCTTTTTTTGCAAAAAGAGATTGATTCAAATTTTGCATTTCTTTTTGAAAAGAACGCGTTTGTTTTTGTGCTTTTTCTTTGTATTCTTTCTGCAATACGGCGATCCATTCTTCTTTCAATTCTTTGTTCGCCTCTTTTGTGTCTTCCAGTAATTTTTGACTCTCTTTAGACAAAGCATTGACAGCGTTTTCGACTTCAATTTCTTTTAATGAAATTTGCTTTTGTAAAGTGAAATTATTCTCTGCACTTGCCAACAAGCCTGATTTTAATTTGGCGATTGTATCGTTTTTCTCTTTGGCAATTGTTTGGTGTATTTTCGTAAGAGAGGACAGACTGTCTTTTAATTTTATACGCAATTTCTGGATCTCTGTTCGGTATTTATCCTGTAATTTTTGTTCCTCTTTTTGAGCATGTGATTGCCAAGTTGTCCTTAGGCTTTCTTCAATGATTGCAACTGCTTTTTGAAGTGAATCTGTGTTGTACGGTTTTTGAGTCAAAGCGAATTCCGCTTGAACTGCTGCACTTGGATATGGAAGGCTTTGTTTCAACTCCACTTCTTTGCCTATCAAAAGGGGTTTCATCGCCTGTGTGTATTTCTCCATTTTTGCCAAATGCCCTTGCAACGAGTCGACTCTGTAAAACAAATCTGTTGCTTGTTTTTTCAATTGGGTAGAAGAAAATCCGGGAATGTATTCTTTGATGGGTGTAAAGGCAATTAATAATACGGTAAAAGCAATTAAAATAATACTGAAAATCCCTCCAACAACAAAGACATTCAAACGCGTCAATTTGAATGAAAAACGTTCTTCAAAAGAGGCATCATTTAAGACGACTAACCTGAATTTTTTGGTCAGTTTTGATTTCAGCTTATTTTGTTTCTTTTTTGCCATATCCGAAGAACAAAGATACTAAGTCTGGTTGAAACTGATCTCAGATTTTATTTTTTATACAGGTTCATCTTATCAACATATTCCCACACTTTTTGGGGCAATAAAGGTCGGATATTCTTTTTTGTACGCAGGGAGGAGCGAATCGCTGAGGATGAGATCTCCACGATAGGAGCGTCTATGAAAAAAATTCTTTCACAAGACACCTTGACCTCTTGTTTGTTTTCCACAACTCTTGGGTACACATAAATGTCGTACTCTTCAATCAAAAATTCAGCGTTCTTCCATTTGTGTAGACTTTGTAAATTGTCTTCTCCCATGATCAAGCTAAAGCTGTGTTGTGGATGCTTTTCTTTGAGATGCATCAATGTATTGACGGTATAGGAGGGCTGTGGCAATCCGAACTCAATGTCACAGGGCTTGAGCAAAGGATAGTCCTCGGTTGCTTCGTATACCATTTCATAGCGCTGGTAATTGTCCAACAAGGTCTTTTTTTTCTTAAAGGGATTGTGTGGGGTTACCACCATCCAAACTTCGTCTAAATTTGAGTTTTCCACCACATGATTGGCAATGATCAAATGCCCAACATGAATGGGATTGAACGTGCCAAAATACAAGCCTATCTTCATTTGAATGGATTTTATTTGTGAATAAAATTGAAAACAAGATCAAAAGCTTGTTGTTTGGCAGTCTCCAAATCATCATTGATCAATACCTGGTCAAATTCTTTGGCGTAGCTCAGTTCTTTTTCTGCTTTGGCCACACGTTCCTTTATTTTTTCTTCAGAATCCGTTTGGCGACCTCTGAGACGTCTTTCCATTTCTTCTATAGTTGGTGGTTTTACAAAAATGGCCAGTGTGTTTGCAGGAAATTGTGCTTTTATGTTCAGACCTCCTACCACGTCGATATCAAAAACCACATGTTTTCCTAAATTCCAAATTCTTTCCAATTCTGTTTTTAGGGTGCCGTAAAAATTGTGGGCATAGACTTCTTCCCATTCTAAAAATTCGTTCTTTTGAATTTTATCTTTAAAAGTTTGAATGTCTAAAAAGTAATATTCTTTTCCGTGGATTTCGGCGCCTCTTGGATTTCTTGAGGTTGCAGATATGGAAAAATCCAACTGCAATTCTTTTTGCTCCAACAAATGACGAACAATGGTTGTTTTTCCAGATCCTGAAGGTGCTGAAAAAACGAATAATTTTCCTTTTTTATCTTGTGGTGTCAATGGGAATGATTTTGCTTTTTAATCGTAGGCGTGTTGTCATAAAATGACGACTATAAAATATTTAATACTTGTTCTTTTATTTTTTCCAATTCATTTTTCATTTGCACAACTACTTGTTGCATGGTTGCAAAATTTGATTTGGACCCTGTTGTGTTGATTTCACGTCCGATTTCTTGGACAATAAATCCTAATTTTTTACCATCTGATTTCTCATTGTTCAATTCTTTGAGAAAATAATCCAAATGATTTGCCAAGCGTACTTTTTCTTCGTTGATGTCTAATTTCTCTAAATAATAGATCAACTCTTGTTCAAATCTATTTTCATCAATGGTCACTTTCAATTCATCAATGGCTTTTCTCAAACGGTTTTTTACATGGGCCAAACGTTCTTCGTCCAGCTTCTCTATCTCGGCCAAATACTTTTGAATGTTTGTGATGCGTTCCTTGAAATCGGCTTCTAGCGAAAAGGCTTCGTCTTTTCTATATTGTACAATTTGATCGATAGCCGTATCGATTCCTACAGAAATTTCATTCCATTCTTCCTCGTTAAATTCTTCGCGAATTGTTTTCAATGCGTCGGGCAAATTGATGGCAATTTTTAAAAAATCTACCTTCTCTCCATCAGAAATCTCCTTCAACTCTTCGATGTATTTTGCAACTACAGGCTGATTGATTGCTGTTTGTGTTTCTTCTGCCGTCATTTCGACATAAATAGAGAAATCTACTTTCCCTCTGATCAAAAATTTTGCTAATTTTTTGCGTACCTCAATGTCTTTTTCTTTGTAGTACCCCGGCATTCTGGTATTCAAATCTAAGTTTTTACTGTTGAGCGATTTGATTTCTATGGTTACTTTTTTTGTGGGTAGTTGCAATACTGCTTTCCCGTAACCTGTCATGGACTGTATCATTCTTTGTGTCTAAAAGTTATACAAATTTACTGTTTTTATACGAGAATCTCTCAGAATAAAATTGGATACAAAGTCCTTTTTGTAAATTTCTATGCTGAGGGGGAACAACCTTTTATCGCTTGAAAATCTTTCCTTTTTCTGGGTTGGGCTTTGATACTAAAAAAACTCCTATAAAAATCAAAAAAGTGGCAACAACTTTGACCATAGACAAGACATCACTTCCAACAAAAACGGCGTAAAGGCTTGCAAAAACCGGATGCAAATACACAAAAGCTCCCACAGTTGTCGGCTTTAATTTTGTCAAAGCAAAAAGATTGAAGAGATAGTTAAAAAACGTTGTGAAAACTACGATGAAGAACAGGTGAAAATAGGCAGTCTCTGAAAACAACTCCCATTGGATTGTCCTCAATTCTTGAAAAGAAAAAGGGAGTACCAAAAATACCCCAATGAGGTACATCCATTTGATCACGTGAATGGGATGGTATTTTGCTAGTAGTTTTTTACTAATAATAAGATAAAGACCGTAAAAAGTTGCATTGAGAAACACCAAAAAATTGCCAAAAAATGCATTTTCTGACGGCTCCAGTTCATTTTTATGGGTAATCAAAGCAAGCGCTCCTACAAAACCAATAAAAATTCCGAGTATTTTCAACGGACGTTTTTTTTCTTTTAATAAAATGATGGAAAAAAGAAACACCATGATTGGCGTCATCACACCAATAGCAGAAGCGGCAATTGGTGCTGTGTAATTCAACCCTTTGAAAAAACAAAGCATATTAAAGGACGCACCGAAAATAGCTCCCAACAAAATCCTTGGAAAATCTTTTCTGTCAATGCGCTCCTTTTTTAGAAACAAACTGCAAATCCAGAATAAACTTCCGGCGCCAAAAACCCTGAAAAAAATCAAAGCAAAAGGCGGAATGTATGTCGGCATTAAATTTTTGGCAACTGTATAAGAAACACCGTAAATAATGGCTGTGGAAAATGCCGCTAGCAATGCAAGATGTCGTGTATTCATAGTACATGAAATTTTTTGCAAAGATCTTCCTTTTTCATAAAGAAATGCCCCTATTTCATAAGATTTCTATTCCAACCAATTTCTGGAAAAAAGCACCAAAGAGTACACCATCAATCCCAAAACAAAAAGGTCTTTTAACCAATATTTGGTGATCGATTCTACCAATTGAGCAATCAAAATACTGGTTGGCAAAAGCACAAATAAGAATTCTGCCCCATTTTTATCAGGTTTCAGTGCAATGATTCCAAAGCCCATGAAATAAGCCAAAAGAATCAAAACATAGTTCAAACGAAATTTGTCGCTAATCACAATAATTTTCCGAAAATTAAAAATAATAGAGAACAAACCCAAGAAGAAACAAATCTTAAGAGGGGTCAATAATTTTTGACTGGAATAAAAGTCAAAATCAAGAGAAAACTCAAATAAGAACTGTGCAAAGAAAAACTCCAATTGATCAAATAAGAAACAGTAAGAAAAGAAAAAAAACGAAGGCAATAGCAATCCTAACAAGGGTGCTAATAAGTTTCTAAAACTTACTTTCCCAAACAAAAAAACAGCAGTGTATAAGACCCCTAAATAGAGCAATGTCCAATTGTAAAAAACAACAACAACACCTATCAAAAGGCCCGCATCAAAAAGCTTGCTCAGCGCTGCTTCTTTTCCATCGAGACGAGTGATCTTACGAAAACTCAACATCAAAATAAAAAGCAAAAGCAAAAGGCTATTGGGTTGGTACATTTGTGGAAAGATTCCATACAATAAAACCGCAAAAAGGGGAACGAATAAGCTTTTCTCTACTCCCTTTTTTTGAAAGGAAACAAATCCTGAGAGCAATAAAAAAGCCAAGCTTAAAAAAAAATAGCCCCCCCAAATAAAGAAAATTTTCGGAGAAATTTCAGGGCTTTTTGTTTTGAAAAAATAGAGAAAAAAACCGACACAAAAAAAGAGGCCAAGCAGCAAACTATTTAACGGTTTAGTTTTCTCAAAAAAATTGGCTAACATGGTAAGATTTCCTATTTTTGTACCCGTAAAGATAATTTAAGTTATGATAGCAAACAATATATTTAAAGCGATTGGTGATTTTTTTACAGACGTTCTTTTTACTCCTTTGCACGGAATGAAAGGATTGGATGATTGGTGGGTGTCTAACATCATCAATTTCGGTTTTGTCATTGTTTTTTTGGTACTACTTGGTTACTGGATGAAAGAATCGCTTCGATTCAAAAAAGAAGGTACTGAAGACTTGCCTAAATAATTTTTCTTTTGGGAAGTAAGAATAAACTGAAACGTTTCAACGAAAATGAAACTTTTTCAAATGTCATCCAACCTACGCGCGAGGAGGTAACCACCAATTTCCAACACAAGGGAAAATGGAATGCCTTTTTTAAGAATGACAATCCTATTGTTCTAGAATTGGGCTGTGGCAAGGGAGAATACACCATTGCTTTGGCCGAAAAAAACCCAAACATCAATTACATCGGAATTGACATCAAAGGAGCCCGTTTCTGGCGCGGTGCCAAAACCGCTCTGGAAGAAAACTTACCCAATGTCGCTTTTATCAGAACCCAAATTGAATTGGTAGATTTTTGTTTTGCAGAAAATGAAGTCAGTGAAATTTGGATTACTTTTCCCGACCCTCAAATCAAATACAAAAGAACCAAGCACCGTTTGACCAATACGGATTTTCTAAAAAAATACCACCATATTTTAAACGAAAACGGGATTGTTCACTTAAAAACCGATAGTGAATTTATGCACGGTTATACATTGGGCTTGTTGCATGGCCAAGGGCAGGAAGTTCTTTATGCGCACCACGATATTTACAACAACCCTCATGCTCCTAAAGTTGTTTTGAATACACAAACCTTTTACGAAAAACAATACTTAGAGGTTGACAAACCTATTACTTACCTTCAATTTCGTTTGAAATATTAGACTCCCCGAGGTCGTGTTCAAAAAATATTAATTTATTTGTGAGCACCCTGCTTTCTCTTTACTCCTTCATTCGTTACAGAAACGTTTCTGTATTGTATTCCAAATTTCCAGTAATTCAAAAGGAATGGCAGATCCAAAAAACATTACAGTTTGACTTGAGAGCATGTCTCTCCTAAATTGAAATATTTTTATTAGAACCGCGACCTAGGGTATCGAGAAATTCTATCTCTAAAAAAATACTCCTGTAAGGTTGTCTTCAATTATCGTCTACCTAAAAACTTTAAAAACTTTAAAAAATTAGAAAGATGAAAAGAAACGTATTATTTTTATTCTGTTTGGCAATCATTATGACCTCTTGTGATGACGATGAGGTCAATGCAGTTCCTCCTAAAGAGGCAGAAACCACAAGTTTCAAAATTACAATATCCAATACCATTAATTATCTAAGCGCAAAAAGTTTTGGAGAAGGACCATTAGTTGCTGCTGGTGAAACACATACTGTTACATTTCAAGCTACTCGTGGAACTTATTTAAGTTTTGCTAATATGTTTGCCCAAAGTAATGACTGGTTTTTTGCAACGGATGATGCAGGAATTCCTCTTTGGAATGACGATACACCGAAAACAGGAGATATTTCAAACTACATAAAATTATACGACGCCGGTAGTGAAGAAGATGAGGAATTCTTGACAGACTTCTCGAATACAATGTATACGGCTCCAAATCAAATGGATTCTAATATGGGCCCTGCAGACGACGACACCAATATTAGAGACACAGAAAGAAGTATCACAAATTACCTCACTGCTAAACTTGATTATAACCAAGATACGAGAATTTTTACGCTAACAATTACCAAAGCGGACAGAGACGGATTACCCAATCCAGGCTATATTACACCTGGTATTCTTGTCATACACGCGCAGCCTCATGCAATATTTGAGGAAGGAATGCCGCTGCGAGACAATGGATTGGAAAGTTTGGCAGAAGATGGATCTCCTGAGGCAATAAACTTATGGTACAACGAAGCGGGTGCAAATGGCGCACCACTGAGATTGGCTTCGTCCCATACTCCTTTTGCTCCCGGATTGGCCTATACTTTTACCGAAAAAGACCCGCTTTTTACTGAAGGAGCTACAGCGATGGCTGGAAATGGTTTAGAAGAAATGGCAGAAGACGGAAACAGTTCCATCGCTTTACAATACCTCCAAGACATGGGAATAAATGCAGTAGCTAGTTCCGAAACGACTCCTGTTGGGCCCGGAGAAACAATGACTTTTACTGTGGATGCTGTGCCTGGTGACAAACTTGGATTTACCACCATGTTCGTGCAATCAAACGATTGGTTTCTCTCTTTTAACAATGATGGTGTTGCATTGTTTGGCACTGATGGCTCTCCAAAAAATGGCGCTGAAGACAGCATTCAGTCCTATCTTTTTGATGCAGGAACAGAAGCAGATGAAACCGTAGGATTTGGAGAGGACCAAGCTCCTAGACAAACAACAACGAATTCAGGAGCTGAAGATGCAAATACACAAATTAGAAGGGTTGCTGAAATTAAAGACGTCCAGTTTGGAAAGGATATAATCACATCTGCACCTGGAGTTGTCTCTTTGGAAGATGCTAGAGGTGGTTACAATCTGATCACAGTTACGATTGAACCCATGAATTAATAACAAACAATAAACCCCCAATTTTCCAAAGCTGTCTAAAAAATATAGACAGCTTTTTCTTTGAAAAATCATTTGTAAAATACTTGAACTTTGTTGTTTTTACAATTCAATGATATAAAATTCATTAGAAGCGCTTAAAAAATTCTTGAAAGATTACAGACCTCTTTTTTGACGTACTTGTTTCGAAATTTCAATTCCGTAGGTTGCTCCTTTTTCCAATTTTTCTTCGTGTTCTACAAATACCACCTGTTGATTTAGTCGAGCTGCAATCAAATAAACACCTTCTTTGAAAAAAGAACTCATGATGCTTATTTCAACGGCAGCGTTTTTCACAATTTTCAATTGATTTGGATACAAAAGAAGCGTCTCCTCAGCGGCATGCTTTATCCCTAAATCTCGACAATTTATTTCGTTGACATCTCCAAAAAAAGAAGCGATGTACTTCGATTTTGGGGCGTGGTACAATTTTTCAGGAGTGTCTTCTGCTAGAATTTTCCCCGATTGCATTACCAAAATTTTATCTGCAAAAGACAAAGCGTCCGTGCTGTCATGTGTGGCTACCAAACAACCAATATTTTTCTCTTTCAAATAAGAAAAAAGCTTTCTTCTCAAATTGTTTTTTCGAAAATTATCGATGTGACTGAATGGCTCGTCGAGCAACAACAATTCAGGCTCTTTTGCCAATACTTTTGCTAAGGCAACACGTTGCTTTTGCCCGCCACTGAGATTTTTTACTTTTACCTCCGCAAAAGCAGTCATGTCAACAACTTCCAACAATTCTGTCGTACGTGCAATCTTTTCTTTCGGAAAACGATTGGGCAAAAATTTTCCCACATTTTCAGCCACCGTTGTGTAAGGCATCAAATCAAAATCTTGAGGCAAGTATTTCATAAAAGGTTCTCCTGGCACCAAATAAAA
>Ga0209136_1000494_pt1 | contig 28249 bp, 24 predicted proteins | sample SaaInl0LU_22_DNA_FD_184640 | JGI IMG/M metagenome (GOLD analysis project Ga0209136, IMG submission 184640) | Marine microbial communities from expanding oxygen minimum zones in the Saanich Inlet - ESP_90LU_22_DNA (SPAdes) (version 2) | ecosystem: Environmental > Aquatic > Marine > Intertidal... | reverse complement strand
AGCAAAAATAAGTTGTATTAACTTATCTTCAAAGACAAATCTACAAAAAGTTAAACAAAAAACAAGTTTTTTTAATGATTCTAAATAATTTGTAGCTCTTTACCTACTTCAATAAAACTAGAAATAGCCTTATCTAAATGTTCTTTTTTGTGAGCCGCAGATAGTTGAACCCTTATTCTTGCTTTTTCTTTTGGAACAACTGGAAAGAAAAATCCTATGACATAAATGCCTTTTTCTAATAACCTATTTGCCATAATTTGAGATAACTTTGCGTCATATAACATTACAGGAACTATTGCTGCATCTGCACCAACTAAATCGAAACCTGCTTTTTCCATTTCTGTTCTAAAATAGTTTGTATTCCATTCTAACTGATCTCTTAAAGAAGTATCATTTTCTATAAGTTCAAAAACTTTTAAAGAAGCACCTACTATTGCTGGCGCTAAAGAATTTGAAAACAAATAAGGTCTAGAACGTTGACGTAAAATTTCTATAATTTCTTTTTTACCAGTAGTATAACCACCCATTGCTCCACCAAGAGCTTTACCTAAAGTACCAGTTACGATATCTACTCTATCCATTACATTTTTTAGCTCAACTGTACCTCTACCAGTTTTACCAATAAAGCCTGTTGCATGGCATTCATCTACCATAACTAAAGCATCATATTTATCTGCTAAATCACAAATCTCATCTAGTTTAGCAACAATACCATCCATAGAAAAAACACCATCTGTAACAATTATTTTAAATCTATGGTTTTGTTTATTAGCTGCTATAAGCTGCTCTTCTAAAGAAGCCATATCATTATTATCATATCTGTAACGTGCAGCTTTACATAAACGAACACCATCTATAATTGAAGCATGATTTAAACTATCTGAAATGATAGCATCTTCTTTTGTAAGTAATGGTTCAAAAACTCCACCATTTGCATCAAAACAAGCTGCATATAAAATGGTATCTTCTGTATGATAAAAATCTGCAATCTTTTTTTCTAATTGCTTATGAATATCTTGTGTACCACAAATAAAACGCACAGAACTCATACCAAATCCGTGAGTATCCATTACATCTTTAGCTGCTTGAATTACTTCTGGATGATTTGATAAACCCAAATAATTGTTCGCACAAAAATTTATCACCTCTTCTCCTGTAGAAATTTTGATAACTGCATCTTGAGAAGAAGTTATAATACGCTCTGATTTGTACAAACCTGCTTCTTTAATTTCTTCTATTTCTTTCTTTAAAGTATCTTTAATTTTTCCGTACATTTTTTATCAATTTAAGAATTACAAAGTTACAAAGTTTCTTTTGTTTGATTATACTTCAACAATATCAATATTATCATTTATGTAAATCAATAATTTTTTAGCAACTTTAAAATTCATTTGCTCTAAAACTCTTGCATAATTTTTAATTTGTTGCTGATGTTTTTGAGATTCACTCCCTGTTTTGTAATCTATAATTGTAACTGTTTTTGAATCTTGAAAAACCAATCTATCTGGGATTATTATTTGATTATCTATATCAACAATATCTCTTTCATTAAAAACTGTAACTTGATCTGAATAATAGAGTTTTAATTCTGGATGATGCACTACATTTTCTATAGAGTTCTTAATATAAACTAGCTGTTGATCATCTAAAAAACCTTGTTCGTAAAATTGCTGAATTACTTTTTCTACGTCTTTTTCAGTGTAAATTTTTGAAAATATATCATGAATTAAATTTCCAAAATCTATTGCTTTTCCTTGCTCTGTATTCCATAATTTTGAAGCACTAGCTAATAAAACAATATTATGTTCTTGCCAAGGATTAGATATAAATTGCTCATGATTTTCTGAGACACTTTTACTTTCTGTTTTTTTACTAACTCTTACTTTATTGCCAAAATTGTAATTAAGTTTTTGATTGTCCCAAAGATTATTTTCTTGCAAATAATGTATAAAAACACCAGAAAAATAATTTGTGTTCACAATACCTTTACTAGATATTTTCTTTTCTGTAATTACATAAAGTTGCTCAACTGCTCTTGTTAAAGCTACATACAATAAATTAAAATTATCTAATTCTAACTCTTGCCTTTGTTGATTATAAATTTCTAAACCTCTTTCATTTACAGCACTTATAGATTTTTTAAAATCTACATACAATTCAGAAAAATTATTAAAATTTTCTGGCAATTTATCTAACCAAACTTTTGGGTTTATTTGATTGTAAATATTTACATCACAAGGAAAAATTACAACAGGAAATTCCAATCCTTTAGATTTGTGAATTGTCATAATTTGCACAGCATCTGCACTTTCTGGAGCAACAATACTTAGTTTTTCTTTTTTTAACTCCCAAAAATCTAAAAATTCATTTAACTCTGCTCCTTTTCTTTGTTGTTCTAAAACAACATCTAAAAAAAACTGTACATAGGCATCTGAAGTATTAATCAAATTAAAACTCCTAATAATACTTTCTATTTTTTCATAAAAAGGAAGTTGATGTAATTTAGTAATTTGAAAGTCGACACCAAAGACTTGCAACTCAATAAATAGTAAAAAAAGTTCTTTTTTAGCAAATTGATGAAGAAATTGAGATTTGGTACTATTAAGTATTAAATGCTCACTTAAAAAATACAAAATTTCAAACTTAGTTTCTTCGTCTTCTGGGTTCTGAATTAATTTTAAAACATCTATTAAGAAAGTAACTTTATTACTGTTTTTTAACAATAAAGTTTCTGATGAAACTATTGGAATTGCATTTTCAGACAGATAGTTAGCTATAGCAATACCATCTTTTTTGGTTCTAGTTAACACACAAATTTCTCCTAAAGAAAACTGTGTTCTTAACTCAAGTACTTTTGCTAAAACTTGTTTTGGATATCTTAAATCTTTATCATGTTTATCGGCCTCATCCTCTAGAAAAGTTAATGAAACATAACCTCCTTTTTTTTTATTTTCTGACTGATTATTGCCATCAATAAACATTTTTTTATAAACAGTATTCTCTAAAAAATTTGAAGTATGCTTAAAAAATTTATTATTAAAATCTATAATTTCTGAATAGCTTCTATAATTGGTTTCTAATTGTTGCTTCTCTTTTTTAATAGAAAAAGGATTGTTATTTTCTGAACCCAAAGCAATAAATTGTTCTGCTTTACCTCCTCTCCACCTATAAATAGCTTGTTTTGCATCACCTACCAACAATAAACTACTTTTTTCTTGTGCTAGTGTATTATCTATTAAGGGTATTAAATTTTGCCATTGTAAAACAGAAGTATCTTGCATTTCATCAATAAAATAATTTTGAAAACGTTGCCCAATTCTTTCATAAATAAAGGGCGCAGGTTGTTCTTTTATATTTTCTGAAATTAACTGATTAAACTCAGCATTTAACTGCAAATTATTTTCTTCTTTAATTACAGAAAGCTCATTATTAATCTTGTTTAAAACAGCTAAAGGAATTATACTTTTTGATAAAAGCTGACACAATAAATAATCTGAATAATACCTATTATATATTTCTTTTGATTCGAAATAGAATTGATACAATTGCTCTTTTATAGCATCAATAGTTTGTTTTGCATTTTCAGGTGTTTTTGCAGCATATAGATTTTTACCCTCCTCAATATTTTTATTTAATCTACCATCAAACTTTAGTTCTTCAAATTTTAAAGTACTTAGTTTTTGCATTTTTTGAAAATGCTTTGGATATTCTCCAGAATAACTAAAATCTGAAAATTGTAGATTATGGTCTTTTATAAACTGTAAGGTTTTATCTGCTATAGAAGCAAACTCTTTTTCTATAACATCCATTTGATCTTTCACCTTCTTTTTTAAAGTGATAAAGTCATCTAATGATTTATTTGATAATTTTTTAAAATGTAAAATATCATCTTCATTTAATAACACTTTTGCAAACTCATTTAAATCTCTTGAAATATCCCAAGATTTGTCATCATCTGCTTTTTCTAAAGAATACTCTATTAATAGATTTGTTAGTTTTTTATCTGTACCTATTTTAGATATTAAAACGTCTACTGCTTCATTTAATAAAGTTTGTGCATCTAATTCTACTTCAAAATTTAGAGGTAAACCCAAATCGTAAGCAAAACTTTTAATGATTTTATGTGTAAAACTATCTATGGTAGTAATAGAAAAAGCTGAGTAATTCTTTAGAATTGCATCTAAAATTTTTATGCTTCTTTGTTTAATAATACTCTTATCTAAAGCTGTTTCTTGTAAAATTTCTGGCATTAAATCATTTTCTCTTTCTTCAGAAAAATCCTCTAAACTTTTTAAAACTCGCTCTTTCATTTCAGCTGCAGCTTTATTAGTAAAAGTAATCGCTAATACGTTCTGAAACGAAAAAATATTTTCTGAAGTTAAAATGATTTTTAAATACTCTTTTACGAGAGTAAAGGTTTTTCCACTACCTGCAGAAGCATTGTAAACTTGAAAAGTTGAAGGTTGATGCACAGAATTATTTTATTGCAAAATAATCTTTTTACAAGCAAAAGACAAGCATCAAAAGAAAAGAAAAATGAATTGTTGGGTTTTCTAACCTAGACCAACATCAAGTGACATCATTACAATAAATCCGCCAATAAAACCTAAAGTGGCAATATCTGTATATTTATCTCTTTGTGTTTCTGGTATAACTTCTTCTACCACAACAAAAATCATTGCACCTGCTGCAAATGCTAAGGCATAAGGTAAAATAGGTGTAAAAAATGATACTGCTAAAGCTCCTAAAACTGCAGCTATTGGTTCAACCACAGCAGAAAGCTGTCCATACCAAAAACTTTTTCTTCTACTTACACCTTGTCTTCTTAAAGGCATAGCAACTGCAAAACCTTCAGGAAAATTCTGTATTCCAATACCTATTGCTAAGGAAATTGCTGCTATAATCATTTCTGTTTGCTCAACACCTACTAAAGTTGATGCAGCACCAAATAAAACACCAACTGCTAATCCTTCAGGAATATTATGTAGTGTAATTGCTAAAACTAATAAAGTTGTTTTATGCCAATTTGTTTCTACACCTTCAGCCTCTGTTTCTTTAAAATTAATATGTAAATGTGGCAACCATTTATCCATACCAAATAATGCTAAAGCCCCTAAAGCAAAACCAAAAGCAGCAGGAATTACTTTTATAAAACCTTCTCCAGGACTATTTTCTATTGCTGGAGATAATAAACTCCAAAAACTTGCAGCAACCATAACTCCGCCTGTAAATCCAAGCATACCATCTAAAACTGCTCTATTTAATTTTTTAAAGAAAAAAACCAAAGCAGCACCTGCAGCTGTTAAACCCCATGTAAAAAGAGATGCATATAAAGCTGCTTGTATTGGATGTTCTTTACCAAATACAACTATTTGATCAAAATAACTCATGATGTTTTTATGTATAAATTATTTGCAATTTTATTTGAAACTGATATTCTTTTCTGATTTATTTCTATAATAACAGAATTATCAAATTCTTCTTTTTCTATAACTTTTATTGTTTTGCCTAATTCAATATTTTTTTTATCTAAATATTGTAAAAACTCTGAGGAAGAATCTTCTACACCAACACACAAACCAATTTCATTTATTTCTAATGTTGATAATAATTTTTTATCAATCATATTTAAATTTCCATCTTTATCAGGTATGGGATCTCCATGAGGATCGTGTGTAGGGAAACCTAAAAGCGCATCTAGTTGATTTATTAACTTTGGAGACTGAATATGCTCTAATTGTTCTGCAACATCATGAACTTCATCCCAAGAAAAATTTAATTTTTCTACGAGAAAAACTTCCCATAATCTGTGTTTCCTTACAATGTTTGCAGCCACTTTTCTACCATGAAAAGTTAATTTAACACCTTGGTATTTTTTGTAAGCAACTAATTCTTTTTCTGATAATTTCTTAATCATGTCTGTAACAGAAGAAGCTTTTGTTTCTAATTTTTCTGCAATAGCATTAGTGCTAATTCCTTTATTAGGAGAAACCTCTAAATGGTAAATTGCTTTTATATAGTTTTCTTCAGACTGACTAAACATTTGTAAAATAAAAAGACAAATATACAAAGTTTTGTTATATCAAAATCATTTTTTAGACTTGTCTAAAAATTATTTTATATTTGCATAAAAATAATCAAATGCGATTTAGTTTAATTTTATTATTATTATTCTTTTCATTTAAATCTGTTAGTCAAACTGTATCTGGAAAAGTAACTTCTATTGATGGTAATAGTATTCCTTATGCTTTTGTTTATTTAAAAAATAGCAATAAAGGAACATCTACCAATGAAAAAGGGTTTTATAAAATAGAAGACGTTTCTGGACAAATCACAATTGAAGTAAGTTATCAAGGATATAGAAATTTAAGTAAAACTATAACTGTAAATCATAATGAAAACAAAGTGCTAGATTTTGTATTGATGGAAGATCAGTTAGGATTAGAAGAAGTTGTGGTTACAGCAACAAGAAATCGAGTTACAAAAAGAAAAGCTCCTGTTATTGTATCAACTATAAAACCAAGATTATTACAAGCAACCCAATCTATTTCAATGGCTGATGGTTTAAACTATACACCAGGTATTCGTGTTGAAACTAACTGCCAAAATTGTGGTTTTACTCAGGTTAGGTTAAATGGTTTAGGTGGTGGTTATACTCAAGTACTATTAAACAGTAGACCTGTATTTACTTCTTTAATTGGTGTTTATGGCTTAGAACAAATACCTACTAACATTATAGAAAGAATTGAAGTAGTAAGAAGTGGAGGATCTGCATTATATGGCTCTAGTGCAATAGCTGGTACTATAAATGTAATTACCAAAGACCCCATTTTAAATACTTGGGAAATAGGAACTAACCTAGCTTTAATAGTTGGTTCTGCAGTAGATAGAACACTTACTTTTAATAATTCGTTAATTGCAGATGATTTAAATAATGGAATTTCATTTTTTGGTAATTATAGAAAAAGAGATGCTTTTGATGCTAATAATGATGGTTTTACAGAATTAGTTAAAATTAAAAATACAACAGTAGGTGCTAATGCTTATTTAAAACCTACTGAAAAAAGTAAAATCTCTTTAAATTTAGCATCTATTCAAGAATATAGAAGAGGTGGAAATAAACTTGACTTAGCACCTCAATTCACAGATATTACAGAAGAATTAAATCATGATACTTTTATTGGTGGCTTAGATTACGAATCTTTTAGTAAAGATGACACAAAAAAATTTGAAGTCTATACTTCTGTTTCTCATACAAATAGAGATAGTTATTATGGTGGTTTAGGAGGTGCAAGAACAAAACAAGATAGTATTACTGCAAATAATGCTTTTGGAACAACCAAAGATTTAGCTTGGGTAAATGGTTTACAATTCACAAAATCATTTAATAATAATAATGATGTTATAACTTTAGGTTCAGAATACAATCATACAAATACTAAAGATGAAATTTTAGGTTATAATAGATTAATAGATCAAACCGTAAATTCTTTTGGAATTTATGCACAATATGAGTGGAAACCTACAGAAAAATTTACAGCTTTATTAGGGTCTAGATTTGATAATATTTCTGTTGATGGTATTTATAAAGTAGGCTCTATAAACAGAGAAATAAATGTAAATCAAAATGCGTTTTCTCCGAGATTAACGTTTTCTTACAAGTTTAGAGACGCCCTTAAATTTAGAGGAGGTTATGCTAGAGGGTTTAGAGCATCTCAAGCATTTAATGAAGATTTACACATATCTAGTGTGGGTGGAGAACCCCAATTTGTAATTCTTTCTGATAATTTAAAAACTGAATATTCTAATGCGTATACAGGAAGTTTTAACTACTCAAAAAGCATTAATTTATTACAAATGGATTTTTTAATTGAAGGTTTTTACACAACATTAGAAAATCCTTTTACATTAGTAAGTACTGGAAGTGTATTACCAAATGGCTCTATTTTAGAGGAAGTAAGAAATGGTTCTGGAGCAAAAGTGTATGGAACAAATTTTGAATTTAGCCTTTCTCCAAATCCAAAGTGGCAATTTCAATTAGGTGGTACTTTGCAAAAAACAAAATATGATGAACCTCAAGTTATTTTTGAAACTGATGGAACTGTAGGAGAATCTAACATCATCATTAATGAATTTCTAAGAAACCCTAATTTTTATGGATTCTTAAGCACAAGTTGGATTCCTAATAAAAAATTTAATATGGATCTAACAGGAACTTATACTGGCTCTATGACTGTGCCAAAAGTAATTAGCAATACTGGTTTTTTACAATTAAACGAGGTAAATTCTTTTTTTGATTTAAATTTAAAACTTGAATCTCACATAGATTTTAGCGATAACTTTATGACTACTATTTCTGCTGGCGTAAAAAATATGTTTAATGCTTATCAAAATGATTTTGATATTGGGCCAACAAGAGACTCTGATTATGTTTATGGGCCAAGTGCTCCAAGAACATTCTTTATTGGAGTAAAATTTGGTAAATTACATTAATATGAAAAGAATTGTTTTTCTTTTATCTTTTATTTTAATTACTCTTAAAATTCATGCTCAAGAGTCTAAAATAAATTGGATAAGCTTTGAACAACTTGAAGATTCTTTACAGATAAAACCTAAAAAAGTATTTATTTCATTCTATGCAGATTGGTGCACCTACTGTAAAAAAATGGATGCAACAGCTTTTAAAGACAAAGAAGTTATCCGTATTTTAAATACTAATTACTATGCTATAAAATTAAATGCTGAAACAAAAGACACTATTGTTTTTGAAGGAAAAAAATATATCAATAAAAATATTGGGAAAAGTAGAAAACCTACTCATCAAATTCCTTTGCTTTTAGCTTCAAGAATAAATATGCCATTTTCATTACCAGCAAATATTGTTCTAGATGAATCTTTTAAAATTAAAGGAAGGTATTTTGAATATTTATCTCCTAAAAAACTAATCTCTATTTTAAATAAAGATTAAACTTTAATTATTCCCAAATACGTTTATTAGTTCCTAAATCTATACTATAGATTAAACCTGCAGAACCAAAAATATGCGAACGTTGAAACTCTGTACTAAAAATACTTACTTTATAAAATAACTGAGCATTTAAACCAATTACATCTGTTATCCAATAAGTACCTCCTGCACCTGCATTAAAAGTAAAACCACTATCTAATAAGTTTACAAGACCAAAACCAGCAAGCACATAAGGTCTTAACTTACCTTCTGGGTTAAAAATATCGTAGCTTAAATTTAAATCTGTAGAAAAATAGTTTTGAGTATCTCTTACAGAATTTGACAATGTTAAAGAAATCGTCATTTTATCTCCCAAGTATTTACTAAAACTTACACCAGGAATTGTTGCTATATATCTACCTCCTACAATTTTTACATCTTCTTCAGAATCAATGCAGAACCAAGATTTAAACCAACACCTAAAGTTCCATCAAAACCTTGAGAGTTTATAGTTTGAATGGCTAAACTTTGAAATAAAAAAACTAATAAAAAAATTTTAAGGGGGGAAATGTTTTTCATGATTAAAGGGATTTTTATAATAATTACAACTGTAAAAGAAACAAATATATTGTATTCAATCTAGAAATGACTTTAGTTCTTTTATATTTTCTATATAAGATACTTACATTTGCAAAAACTTTTACAATTGAGTAAACAATATATTGTAAATCAATATCAAAAATCTGCAAAAGTTGAGCAGATTATTTCTGCCCTACAAAAAGAAAAAAACCAAATTCAAATTTCGAATTTGGCTGGTTCCTCTTTGTCTTTTGTAATTTCAGAAACTTTTAAAAAAGTAGATAAACCCTATCTTTTAATTTTTAATGATAAAGAAGAGGCTGCTTATTATTTAAATGATTTAGAACAATTATTAGGTGATAAAAATGTACTTTTTTATCCTGGTTCTTACAGAAGACCTTATCAAATTGAAGAGACAGATAATGCTAATGTTTTATTGCGTTCTGAGGTTTTAAATAGAATTAATTCTAGAAAAAAACCAGCAATAATTGTAACCTATCCAACAGCATTGTTCGAAAAAGTTGTTACTAAAAAAGAGTTAGAAAAAAATACATTGCATGTTAAAGTAGGTGAAAACTTATCTTTAGATTTTGTAAACGAAGTATTATTTGAATACAAATTTAAACGAGTAGATTTTGTTACAGAGCCTGGTGATTTTTCTGTTAGAGGAGGTATAATAGACGTATTCTCATTTTCAAATGATGAGCCTTTTAGAATAGAGTTTTTTGGTGATGAAATAGACAGTATAAGAACCTTTGATGTAGAGACTCAACTCTCTAAAGAAAAATTAAAAAAGGTTTCTATAATGCCCAATGTAGAAAACAAAACTTTACAAGAAAGCAGAGAAAGTTTTTTAAAATATATTTCTTCTAAAACTATTGTTTTTACTAAAAACATAGAATTACTATCAGGAAATTTAGATAAGTTTTTTAAAAAAGCAGAAGAAGCTTTTGATGGACTTTCCAAAGAAATAAAACATACAAAGCCAGAAGAATTATTTTGTGATGGTAATTTTATAAATCAACAGATACAAGAGTTTTCTGTTGTTCATTTTGGTACTACAAATCAAAATGTAAATTTAGAAATTGTATTCGATGCAAAACCACAACCTTCTTTTAATAAAAAGTTTAATTTATTAATTGATGATTTAAATGAATACCATAAAGCAGGTTTTACGAATTATATTTTTTGTGCAAACGATCAGCAAGCAAAACGTTTTCATGATATTTTTGATGATGCTGAACAAAAAGTTCATTACGAAACTGTAGTTTTTCCTTTATATCAAGGATTTATAGATGTAGACAACAAATTAGTTTGTTATACAGATCATCAAATTTTTGAACGTTATCATAAATTCCGATTAAAAAATGGCTATGCAAAAAAGCAAGCCATTACTTTACAAGAATTGAACAAATTAGAAATTGGTGACTATGTAACACACATGGATCATGGTATTGGAAAATTTGGAGGTCTTCAAAAAATTGATGTTCAAGGAAAAAAACAAGAAGCTATCAAACTTATTTATGGAGATAGAGACATCTTATATGTAAGCATACACTCTCTTCATAAGATTTCTAAGTTTAATGGTAAAGATGGTAAAGCTCCAAAAATTTACAAATTAGGTTCTGGGGCTTGGAAAAAAATCAAACAAAAAACCAAAGCTAGAGTTAAGCATATAGCCTTTAATTTAATTCAATTGTATGCCAAAAGAAAACTACAAAAAGGCTACGCTTTTGGACCTGACACACACATGCAACATGAACTAGAAGGTAGTTTTATGTATGAGGACACTCCAGATCAATTTACAGCTACTTTGGATGTAAAAAATGACATGGAAAAAGAACAACCTATGGATAGGTTAGTTTGTGGTGATGTTGGTTTTGGTAAAACAGAAGTTGCTGTAAGAGCTGCATTTAAGGCAGTTGATAATGGAAAACAAGTCGCAATTTTAGTGCCTACAACAATTTTAGCTTTTCAGCATTATAAAACCTTTTCAGAACGTTTAAAAGATTTTCCAATCAAGATCGATTATTTGAATCGATTTAGAACTGCTAAACAAAAAACTGCTGCTATTGATGGAGTTAATGATGGTTCTGTAGATATTATAATAGGTACACATCAGCTAACAAATCAACGTATAAAATTTAAAGATTTAGGTTTATTAATTATTGATGAGGAACAAAAATTTGGTGTGGCTGTAAAAGACAAATTAAAAACCTTAAAAGAAAATGTAGATACATTAACTTTAACTGCAACTCCAATACCAAGAACATTGCAATTTAGCTTAATGGCTGCAAGAGATTTATCTGTTATAAAAACACCACCACCAAACAGACATCCAATAGAAACCAATGTAATTCGTTTATCTGAAGAAACCATTAGAGATGCTATTTCTTATGAAATATCTAGAGGTGGTCAAATTTTCTTTATTCACAACAGAATAGAAAATATTAAAGAAGTAGCTGGGTTGTTACAAAGATTAGTACCATCAGCTAAAATTGGTATTGGTCATGGACAAATGGAAGGAAAAAAGTTAGAAGAACTAATGCTTGCTTTTATGAATGGCGATTTTGATGTGTTAGTATCAACAACCATTATAGAAAGTGGTTTAGACGTACCTAATGCTAATACAATTTTCATCAATAACGCCAATAATTTTGGATTGAGTGATTTACACCAAATGCGTGGTAGAGTTGGGCGTTCTAACAAAAAAGCGTTTTGTTATTTTATTACGCCTCCTTATCATATGATGACAGATGATGCCAGAAAAAGAATACAAGCTTTAGAATTATTTTCTGATTTAGGAAGTGGAATTAATATAGCCATGAAAGATTTAGAAATTCGTGGAGCAGGAAATTTATTAGGTGGAGAACAAAGTGGATTTATTAATGATATTGGGTTTGATACTTATCAAAAAATATTGCAAGAAGCCATTGAAGAACTTAAAGAAAATGAGTTTAAAGATTTATATATAACAGATAATTCTAAACCAAAAGAATTTGTAAAAGAGGTACAAATTGATACTGATTTCGAAATTCTTTTTCCTGATGATTATGTAAATTCTGTAACAGAACGTTTAAGTTTATATGAAAAGTTATCTGACTTAACTTCTGAAGATGAACTAATTGCTTTTGAAAATGAAATTATAGACAGATTTGGAGAAATACCAACTCAAGTAGAAGATTTATTAGATTCTGTTAGGATTAAATGGTTGGCTAAAAAATTAGGCTTAGAAAAGATCATTTTAAAACAAAAAAGAATGATTGGCTATTTTGTTTCTGATCAACAAAGTGAATTTTATCAAACAGAAGCATTTACTAAAACTTTAAAATACCTACAACAAAATCCAAAAAGCTGTGTAATGAAAGAGAAACAAACTAAAAATGGTTTACGTTTGTTAATTACTTTTATCAAAATAGACACTGTTAAAAAGGCATTAGAAACACTTCAGAAAATCTAATGCAAAACAATCATTTAAAAAATTTATCAGGTTTATTATTAGCTACTTTTTTTATAAGTACTTCTGGTGTTTTAGGTCGTTATATAAAATTACCTGTAGAAATTATCATATGGTTTAGAGCATTCTTAGCCATGTTTTTTATCTATGGTTTTTGTAAGTATAAAAAAATAGATTTAACCATAAAGTCTAGTAAAGATTATAAACCCTTTTTAATTGGGGGTGTATTAATGGCTGTCCATTGGATTACTTATTTTTACGCATTAAAACTAGCTAATGTGGCTTTGGGTGTTTTATCATTATATACTTTTCCAATTATTATTGCATTACTAGAACCTTTCTTTTTAAAAATAAAATTTAATCCTATTTATATTTTATTTGGTTTTATGGTACTTACAGGATTATATATTTTAACACCTGAATTAGATATTGAAAGCGCTCAAGTTAAAGGTATACTCTTTGGTATTTTTTCTGCTTTTTGCTATGCTTTAAGAATTTTAATAATGAAACAACATGTAGCTAATTACAATGGCTCTATGTTAATGTTTTATCAAACAGTAATTATAAGTATTCTTCTTTTACCTACTTTGTTTTTTATGGATTTATCTGGTTTAGAATCTCAGTTTCCATATATTTTATTATTAGCCATATTAACTACAGCAGTTGGTCATAGTTTAATGTTACATTCTTTAAAATTCTTTTCTGCTTCTACTGCAAGCATAATTAGTAGTTTACAACCAATATTTGGCATTATTCTAACTTTTTTCTTCTTAAAAGAAATACCTAATTGGAATACTTTTTGGGGTGGTAGTTTAATTTTACTTACGGTTGTTTTTGAAAGTTTACGAAGTAAAAAGTAAAAGGTTAATAATATATGATTACGTAGTCGTTATTTGGTTTTTTTAATTAATTTATAGTAAATAGCTAATAAAATCATTACAACCAATATTACATATTGTAACCATTGATATTCAAATTTACTATCAAATATTTGGATTAAAAAAATTAAACTTAAAAGTAAATATATTATAAGAGTTTCTTTTTTCATATTTAATAATCCTTTATTTAATACATATCATTTATTTAAATATTTATGATACTAAAACAACTCTTTATTACTAATATTTAGATAATTACGCTTTACAAAATCTAAAATAGTTTCCAAAATTTCTCCCATATTTTTACAATCTTTAAACTTAACATCACCTACGTACTGTATTAAATGTTTTTTAAGTAATTCTATATTTTCTGGAAAAGAGATAGTGTCTTTTTTCATGCACTTTATTAAACGTGAAGTTCTTTTAGGAGAGGTAATCATTCTTTTAGCCATAAAAGAACGCTCTTCTACTTTGTACTGATTTATAGAACTATTTTGTAGTTTTCTACCCACCATTTCTATCATCTTAAAATTCTCTTTCATAAACTGAAGATTATAGACTTTTAGATTACCTTCAAAAGATTGTTGATCGAAATCTATAGCTCTAAATTTATAAACGATTTGATCAAAGTCATGAGTAGGTGTAATCACATAATTGTAAGAGCGCATATCACCCAACAAACGTATTAAACAACGTTCTTTAAATTTTACAAATTCTTTGGCTATTTGTGATTTTTCTGATTCTGTACATTTTGGTAAAAAATCTCTAATAAAATCATCTCCAGGAATTCCAGCAATATGTTCTTCTATTAAAGTTTCTTTATGAACTAAAAAGTTCATGTTATGTGGAGATAAAATGTGCTCCAATTCCAGTCCGTAAATACGAGAAGCATCTGCTTTTTTTACATAAAAATAAATGAAGTTATCATTTAAAATATTTCTTACTTTAATACGAAAAGGTTTAGAATTTCCAAACGTACAATAATCAATAGCATCTATATTTAAAAAAGGAATTGTCTCATTACTACCATCAGAATGTAACATGGTATATATTTTCTTTAGGCTTTTATCAATCTCTTCTCTATCCCACTCAGAATAGTAGGTTCTAACCCAAAGAGTGTCTTCATCGTTTTTATCAAAAACAGCTACAGAGCCTTGAAAACGCAGTAAGTCGTCATAAAATATAGGAATTTTTATGTTTCGCTTATATCGTTTTAAATATCCATCTAACATTTCATTTACAGGAAATGTTGGTTTTTTTTTGGACATTAATTTTTTAGGTGAAGACATTTTATTAGAGTTTATCTCAAAAATAAGGAAACTATTTAGACTACTTCAAACATTTTACCTGGTAGTGGTTTTATAACCCCTTTTAATTCCATTTGTAATAATATAGAAGACAATTGATATAGAGGAATATGACATTCTAATGCAACAACATCTAACAATTGTTTTCCATTCATATTTAAATAATCGTAGATTTTTTGTTCTTGGGTATTAAGTTCTACAAATAATTGTTTTTGTATTTCTTTTTTTGGTTTTTGATGAATATCCCAATTTAAAAGTTTCACTATATCAGATGCAGATGTAAGCAAATGAGCTTTATTGTTTTTTATTAAATTATTACATCCTTTACTAAACAAGTCTGTAGATCTTCCAGGTACTGCAAAGACATCTCTATCATAAGAATTTGCGATATCTGCAGTAACTAAAGAACCACCTTTTTCTGCACTTTCTACAACTATGGTTGCTTTAGATATGCCAGCTACAATTCTATTTCTTTTTAAAAAATTTTCACGTAAAGGTTGATCTTCACTCCAAAACTCAGTAAAAAAACCACCATTATCATTTACTTGATTAATGTATTTCTTGTGTACTTTTGGGTAAATCTGCTCAAAACCATGAGCCAAAACAGCAATAGTTTGTAAATTGTTCTTTATTGCTGCTTTATGAGCACAAATATCAACTCCATAAGCAAAACCACTTACAATTATTGGATTATACTCAGCTAAATCTTCTATAAGTTTATTAGTGAAATCTCTACCATAAGAACTCATATTTCTAGTACCAACAATAGAAATGATTTTTTCATTTTTTAGGTTTATGTTGCCATCTTTAAAGAGTAAAATTGGACTATCTATACAATTTAAAAGATTTTTTGGATAATCATCTTCTAAAAAATAGGTGTAATCAATTTTATTTGATTTAATATATTCTAGTTCTTTTTGGGCAAGTTCTAAATTTTCTTTAGCAAACAAGTGTTTTATAGCATGACTACCTATACCATTTATTTTTGCTAAAAATTGAGGTTTCTCTTCAAATATCTGCTGCACATCACCAACAGAAACAATTAATTTTTTAGCTAAAATATCTCCAATAGCTTTACTTTTTTGAAGTCTAAGTATAGACAGTAATTCTTCTTCTTTCATAATTTACAATGAATCACAAGATAAAAAAAATTGTTAATAAGTAGTGTTATGCTTTATTTGGATAAGTCAGTTAAAAAATTAATTTTGTTAATATGAATTTAGCTAGCTACATCAACGATTTATTATACAGATACGATTGTGTTATTGTTCCAAATTTTGGAGGTTTTATAACTAACAAAGTAAGTGCAAAAATAAATGAGAATACAAACTCAATTTATCCACCTTCAAAAAAAATATCGTTTAATAAACATTTAAATGTTAATGATGGATTACTGGTTAATTACGTAGCAACATCAGAAAATATTTCTTACGATAAAGCAACTAAAGACATCTTAAACTGTGTTAATAGTTGGAAAATTGAACTTCAAACAAACACAATTACTATTGGTGCTTTAGGCAGTTTGAGTTTAAATGAAAGTAAACAATACATTTTTGAACCTAATACTAAAGTCAATTACTTAACAGATTCTTTTGGTTTATCTGAAGTTGAGTCTACTAAAGTTGATAGATATAAAGAGAAAGTAAAGCCTTTAGTAGCTGTTGTAAATAAAAAAGAAAAAACAGGTATACCTACATTTATAAAATATGCTGCAACTGCTGCTATTTTATTAACGCTTGGTTTTGCTGGTAATAACATGTATCAACAAAAAGAACAGAAAGAAATACTTGCTAATCAAGAAAAAGCTTTAGAAGAAAAAATTCAGTCTGCTACCTTTGTTATTTCTAATCCTTTACCAACTATAGAATTAAATGTTGTTAAAGAAGTTGAAAAACCATATCATGTAATTGCTGGCGCTTTTCAATTTCCAGAAAATGCTAAGAAAAAAGTAAATCAATTAAAAAAGAAAGGTTTTAAAGCTAGTATTTTAGGAGTTAATAAATGGGGATTAACAGAAGTTGCTTTTGAGAGCTTTTCTGAAAAAAACAAAGCCACTAATGCTTTATACAAAATTCAAGATACAGTATCTAAAGATGCTTGGTTATTGATTAAAAAATAGATTTATTTATCACCTCTTCTTATCTTTGCAAAAATTAAAAAAATGGAAGCAAAGACACCTAAAGAATCATTAACTGTATTAACAGACTTAGTGTTACCTGGTGAAACCAACTATTTAGACAATCTTTTTGGTGGTGAATTATTAGCAAGAATGGATAGAGCATGTAGTATTGCTGCAAGACGTCATTCTAGAAGAATTGTTGTTACAGCTTCTGTAAATCATGTTGCTTTTAATAAATCTGTACCTGTTGGAAGCGTAGTTGTTGTTGAAGCAAAAGTATCTAGAGCTTTTAAAACATCCATGGAAATTTATGTTGATGTTTGGATAGAAGACAGACAATCTGGTCAAAGAACTAAAGTAAATGAAGGTATTTATACTTTTGTTGCAGTAGATGAAACAGGAAAACCAGTAAATATACCTCAGATAAAACCTGAAACAGAACTAGAAAAAGAACGTTTTGATGGTGCACTAAGACGTAAACAATTAAGTTTAGTTTTAGCTGGTAAAATGTTACCAAATGAAGCTACAGAATTAAAAGCACTTTTTAAATAAATAAAAATGGAATTCTTCGAAAACTTTAAAATTTTACAGTCAATAATTATTTTAGCAGTTGCTTTTTTATTGAGATTTCTAATAACTAACTCACTTAGAAAAATTCAGATAAAGTTTGGTTTTCAAAGAGCTAGAATTCTTGTCACTAATAAAGTTGTAAGTTTTTTAATTTTTGCGACAGCTATAATTGTTGTTGCATTTTTATGGGGTGTAGATGAAAAACAATTGGTATTATTTATCTCTTCATTTTTAACCATTTTAGGTATTGCATTCTTTGCACAATGGTCTATGCTTTCTAATATTACAGCTGGTTTAATTTTATTTATAAATTATCCTGTAAAAATTGGTGATAGCATAACAATTTTAGAAAAAGACAACGATTTAACAGGACAAATTAAAGATATTGGTGTGTTTTTTATAACATTAACCACAAAAGATGGCCAAAATGTATCGATACCAAATTCTTTAATTCTTCAAAAAATGATTAAGTACAAATAAAAAGACGAAAAGTACTATTAGGGTTAAAGAGTATTTTTTTTGTAATTATCTTTTTAAAATCCAAGAAGAAGGATTTAATCGTTTTGTGTTTTTAAATAAAGAAAAAACCAATTTTGTTTTACCAGAAACTTTATCAGTAAATATTTTACCTATTTTTTGCCCAGTTTTTATTTTATCACCTTTTTTTACATATGATGATTCTATGTTATTATATGATGAAATGTAATTACCATGTCTAACCATTACGTTTTTAATACCACCAGAACCTACTAAAATATTTAAAACTTCACCATCAAAAATAGCTTCTGCATCACTTTCTTTAGCTGTTACAAAATGTAATCCTGTACTATTTATGGTAATACCAGGAAATGTAGGATGTGGTTGAACACCAAACTTTCTTGTAATTAAACCTTGTTCTATTGGCCAAGGTAATTTGCCTTTGTTAGACTCAAAATTTGCAGCCAAAACTTTAGCTTCAGGACTTAAAATAAATTCGTTTCGTTTTACTGTTTTTGGTTTATTTTTAATTTTTCTATTGGCTCTTACTATCTCTTCTTTAATTAATTTATCTATTCTTACAGCAATTAATTTATCTTCCTTTATTTTATTTCTAAGATCTCTTTTATATTTATTTTCTCGTTTTTTAATTGTAGAAATTAAATTTTCTTGGTTTTTCTTATCATTTTCAATTTCTGTTTTTTGATTTTTTTCAAAAACCAATAATGTGTCTTTTTCTGTTTTTTGAATGTTTAAAGAATCTATTACACTTTCTATTACTTTAGTTTGTACTACAATAGATTCTCCTTGTTTTTTTCTGAATTTTGTATACTGTTTCATATACTCCATTCTTTTATAAGCTTGATAGAAATTTTGAGAAGATAATAAAAACATTAACCTACTTTGTTGCGATTTACTCTTATAAGACTTATAAATCATCTCTGCATAATCTTCTTTTAAAGAAGCTAAATTTGTTTTCAGCTTTTTAAGTTTAGATTCGTTAATATTAATTTTTCTTGATAAAAGTTTTGTTTCTGATTCTATGGTAGCTAACAACTTATTTCTAAGTTCTATTTTTTGATTTAAATCTCTTAATTCTTCAAGTGCATTTTTTTCTTTTTTTTGTTCAGAAAAAAGAAGTTTGTTAAGTTGATTGATCTCTTTTTTATATTTTTTTCGCTGTTGTTCTAGCTCAGCTTTAGTTTGAGCGTTTATAGAAATACTCAAAAAAGAAAAAGTGAAAATGAATATGTGTAAGAATATTTTTTTCATTAAAACTCTAAACGTTTGTAGCCAGAAGGTATATTAAAACTCATAGAAATATCTTCATCGAAAACAACTGTTTTATAATCAAAATCTATACGAGTTGTTCTTTTTGTATTCTTTGCGATGATGTTTATTTTAGAAGGAAAAATAATATCATTAATTAAATTATAAGAAGGATAAATTATGTCTAAGCTTAAATTTTTTTGAGAATTTATTATGGACTGTTTATCAATTTTAAAATAAGATGGGTTTATTGTGTAAAAAATATCAAACAAAATATTTTGATTTTCAGGAGTTAAAACATATTTATTATCTACAATATCTACTTCATGTTTACCATCTTTTAAATTTTGTAATGCTTGTCCTAAAAATAAATTTTGTAGTTGCTCAAAATTAATTTCTACGCCTAATAATTGCTTTATCATAGAGAAATCTCCAGTAAAATAATTTTTTGCAAATGGCGAATAATAACTTACAGAAGTAGGTGTAATTTTAGCTTTAAAAACAGTAATTAATTTTGTGCCTCTTAAATAAATTACCTCATCTTTTTTCATTTTTAATTGTACAGATAAGCCTTGATTTGTCTTTCCGTTATTAAAATTTACTTTCAATTTAGCATCAACAGTTTTTTTATCAAAAGAACCTAAATCATGTTTTTTTGCAACTTTTCTTGCAGAAATATTTTTTGCTATAATATTAGCATCTATCATGTTTTTTTTGGTTTTACAAGAGAAACAAAATACCATAAAAAAGAGCGAATATTTTAAAATCTTCATTACTTAACTTTTTAACTGTTTTGCTTTTTTAATGTATTTATTTTCTTGATCTATATTTCCTAAACCTTTATATGCTTTAGCTATTTCTTTATAAAAATCGATTTCCATATTATCTTCAATAACAAAATCAATACCATTTTGTAAAATCAATAACGCATTTTTGTACTCTTTTTGCATATTTAATGCTTTGCCATTTATTAAATAAACAAAAGACTGAGATGGATAAAGCTCTATACCTAACTTACTATACTTAAGTAAATCATTAATATTATCATTAGATAACTTTAAAATTTTTTCTAATGTTTTATATGATTTTTCATTCTCAAAGCTTTTTTTTAGGTTAGAAACATCATTTGGTGATTCAGTTTTAATACCAATATTTTTTCTAGCCTCTAGACTTTGTTTTAGCATTTTTAAAGAAGTAGATAATGCTTTATCTTTTTCTAAAGCGTTCATTAAATCAACAGCTTTTTTATACTCTCTATTATAAAAAAATAAACGAACTAAATATTCTTTTTCTTTAGGGTTTTGGGCAATAACTTTTTGTTGAACATCAATAGCCTTGCTATAATTTCTTTCTTTTACATAGATTTCTACTAAGTGTTTTAACATCCATATATTATCAGGGTTTTTTACTAATGCTCTGTTAATATATTCTTTAGCTAATAATGTTTTATTAAGCGCTAAATAATTTTTAGAAAACTCAAAAAATACTGCTGTATTTTCCTGTAAAATTTGATTACAATCTTCTAGGTTTTCAATTGCTTTTGAGTAATTACCAATAGATTTTTGAGATAGAGCCTTAAAAAAATATTGCTGAAACTTAAGTTCTGCTTCTTCTGTTAAATCTTTTTGTTCTGGAATACTATCTTGAGAAACTGTTTTTAAAGAAAAAAGAATAAAAAATAAATAGAAAAGAGCCAATCTAAAATTTTTAAATTGCCTCTCTCTACTTTTTATTATTTTTCTATTGTTTAACATTATTAAGTTAATTCTGTATAATCGCCAATACTTACAGATGTATAATTACCATTATATTTAGCATGATTACCAATCATAGCATTATCTAAATTAGCATTAGAAATAGATACATTAGTTTGTATTAATGAGTTTACAATTGTAGAATTTTCTACAATACTATTTTCTCCAATAGACACATAAGGCCCTACTTTAGTATTTTTCAAAACAACATTTTCACCAATAAAACAAGGTTGTATAATTTCTGAATTTTCTAATACTACATCTTTAGAAACTAAATTATTACCTGCTTGTTGTTCAAAGCCTAAAATAATTTTATTAGTTTCTACTGTTGGATCTTTTTTACCACAATCCATCCAAGTTGAAACTTTACCAGGAATAAATTTTGCTCCTTGTTGCTTTAGAGATTCAAGTACATTTGTTAATTGATATTCATCATTCTCTTTTAAATCATTATCAATTAAATACTGAATTTCATCTAATAATTTTTCTCCACTTTTAAAATAATAGATACCTATTATAGCTAGATCAGAAACAAATTCTTTAGGTTTTTCAATGAAATCTTTAATATATCCATCTTCTAATTTAATAACCCCAAACGCACTTGGGTTATCTACTTGTTTTACCCAAATTGCTCCATCTGCATTTGCATCTAATTTAAAATCTGCTTTAAATAAAGTATCAGCATAGGCTACAACACAAGGCCCACTTAGAGATTCTTTTGCACAATAAATTGCATGAGCAGTACCTAACGCTTGTTCTTGTACATATACTGAACCTTTAGAACCAAGTTCTTCTGCAATTTTTAATAATTTATCTTCAGTATCTGTTGGAAAACCCTTTGCTGTTGGACCAATTACAAAGGCAATTTCATCAATTTTTTCATCAATTACAGAAGCAATATCTTCTACTAATCTTTGTACAATTGGTTTTCCTGCAATTACTGTTAATGGTTTTGGTACAGTTAACGTATGTGGTCTTAAACGTGAACCTATACCAGCCATTGGAACTATAATTTTCATAAAGTATTTTTAAATTTATAATTGCAAGATAGCATTAATTGACTGATTTAAAAAGCCCTTCAATAATTTAAAATCATCGGTTTTCTACTATTATTTTTTGTTTCTTTGCTCAAAGAAAAATGATATAATGAATTACCTTTCTGTAGAAAATATTTCGAAATCTTATGGTGAACGTATTTTGTTTAAAGACATTTCGTTTGGTATAAATAAAGATCAAAAAATAGCATTTGTTGCAAAAAACGGAACAGGTAAAACTTCTATTTTAAACATTATTGCTGGTTTAGATGTCCCAGATTCTGGACAGATAGTAAGCAGAAAGAACATCTCTATAGCTTACCTAGCACAGAAAGATAATTTAGACAATAACTTAACTATTGAAGAAAGTGTTTTTAATACAGACAATAAGATTCTTTCTGTTATTAGCCAATATGAAAAAGCATTAAAAAACCCAGAAAATGAAGAGGCTTATCAAAAAGCATTTGAGTTAATGGAACAGTTTAATGCATGGGACTTTGAAACGCAATACAAGCAGATTTTATCGAAACTAAAATTAGATGATGTTTCACAAAAAGTAGCATCACTTTCTGGGGGGCAAAAAAAGAGATTATCATTAGCTATTGTTTTAATTCATAAACCAGATTTATTAATTCTTGATGAACCCACAAATCATTTAGATTTAGAAATGATAGAATGGTTAGAAGATTTTTTTGCAAAAGAAAAAATAACCTTGTTTATGGTTACACATGATCGTTATTTTTTAGAAAGAGTTTGTGATGAAATTTTAGAGTTAGATGAAGGCAAAATTTATAAATACAAGGGTAATTACTCTTATTATTTAGAGAAAAAAGAAGAACGTTTACAAATAGAACAAACCACAGTTCAAAAGGATAAAAGACTTTATAAGAAAGAGTTGGATTGGATGCGAAGACAACCAAAAGCTAGAACTACAAAGTCTAAATCTAGAATTGATGATTTCTTTGAAATTAAACAAAGAGCACACCAAAGAAGAAAAGACCATAAAGTACAGTTAGAAATTAATATGGAACGTTTAGGAAGTAAAATTCTTGAACTTCATAAATTACAAAAATCTTTTGATGATAAAGTAATATTAGATGGTTTTGATTACGTTTTTAAAAGAGGAGAAAGAATTGGTATTATTGGAAAAAATGGAACAGGTAAATCTTCTTTTTTAAATATAATTACACAGAAAATTCCTGTTGATGGTGGTAAAGTTGTAGTAGGTGAAACTATTAAATTTGGGTATTATACTCAAAAAGGAATCATTATTAAAGAAGGACAAAAAGTAATAGAAGTTGTTAAAGAATTTGGAGAATTTATACCTTTAACAAAAGGACGCAAAATTTCTGCTTCCCAACTTTTAGAACGTTTTTTATTTGATAAGAAAAAGCAATATGATTTTGTTGAAAAACTTTCTGGTGGAGAACAAAAAAGGTTGTATTTGTGTGCTGTATTAATTCAAAATCCTAACTTTTTAATTTTAGATGAACCTACCAATGATTTAGATGTTATTACACTAAACGTTTTAGAAAATTTCTTATTAGATTATCCTGGAAATTTATTGGTTGTCTCTCATGATCGTTACTTTATGGATAAAATTGTAGATTCTCTTTTTGTTTTTAGAGGAGAAGGAGTTGTTGAAAATTTTCCCGGAAATTACTCAGATTTTAGAGCTTATGATAACTCAAATCCTTATGTAGCAGAAAATACAAAAATTGAAGTTAAAGAGGATAAAAATAAGAGTACTAAATCTGCTTTAAGTTATAATGAAAAAAGAGAATTTGGGTCTTTAGAAGTCGAAATAGAAAGGTTACAAAACCAAAAAACTAGGATTGAAAAACAGTTTTTAAATGTTGAAATTGCTCCTGAAGATATCCCAAAAAAATCACAAGAATTAGAAGAAATAATAAAAAATATAGAAGATAAAGAAGAGCGTTGGTTTGAGTTATCTATGAAATTAGAAGACAACTAAACTTTTATAATATTTTTATCTTCTAATAATTTTTCATTGTTCATTTTTAATAAAATTTGAGCCACTGCAATTGTGTCTTTTTCGCAATAAGTTACAATACGTTTTATATTGTTTTCTTGATAATAAACTTTAGCTACTTCACTACCATCTATATCATCTTTTGGTGAAGGAACTCCCAAAACATGAGTTAATAATTTTAATGAGGTATAATGCTTGTAGTCTCCAAACTTCCATAATTCTAGTGTGTCTAAATGTGGTACTTCCCAAGGTTTTTTACCAAATAAATTTAACTTTTTAGGTAGAACAATTTGATGAATTATCATTCTTCTGGCTATAAAAGGAAAATCGAATTCTTTTCCATTATGAGCACATAAAACATGTTGATTCTTAGAAAAATGAGATGCTAACAACTCTTTAAATTCAGATAATATTTTATGCTCATCATCGCCAAAAAAAGATTTGACTCTAAACTTTTTGTCTTCTTCTAGTCCAGTAAAGAAGCCAACTGAAATACAAATAATTTTACCAAATTCTGCCCAAATACCTGCTCTCTCATAAAAATCTTCAGCAGTAATTTCATCTTTTCTTTGATATTGAGTTTTTTGACTAAAGAGTTCTTTTTCTTTAGAAGATAATTTTTCCCAATGTTCTTTTTGAGGTACAGTTTCTATATCTAAAAACAAGATATCTGATAACTTCTTTTTAAAATTCATAGCATTTATTTTGATTTAAAAATAAAAAAAAGCTCTGAAAATTCAGAGCTTTTAATAAAATATGTGAAAAATATTATCTAATAATAAGTTTTGAAGTTGCTGTTTTACCACCCTCTACAACTTTTAAAATGTAAATCCCTGCAGAAATTCCAGAAGTATTCACCTCTGCTTTAGTTCCTGAAATTGTAGTATTTAAAACGTTTTTACCTAAAACATTAAAAATTGAAACTTGCTTATTATTTGAACTGTTGCTAGTGATAGAAAGTCTACCATTAGTAACAGGGTTTGGATAAATTGCAAAACCTTCTATTTGACTATTTATGGTTGAAGCTGTAGCTTCTTTAGGTGTTACACCTGACCAAGTATCTGAAATTCTAAGAGCATCAACCTCAATGCTTGGTGTCTCATTAGTAGAATCTTGTCTTAAAATAAATAAATTTATAGCAGATGGAGGTGAAGTATCTGTTGATGTTATAGTTGCTGCAGGAATAGTACCTTCAAAAGAAGATGCATCTGGATTAACCCATGTACTTATTGTTGCATTGTCCATATTGTATGCCATTACAACAAAAATTACATCATTTAAATTATAAGTTCCACTTGTAAAAGGTGGACTAGAAGATTCGTAGCCAAAACCTATATCAAATGTAGATCCACTTGTATCTGGATTTGGTCTTACCCAAAATCTTGCATCATATCCACTTGTACTACCAGCTAATGCAGCAATATAGCCACCATCTGTTAGATCTGGACTTGACCCAGTTTGAAAAGCAGTTACTTTTAGTAAAAAAGAAGCATAAATTGTTCCAGAAGATATATCTGGAAAAGTTGTATATGTTTCTGAACCAGAACCGTCAAAAGTTAATTTGTTTCCTGTAGATGCTTTTAAACCTGTATAATCTAAATTTCCAGCAGCTATTAACATATCATCACCAGAATTCACCTTCGTCCAAGAAGCTTGGTCACCTAAATTTGCTGCGTCTGCATAGTCGAAATTTTCTTCTATAGGAAAAGCAATACAGTTTGGACTAGAAATATTTCTTGTTAAATCACAACTACTTCCAGTTCCTCCAATTACTTTTACTGTAAAATCTGTTCCCTCTGGAACACCAGTAATTGTTATAGTTCCTGCAGCACTTGTACTAGGGTTATCACCTCCAATAGTACCAACATCATTATTATTACTATCTTTTGCAGTAATGGTATAAGTTGTAGTATTACCAGCTGTAAAATCTATACTAGTTGTATATGTGTCTGTACCAGATGTTGAAGTTTCACATGTTGTTAATATAGTTGCTAATTGAATATCACAAGGAAAAATAACTGAAAAAGTAACAGACTGTGTAACTGGTGTACTTAAAGAATTACCTGAGTTATCTACTAATTCAAGAGTTAAAGTGTAAGTATTACCAGCAGCTACAGTAATATTTGGTAAAGTCGTTGTAAAAAAGTTACTGTTTTCTGTTGTTCCACCTTGCGTTTCAAAAGTTGATTTAATATAACCATCTCCAGAGTTATCACTAACACCTCCTCCTGCATCACCTGAAACTGTAAAGTTATTTACATCTATTGAAACTGAAACTTCAGTTACAGATTGAAAAACCTGATTACTAGATGGAGATGTTATAGTTAAATTTGGGTTTGTTGATGCTGTAACTTTAAAAGATCCAAGAGGCACAATCGTAGACATAGTTGAACCACACGTACCATCTAATAAATTTTCAGCTCCGATAAACCAGTTATTTACGTCAAATACACCTGCATTGGGTGTAGAACCGTCTTTCCTGTATACATAAGTATCTACGTGCTCCCAATCCTTGTCTGTTGCATCTTCATTATCAACACCAAAACGATCTATTACTGATGATGAATCATTTACTAATTGAAAACCATCATCCCCATTACTGTTAATGCTAGTAGATTGAATTACATTTGAAGTAATACCAAATTCAGTACCAAATAAAGTTGCATCATTCGTAATGTATGCAAAAGCATCAGTTATTGTTCCTAAACCTGAAATATCTATAGTGGTAGAACCTGGTGAAAAACCACCCCCATTGGTTTGTCTTACTAATGACCAACCAGTAAAATCTACTGTTCCATTAACATAAATTTCGACAGTTCTTGGTGTTGCGTTGGGACATGTAGCATCTACATAACTAGTTATTAATGCAGTTTGCCCAAAGGAAAAAAGGCTAAAACATAAAGTTAATAATAAAGTTAAAAAGTAATTTTTTTTCATGTTTGATTGAATTTTAATTAAGACCTTAAAAATAGAAAATATTATTTATGTTTTTATCATTTAACCTGATTAACTTATTGTTAAGTTATTCACCACTTTATTCTTGACCAATATTAAATGATTGTTAAGCACTTGTTATTATTCTATAATTATCGCTATTTTTGAGTTATCAATCATAATAATATGAATAAAGGAGATATTAAAATTCTTTTAGTAGACGATGAACCTGATATTTTAGAAATTGTTGGGTATAATCTAAAAAATGAAGGCTACCAAGTTATTACTGCAGAAAATGGTCAAGAAGCCATAAAATTTGCTAAAAAATATAATCCGCATTTAATATTGCTAGATATTATGATGCCAGAAATGGATGGTATAGAAGCTTGCGAAAAAATAAGAAAAATTAATTCGCTAGAAAATGTAATTATTGCTTTTTTAACGGCTAGAGGAGAAGACTACTCTCAAGTTGCTGGTTTTGAAGCAGGTGCAGATGACTATATTACAAAACCTATAAAACCAAAAGTTTTAGTAAGTAAAATAAAATCTTTATTAAGAAGATTAAAGACTGAAAAAAACTCTGAAGATTCTTTAAAAATTGGAGACATTGTAATTGATAGAGAAGAATATGTGGTTTATAAATCTGGTGAAAAAATTTCTTTACCAAGAAAAGAGTTTGAACTATTTTCTCTTTTAACTTCTAAACCAAATAAAGTTTTTAAAAGAGAAGTTATTTTAGATACTGTTTGGGGAAATGAAGTTGTTGTTGGTGGTAGGACTATAGATGTTCATATTCGAAAATTAAGAGAAAAAATTGGAGACAATCATTTTAAAACTGTTAAAGGAGTAGGTTATAAATTTGTACTCCCTAATACAGAAAAATAAATCTATTGAAAGTTAAAAAGACATATTCTTATGCACTTTGGTCTGC
>Ga0209136_1000490_pt1 | contig 28367 bp, 18 predicted proteins | sample SaaInl0LU_22_DNA_FD_184640 | JGI IMG/M metagenome (GOLD analysis project Ga0209136, IMG submission 184640) | Marine microbial communities from expanding oxygen minimum zones in the Saanich Inlet - ESP_90LU_22_DNA (SPAdes) (version 2) | ecosystem: Environmental > Aquatic > Marine > Intertidal... | reverse complement strand
TTAGCATATCAACTCAAGGGTTGGACGATGATGAGGTCGAGGTATTAGAATCGATTGTTTTCACATTTGGCACATTGGTCAATGCGACTACCCAGACAACTGATGTTACTTTGAATTTATCCAGTGAAGACAATCCTCTTCTTTCAGAAATTGTAGCCTCACGTTTAGAATTTGCAGAGCACGAGTCTTCGATAATTACGGCAAGTATCAATGAGCCTACAGCAAGAAATGTCGTAGTTCAATTGACTTTTGACGGAACAGCTACTAATGAGTTAGACTATACGGTAAACTATGAAACTAAGGGAGACGAATTTTTACTGCAATCGCTGGACTCTAATATCAGAGATTTCGAGTATTTAGACGATGGCAGATTATTGACATTAGTTGATTATGATAATATTAATATTTATGCACTTGACGGCACTATGACATCCGTTAGCCTCAGAGAAAACGATGAGTACCACGGAGGGGGAAGTATCGTAAAAGATGGTATTAATATTTATTTCATAGCACATCAAAGAGTGTCGGTATTAAATACTATTTCAATGGAATTCACTGCCGATGTTATTCCCAATTTAGAGAATACAGACGAATCGTATCTAGAAATAATGGATGTTGTCGACGGGAAGGTCTTTTATATCCGTCGCGATGGAGGCGGAGTATTTAATGTGCAATCGAAGTTATCAGGTGAAGATCCTGTATTGCTTAGTCAAGGCAACGGCTATCCAGTTGACGGCTTTGAAGGAATTGTAGCAGACGCTGATGAGAATATATATTTTCAGAGAGATGATGGAATATATATTATCAATGATGAAGGTAACTTTGTCAGATCACCGGTTTTAGACAGTTACCCTGGCTATTTCCAATTGCGAAAACTTCAATTTCTGAATAACAGCTTGTATGGCAAAATAATAAACTACAGTAATGGAGAGAATCAAATTCTGCGTTTCGAAGCTAACCTAGAAGGCTTTACTGTCGTAGATTTTGAAATGGGAGAAGAGGTGTCATCTATCACTGACTTTACCTTCACTAGCTCGGGTCAGTTGGCCCTTTTAAATTCTCTGAATGGCGGATCCTATCAGATTAATGGTTATAAGTCTGTTCCTGAAATCACAATACTTGCCGGAGAAGTCACGGGCTCTCTAGAAGTTATAGGAATGGAAGATGATTTAAATAGTCCAGGAGAAGAGGAGAACGAGTCAATAGTACTCGGGTTCCTAGACCCTATTAATGCCAGCTTAGCCGATGGGGATGAATTAAGTGACATTGAACTAACGCTGTTGAATAACGAATTGTCGCTCAATGAGGACTTAGATGCATTAGTCAACGTGCCAGCATTGAGCTCGTCTGCAGTAGCATGGGGTGATTATGACAGTGATGGTGACCAAGATTTAGCTATCATGGGTATTGGCGTTCAGGATGGAATTGTTACCAGGCTATATGAAAACGTAGATGGCGTATTTGTGGATAGCAATCAACCTAATTTGGACCCTAGATATGAAGGTGATCTGATTTGGTCAGATTATGATAAGGACGGATCCATCGATTTAATAGTGTCTGGATTAGACACCTCAGATTTACCAGCTACGACGGTATATCGCAATGTCGACGGAATTTTGGTGCCAAACTCCGATTTGGTATTGCCCGACTTATTTGGAAGTTCTCTCGACTCAGGAGATTTAGATAATGACGGAGATATCGATTTCGTGATTAACGGTATGGCCATTGTCGATGGGGTAAACGTTTGGAAAAAATACATCTACCTGCGAGAAGGGGAATCTCTTGTTCAAGAGCAAGATTTCAATAATCAATTTGGTCAAGAGGGCGTCCGCAATGGAACAATCAAAATTGCTGATAATGAATTTGACGGCGATTTGGATATATTCATGATTGGCGAATCCAACTCAAAAATTCAAAACAATACTTTCATCAAGCCTGAGGTTCAAAACAACTGGTGGTGGAACAATGGTTATATCACTGATATGGACAATTCCTCAGCAGCATTCTTTGGTAATTATATTTACTATATGGGACAAACCAACCAGTCCAATGATGCCTTGAAAGTTTATAAGCGATCACTGCTTTCGGGTCAAGAGGATGAAATGGGTATTGCTGGACTGATCAATGGTTCAATAGCACTAGGAGATTATAACAACGATGGGGCTGTTGACATGGTTCTAACAGGAGAGAATGAAAATGCGGAATCGGTTACTAAATTATATGATGGAATCGCAACGATTAATCCAGGATATGATCCAATGAGTTATTCAGGTTTTGTAGAGAATTCCGAAATTCCACTTATAGGATTAAGAAATTCTACTGCAGAGTGGGTGGATTACGATGGAGATGGAGATTTAGATTTGTTCTTAACGGGGACTTCAGATTCAGGGGAGTACACCAAGCTATACAGAACAGATTTATTGAACAAAAACAATACTCCAGCTGATGCCATATCGGGATTGGTATTTGAAGATTTAGGCTATGGTAAAGTTCGTTTGTCTTGGGATGTGCCTACAGACGATTTTTCTGACAACTTAGGCTATATATTGAGACTCGGCACAACTGAGGGAGGATCTGAAATAACTAATACAGAAAGTAACCTGTCAACAGGACAAAGGTTAATTACTAAGTCTGCTGTGATTTATCAAAACTCTTTTGAAACCTTGCTGGATCCCGGCAATTATTATTGGTCTGTACAATCAGTCGATGATGGTCTTAAAGGGAGTGTTTTTTCAGAGGAAAACGCATTTGTTCTCACCTACGAATGGAAAGAGTTAAATCAAGGAGGAATTATTGATCGAAATATTAATGCTGTAAGTTCACCAGTTGTTAAGCTGTCAGACATTGATTTGGATAACGATATGGATTTGATTTATGGTTCTAGTGAAAATGATAATGATATTCAGGTATTCACTTTGGGAGCCAAGAAATTCATGTTCTACGACATGATCTCTAACTCAAGAAATGTATCGGACATTAAGTTTTTGGACTTTAATACTGACGACATTCAAGATATTATTATCAATACGTGGGATGGCACTGGAAACAGTTTTCTTAAACTGTATAATTCTGTGCCAGGAAGCGTACATCAAGAAGTATTTAGTGCGCCAGGATTATATCAATCCAAGATAGAATTTATTGACATTAACAATGATGGTATCAAGGAGATCATTCATATTGGCCGAACCAATGCAGAGGCTAATTCTCAACTTAAAGTCTTATTGTACGAACAAGAGGGAGAAACTATCAGTGCCACTCCATTAGATATGTCAGACCAATTTGATGCTCTCAAGAGTGGATCCTATGGATTTGGAAACATTGACAAAGATGGAGATATTGATTTCGGAATCACTGGTTTGTCAAACACTGGAATTACCAGTAAAATTTATTACAATGACACGCAAATAGTGGATAGCAGTGTCGTGCCATTGTTCACACCTTCCGAAATAGAATTTCCAGAAGCAACAGATAGTACACTTGATTTCTTTGACTTTGATGGCGATGGAGATCTTGACATAGCTATCACTGGTCAGGGTGTGAGTGGTCCGATATTTAAAATACTTGCTAATAACGGAGAAGCAGGGGGTGTGTTGGCTTTTACAGAGGTGCCTGATACGGGGCTTATCCCAATTCGTGAAGCTAAACTGGACTTTGGAGACTATAATAGTGATGGTTATACAGATATTCTTTATTCAGGGAAAGTTTCAGGGGAAGGTGAAGTCACCAAACTTGTAGAATTTGATCCGCTTACACAAACCTATGTGGATAGCAATTTTGATTTGTCTGATATTACTAATGCGTCAATAGCCTTTGGAGATTTGGACGGAGATTTCGATTTGGATTTTACAATCGCAGGAGAAAGCGCCTCGAGCAGTCAAAATATCATCAGAACCTATTTGAACGTTAGAGATGTGTCGGCAGCTGTAATTGAAAGCAATTCGCTACTCGATGTAGATGAGAATAAAAACTCAGAAGAGGTCTTTGCCGTAAATGAAAGACCAGACAGTCCAATCAATTTGGAAACGGAAATACTAGAGTTCGATGGTGATTCAAATACGTATAAGATTCAATTTACTTGGGATCTTGCGCAAGATGACACGACCCCTCAAGCAGGGATGACTTACGCGCTAAAAATTGGAACAACGGAAGGCGCGGAAGACGTGATGAGTGTCAATGCCTTGTCAAATGGTTACAGGCTGTTTGCTGGAAAAGGAAATGTTGAGCATCAAAACGAATGGGTAGTCAATCTGCCAGATTTACCTGAGGATGGCGCCTATTACTGGACCGTTCAATCGATTGATGCCAGCTACAGTGGTTCTGAATTTGCAACTTTTACTACTGTCGATCCTTATGAAAGATTACTCGGCGATAGTAATGGCGATTTAACAGTGGATGTACTGGATATTGTTCAAGATGTGGATTATATTCTGGGCAACAATCCATCGCCTTTTGTATACGAATCGGCCGATGTAAATAACGATCAGGAAATTAACGTCCTCGACCTTGTGGGTACGGTAGATATCATATTGAACCCATCAGATTTAATGGAAAATGAAGACTCCGAAAACAAGACTTCCGATTCCAATGATTTTGATTACTATTCAAGCGCCTCAGTGGGAGACGCCGAATTTGATTGGGAGGGCAATGATTTATACGTGACTTCAGCCTTTGATATAGGTGGTATTCAACTTGCTTTTGATGTAGATTTTGAGTACGTTATTTCACAGGATATAGTTGACATTGAGACTTTAGATTTTACTGTCGATGAAACAAGAGTTGTAATGTTATATAGTTTTAATAACACCACCATCGCAAGTAGTAGGACTAAAATCTTGACTAGAGTAAATGCCTCTCAAAACTTAAACATCAATGAGGTTGTTGTAGGTACTACCGAAGGCACAAAGCTCAATCCAATACTGAAATCGGCCGATGAACTGGCTGACGACAGTTCATTTGATTCGTTGAAAATTTATCCTAATCCGGTTCAAGATATGGTCAACATTCAATTGACTACACTTGAAGAGGTGGACAGAGTATCGGCGGAAATATATGATATTCAAGGGCGATTGGTTTTCTCTAAAGAACTCGAATATAGTTTTGGACAAACCCAAACGAGACTCAATTTAGCTCGTCTTCAAACAGGGAACTATATCATTAAAATTAGCGCTTTTAATGAAAACTTATTAATACATCAATCGACTAAAGTATTAATTTTAAAATAGGGGTTTGAAGAATTTATTGCGGACAGCATTTGTATTAGGTTGCCAACTGATTTGGGGTCAAAACACCATAAGTGTGATCCCAACATCTGTTGGGTTTGAAGACAACTTTAGTGTCGAAGTGAGCCTTGACAATGCTCAAGAAATTGCTGCACTTCAATTCGACCTTACCTATAACGAAAGCGCTTTAGAGCTATCAACTGGCCACGTCTTAACCTATGCAACTGACACACACGACCTAAGCACAAGTCTAATAGACAGCAATACCCTGAGGGTAATAGTTTATTCTTTGAGCAATGATGTACTGGAGAGTTCTGCTGGAGTTATTTTAAACATTTTCTTTAATAGTAAAACTGAGCCGGGCAATTTCTATACTTCAATTTCCAATTTGGTAATGTCGGATGTTAATGGAGATCAGGTTACTGCGAACAGCTCGGGAGCTAATGTCACTGTGCTTGGGCCTAAATTCAATTTACTAACAACAAATGTTGAATTTGGAAATGTCCCTATGAACAGCACTTCCAATCGGTATATCACTGTTCAAAATGATGGAAATCAAGAACTAATTATTTCATCAATATCTTACAGCGCGCCTGTTGGTATCAGTAACTCTTTTCCGATAGCCATTTCTAGTGGAGCTTCAGCTTCTATCGAATTAAGTTTAGACACTTCGATTAAACAAGAATTTAATCAAACCGCCTTGTTTAGCACCAATGATCTCGATGAGGTAAGAGAGCTGCAGGAAACAAGCATCCATGCTAATATCTATGCCGTAAACGAAATTCAGATAGGATCAGCAACGGGAAATACAAATACACCTATCTCCGTTCCTGTTAGTGTAGATAATATGGAGCCGTTTAACGGCTTGCAATTAGATATTCAATTACCTTCCGGAATGTCATATGTGGATGAATCCATAAATTTTTCTGGTAGAGAGGTCGATCACGACATTGTTGCATCAGTGAATGAATTCAATGTATTACGAGTTTTGGCCTACTCTATTTCCAACACTGATTTTAACGATACTTCGGGAGAGGTGTTCAGTTTTATGATTAATCCTAATGAGAATTTTGGATACTATGATTTGAACTTTGCAGAACCGATTTTGTCCAACTTAGAATTAGGAAATATCGTCTCTGAAACCTATTCTGGATCCCTCTACATTAATGTTGGAGACTTAATTTTATCACCTGTCCCATTAGACTTAGGACGAGTCCCAATAACCAGTCCTTCAGTACTTGGGAATATTACTCTCTTAAATTCGGGTGATGCCCCTCTGACCGTCTCTGCAATCAATTACAGTGATACGGCTTTGAATAGCGCAATTACAGTTCCGTTACAATTGGAAGTGAGTCAGTCAAGTGGTCAGGAAGTTGAATTCATACCAAGCGATTTGGGGCTGTTTTCAGGAACAATCACTTTTAGCCATGATGGATCATCGGCAGAAAGCACACTCGAGGTTACGGCCGACGTCTACGCGCCAAATTACCTGCATCATGAAGAGAAGTATGTGTTCAGGGATGAAAGTTATGACATCAAACTAGAGCTTTCCAACTATGATGATTTAAGAGCGATTCAATTTGATATTACAATCCCTAGTGAATTCACATTTGACTTTAGTGCCTCTCAAACTATGGCTGCTCTTGATGGATTTTCCATGTCTAGCTCTGATCTCGGCGACGGAACTTATAGATTTGTCATATACAACCTTAGCGATTTAGCCATTTCCTCCGGAACAAATCATTTGTTGAATCTTCCAATTTATGTAAGTAATTCCGCTGCTTTTGGAGACTACACTTTCGAATTGACCAATGTAGTTTTATCCAATATTGCCAATCAAAATGCTTCCAGCGAAGCACTTGAAACTGGCGTTATTCACATTACTGAATATGACGGGCCTATTGCTATTGATGATTTTGTGGAGGTTCTAGAGGATTCAGACTTAACCAGTATTGACGTGCTCTCAAATGACGCTGGAGTTGCCGCACTAGCTATAATTTTGACGGATGTAAGCTCCACCGGAAGTGGAACAGTTAGCTTGAATGCAGATGGCGTTTCAGTAGATTATACACCAGCACCAGATTTCTTCGGTACGGAAGTAGTCAGCTACATCATATCGGACGGTACAAACCCCAATTCAACCGCTACACTAACCATTAATGTTGTACCCGTCAATGACGCCCCAATAGCCCTAGATGATACAATAGCAGTCGATCAAGGAATTGCCGAAGTTATTGGCTTAACGGCTACAGATGTTGATAGTGACGTATTTACCTTTACCATTGTCGATCAACCTGCCAATGGCTCTGTGACATTAGACGGTGACCAAGCCACCTATACTGCTAACGCCTCGTTCATTGGTTCTGACAGCTTTACTTTCACCGTTTCGGATGGAGCCCTTACTAGTAATATTGGAACCATATCAATAGATGTTACCTTGGATGCCGTTTCCTATATTTTACAAAACTTAAAGTCATATCCCAATCCGTTTGATGCCTATTATACCATTCATTCTGACCTCTCGTTGAAGTTGGAGGTACTCGACATGAGCGGAAAAATTGTGTTATATAAAAGTATTGAACCTGGGAGTACAACCATCGATACATCAAAATTTACCACCGGGGTTTATGTCTTCAAGTTGTATCATTTGGGCAGTTCGACAAGTCAGATATTGATTAAAAGGTAGGTTTGCCTAAAATTCCTTAGATGACACTTCGACTATGTTGGTATCAATACATAGTTGAGAAATTCTGCGGTTAATGAAACTTATAAAAAGATCAAAGTGCGATTGGACTTGACTCTAGCCTATCTGATTTTAATTTGCTTTATTCTCCGGTCTTCGTTGCTTTGCCTAAACAAGAAAACGGGGGATTTTCTATGCATTTTTTCCGACATATATTTTTCTAGATTGACAATAGATTGACGGGCTTTTTTCTGCTTCGATTCATAGCCGTAATGGTCAGGGAAAACATCAAATAATTCAGAATAATTCAGGTAATCGGGGTAGGCATCCACCAGTTTTTTCAATATGTTAAAATCTTCTTGTTTGATGTCATTGCGAATTTTTGGCAATTGCGATTTTAATTTTGCAGATTCATTTTTCGACAATTTGAAATATGTAATAGTCAAAACGACGAGCAGTAAAATTCCTAGAATATAATAGGTCATATTACTAGTCTCTTGGTACAGTTTTGAATATATTTTTTTGGTGCCGAGAAAGTCGTTCTGGCTTATGAATATGACTTCGGCCTTGTCAGTTTTATTCAAGACACAGTAAAAGCCTCCTTGGGCCTTATTGTAGGTTATCTTGTATTCTTCAAATGTTTTATTGATGGTAGACACAATATTGGTCTTAGCATCGGGATAACTAATCAGCAAATTATTTTTGATATCACATTCGAAAGCCGTGTTTTCAGTTAAAACAAGCACATTGCCATTGTAATTGTCTATGCTGACGTAGTCGGGGAAGTCCATGTCCAAATTACCGTCACCGAGTTTTGTCCATTCAGATGTTTTAAAGGAAAATTTCCAATAGTCAAAAATCATTTGATGGTGTTCCGTTGGGTTTTTTTGGGTCGGCAGGATACCATATCCAGGGCCTATAAATAATTCGCCGTCTTTATATTGCCCAATGATCTTATGCCTTGGCGCTGGACTGTCGGCGTAGGCTGACTTTTGCGGGAAGATTTCTGTTTCTTTTTTGTCAAAACTAAAGTAGGTCAAAATATTTTTGAAACTGAAAAGTCCGTATCCTCCAAAGTTCATGATTTTATTGTCATGAAGAAATGAGTAACTAAAGTTTTGACTCTTAAAAGGAAATGACCGATCCAGTCTGGTGAAGCTATGGCCATCGAATGAGTAAATGACTCCGCCAGATCGATTTTTAAGATAGCCAACAGAATCTTGGTCTAGGAATTTCAATTTATTCAGGGTTAAATAATGAGGCTTAGGATATTCGGCCTTAGGCTCTGACAAACAATATATGGAGTCTTTAGATATTAGGTATGAATCTGCCCCTAGAGAGAAAAGAAAATTGACACCGTATTCAGGAACAACGATATTTTGCGCCAGAGAAGTGGCGAAATGAGACATAAAAATCACAGCTATAATAGTATGCTTCATCTACTTAATGAGTTGAATTTGTCAAAATAAAAATACCAGACAAATATAGTATTCAGTAATTGTACGTAAAATATTTTAAGGAAGATTCTACTTTCATTCAATAATTTTAAAACAAACAAAGAAATGAAAAATTTACTTTACTTATTGGCACTAATGCTTTTTACGACCTCTTGTCAAACCAGTCATTACAGTGTCGCCAAACTAAAATCGAAGTATGAGAATAAAATGTCCAAGGATCGCTATGAAAAATTCAAACTGGAAGAAAGTAACAAGGAGGTTATAGTAAAAAGGGCTCAAATGTTGACTAATATACCAATGTATTTTTCGACTACTGAAGTCCTTAAGCCCTATAGTACATTAACCATGACTACATGGGATCCAATGAATTGGAGAGTTTTAGTGCCGCCAGCAGGCATTCTCACCTTTTGGACCAAGGCTCATATCTACAATCAATCGCTTCGTCAAGCAGCCATTGCTTGTATGGAGGCTGGAGGTGATGCGGTTTTGTTTACCAATTCGCCACTTACCTTTCAAATTATCAGGTTTGATGACAGATCTAATCTCACAAAACCTGCTACTGCTCAGCCTGTGAAGGAAGTCAAAAAGAAAAAGAATAAAGTGAAGGACGGATTCAAAAATCTTAAATCCATATTCAAGAAGAAAAACTAATCGGTTTCATTTTATTAGGCCTCATTGGATTTGTATCAAGGTGATGCCAACCCGTCATGAAAGTGGCGGGTTTTTTTATTTTGTCGCACGTATTTAAGGGTCTTTTTATTACCTTGAATCTTTAAAAACCAGTCATGTCATTGATTCTTCAAACTGAAAGACTACGCCTGCGATCCATCCAAACGGCTGATTCGGCCTTCATTTTGAAACTTGTCAACACAGAAGAATGGATCCGATTTATTGGAGATAGAAACATCCATTCAATTGAACAAGCGGAGATTTATATTCAGAAAATTATTGACAACCCAAGTTTCGAATACATGGTCATTGAGCTCAAATCAATGGACACTCCTGTGGGCCTAATTACCTTTCTCAAGAGAGAGGATTACGATGCTCCCGATTTGGGATTTGCTCTTTTGCCCGCATATGTAAAATTAGGTATTGCTACAGAGGCCAGTTCGGCTTATATGAAAAAAATGGCTGTGGCCAAAGGGCACCCTAAAATCATTGCAATTACCAGAGCCGATAATGTCAAATCAATCAAGCTTCTGGAGAAATTAGGATTTGTCTTTGAGTCACTGAAGATCAATCAAGGGGATAAACTACTCAAATATGTCTTGCACCTCAATGCATAAAACCATTCCCTGTTATTTCTTTTGGTTGGGCAATGGTATTGCAATGGGGAAAAACCTTAGTGAAATACCAAGAAGAAAAGAAAAGGCGATAGCCATAAAAATGTAGTTGGATTGTTCAGTCATAATTTCTCCTGATTCAAATTGATTATGAAATGTGAATAGTAGCACTCCAAAGGATAAACAGAAGCCGCTTAAAAGACCGGCAGCGATTTTGTCAACGACATGCCTTAAGAGAAAAACTAAAGTACCAGGAACTACTAAAATAAGCAAACTTTGGTAGGGATGAAATCCGTTAAATATTTTAATGTAGATTAACAGGGTAGGTAAAGCCAAAACTTCCCAAGCTATCATGTATAGGAATGACTGAGAAAACACGACGCAAAGAGCGATGATTAAATTTATGGTTATTGTAGGCCATAGATATGGAAAGTTAGGTAAGATATCGACTGCGTAGTTTGGATGACACAAAGTAAGATACATAATTGTAGAAGAAATGAAATACGAGACACCCATGGCAAAACGGATTTTCTGTTGGCCAGCAAACGAGAGATATACCCCAATTATGATTACAATTAGCGCGTAAACATATAACATTCTAGGAGATAGTTTTTATTGTGTCCATGGAAGTTGAGCTCAGTTCTATTTGCATAACTTAAGTGATCATTTTTAGGCTAAAAAGGCTCTTTTAAAAACACAATAAAATTACTTTGACATATCATTGGTTACCCTAATTTTTAAGTAATGTTGGTAAATTGCCTATCCGATTAACTTTTTAATCTATAAATAACAATGCTATTTAAATTGATTTTATAAAGTATATTTACCCATCAAACGAATTAATTTAGCTTAATTGAAATTTGTCCTAATATTATTTAGTTTTTTTGTCAACCAAGAGCCGATGATTTTCTTACACGAAAACGGGGTTACGGTTATGTGCAGTGACCAAGCCATTGTTGGACAAAAATATACGCTCAAGGGTGTAGATTATTTGGTGGTAGACGATCAACTATTAAGGGAACTGGTTGGTTCAGGTGCACCAATGGAAAGCCTGATAACAACCCGCGTAACAGATATGAGTTATTTGTTTTACAGGCAAGCAAATTTCAATCAGAATATATCCCACTGGGACGTTTCAAACGTAAAGAACATGACTTACATGTTTGGATATAATGAAATCTTTAATGGCAATTTGAGTTCATGGGATACAGCTTCAGTAGCATTGTTCAGTGACATGTTTTTTGGGGCAGAAAGTTTCAACTCTGATGTATCCCATTGGAATGTGAGTCAGGCCACTCATTTTAACGGGATGTTTCACAATAGCAGCTTTAATAGTCCTCTAAATACTTGGGACATGTCTAGTGCCACAGATCTCAGCGGTATGTTTGATGATGCCATCTTTTTCGATCAACCCCTCGATCAATGGGATGTGTCAAACGTGACCAATATGGGCGGCATGTTTGCAGAGGCCATTGAGTTTAACCAAGATATTAGTATGTGGGAGGTCACGGAAGTTACTCAGATGAGAAATATGTTCAGAAATGCATCTTCCTTTTCTTATAATTTGTCCGACTGGACTCCAAATGTTGCTAAAATGCCTCAAGACTTTCAGTTTAATGCTTCTTTTGTGCCTCCTACCTTTAGAATGGTTATGGTCAGAAAATACTTGATATTGGCCGCTATACCACTGCTCTTCTTGTTGTTTTGGATTATCAGAACTGTACGGTCAAAAACCATAGCCGAAACGGACCCTTTTGAGGCTAGAATTATGGAAAAACTGAAAGCCGCAGCAATAACGGATAACATATTGACCAGAAATCAACTCGACGATATTTTCGAAATCTCGGATCAGTCTTTAGGGATTCAAAAAGTGAACAGGGCCAAATATATTCGGATGATTAATTCAAAACATCAGAGTTTAATCTCCCGAATCAAAGATGACAACGATAAGCGCTCGTTCATGTATGTTGTAAGAATGGTCAAGTAGTGTTAGTTCTCACCCATTGACAGCCATTTTCGATGGCTAAACAAGCCTTTATTATAATGTCAAGCCTTTTGAAAAGGCAGTTTAATCGGCGAAATTACGCTGTTTTTTTGTGAAGGTATAAAATGGCGATGGATGCGGTCAACATCAGTCCTGCAGGTAAAAAAGTGATTGCAGCATCTCCAATTTTAAAGTGCATTCCAATGGCACCCATCATCATTACAGCCATTAAACTTGCCGAGGGGACGATAGCCTTTTGGTAGACAAATCCCACGAGCAGGCCTAATGCAGCAAGAACTTTTAATCCACCGACCAAATAAACAATGGTTTCACTGAGCCCATAGGCCGCAAACTCCTCGATCATATTCGACGCTTGACCTCCTCGGTAAATTGTTTCTCTATTAAAGCGAAAAAACCACACATTGAGCACCACAGATGACACTACAAGCATGAGAATATTTTTTAAATTTTTCATTTGATTTTATTTATACTTTTTATAAAAATAAAGGAATTTATTAATAAATAAATCAAAGCAGGCAAAGACTTTTCTAAACTGTCTTGAATTGATATGCGGGTTATTAAGGCACCACACATCATCAAAGTCAGTAAACAGGAGCTTAACAAGGCAATTTTTGGACTGATAGGATGAAGTAGAAGCCCAATGCCTCCGAAGACTTGTGCCAATGCAATAAGTATTCTGAGTTCTGAAAAACCGTACCGCTCAAATTCATTGATATAAAACGGCATGAACAATGCCAAGAGGCCATATATCAGGTGAGAAACACCAGAAAATACGCGAATTATTGTTAGAATCATGTTGCGAAAGTAGGCGTATTGATTGGATTTACACCAAAATAATACGTTGAAGGATTAAAATGATTCTACTTCGGGATCGAGCTCCTCAAGAGCATTTGTGATTTGCTTCAGCGGCGCAGCATCGCCAGTCATCTCCCAACGTCCCAATGACATTGGAATATTTCCGAGGCTGGTCAAGCTGTCAAAAAAGGACTTTATAGAAAAAGATTGTCCTTTTTTCTCTTGTTCTTTGGCCACTTCGGCTAGGGCTTCCTCGAGCAAATATTTGCCTGTGATATAACTTGTGCCATACCCAGGCTGTCTCAAGTATAAATGTTGTTCAAAAATCAACAAGTCTTTTTCGGTTTTCATCCAGCCCCGAGGTGTGTATTCCGAGTGTATTTTGCCGGCCTCTTCCATAGTCATCATATTGGCGTGGGCGTACAATGAACCTAATCCCCTGGCTGCTCTTTGAGCGATGAGAATATAGACGATCTCTCTGGAACGTGGATTGTTGTCATACAGTCCAGCTTGCATAAACATTTCTTCAACCGCTGTTGCCAAGCCTTCATTCCGAGAATCAAATATGTTATAAAGTAAAGCGCTTTTGCGTATAGAATTGTCATGTGGATCATAGTCCATTTGTGCCAATTCAAACCAGTGATAGAAATGGGAGTAAAGCGGTTTAGGATCGTAATGTGCGGTAATCCAAAAAAAGTTCCGCTTGTCGGCTGGTATAAAACTGCCTAAGTGAGGGGTCAAGGCAGGACCAAAGTAATCTTTAACACTGACTATTTCATTGTCAGCTAAAAAACTGAGAAGTTCTTCGGCCGCATTTTCAGCTAACTCCTTGTATGCTTTTTCCGAGTCGGCGGCTTCCATGGGAGGAAGGTTCCTGTTGCGATGCTCTTCCAATTTCAAACTAGACCAAGCGCGGGCAAGCTCACGTTTGAGGATCATCACTTCATCGTCCCAACTCAAAGGTATCAAATGCACATTCTGCTGATACCATGTGTAGTTTTCTTTACCAATTCCCGATGGGCCTGTTTTGGCTTGACTTTCTTCAATCAGCCATTCGACAAAATCTTTCGTTGCAATCATAGCATTTTGTATGGCGGACTTAAGAGCTCTCTGTGCTGCAACTCCTGGTGCTTCGAGTAGGCTTTCTAAGTCTCTGTATTGACTTTGGTGATCTCGGATTCCAGCAATCCATAAATCGCGAGCATTGCCAGTCAGGTTTTTCTTGGCTTGTTGGTATAACCCAGGGATGATTTGAAGGCTGCCAATAATTTTATCAGAAGCCAGCTTGTCCAATGGGAATTGGTATTGCCATAACTCCAAAACCGCATGATGTGTTGGACCTTCGTGGGCAGGAACATCGCTTCGATAGGTCCATACAGATTTGTAAAATGCAGGATCTCTCTCCCAGGGTTTTAGTATTTTATAGTTGAAAATATAACCATTCATTTCTGCCCACATTATGTGCCAATCGACTTGCTGACTGGTTGGCCATTGGTCTTTAGGAAGACTCTCTAAACGCGCTTTGAGTGCCAGAAATTTAGGCCATCTGATGTCAAAACTGCTTTGAGAATAATCGGGTATTCCGTTTTGAAGTGGGGGTTTTTCAAAGGAACGCCAATCGTCAAACAACTGAACAAGTTCTGGTCTGCTTTGAGCACTGTTAGAAGGCTCCTGAGCTGATGTGCTTTGGATGAATAGCGCCATAATAGTGATGAATAAAAGGCTGTAATTTTTCATAAAAAAATATTTTAGAAATTTCTAAAGCCGATTACCGTACAATTCGAAGGGCGATGAAATATTCTACATAAAAGTAACAAATAATAACTATATTGGATAAATGAGAAAACGGTTTAATATGCGCCTTCTAATTACATTTCTTTTGATCTCTGCATTTTCGGTGAATGCCCAAAGCTTAGATTATGACACGCTCGAGAATTTAAAAATCCGAAGTATTGGACCTGCCAATATGAGTGGACGAATCACAGCTATTGACGCTCTAACCGCAAATCCGAAGGTTATTATTGTTGGCGCTGCATCAGGTGGTGTCTGGAAGTCGGAAAACGGTGGTTCGGCATGGGCTCCCATTTTTGATAATCAACCGACACAAAATATCGGCGCATTGGCCATTCAGCAAAGTAATCCAGAAGTGATTTGGGTCGGTACCGGAGAGGGCAATCCCCGGAATTCTATGAATTTGGGAATGGGGGTTTTTAAAACCACAGACGGTGGCAAAACTTGGCAGCATATGGGGTTGGAAGCTACCAAAACCATACACCGCATTTGGATTGATCCAGAGGATGATCAGACTGTTTTCGTTGGCGCTTCGGGAGATCCCTTTCAGCCAAACGAAGACCGTGGACTCTATAAAACTACTGATGGTGGGCAACACTGGAATAAGGTTTTGTTTACCAATAGCTCCTCAGGAATAGCCGATTTTGTTGTCGATCCAAACAATCCTAACAAGATGTTTGCAGCGATGTATGACCATCGAAGAACCCCATATTCTTTTGTGTCTGGCGGACCGGGCTCGGGCCTTTTTTTTAGTAGCGACAGAGGATTCTCATGGCAGATGTTAGACCCTAGTTCAGGACTTCCCGAAGGTGAATTGGGAAGGATTGGGCTGGCCATCGCGCCAAGTAACTCTAACCGCATCTATGCCAAAATTGAAGCACAGAAAAATTTGCTCTATCGCAGTGAGGACGGAGGGAAGACTTGGGCGGTCATCAATGATAACCCTAAGTTTACTAATAACAGGCCTTTTTATTTTCAAGACCTCGCTGTTGATACTGAAAACCCCGACCGTTTGTACAATATCTATCAACCACTATCAGTAAGTTACGATGGCGGTCAAAGCTTTGATCCAAAACCGATGATTCCTGCCGACGAAACCAAAGGAATCCACGCCGATTTTCACGCCATCTGGATCAATCCTAATGATGCTGAGCACTTTATTATTGGAGGGGATGGCGGCTTAGGAATAACACAAGATCACGGTAAAAGTTGGTATTTCCCAGAAAATATTCCTGTGGCCCAGTTCTATCATATTAATGTGGACTATGACACACCTTTTAATGTGTATGGCGGAATGCAAGACAATGGAAATTGGTCTGGACCTGCCTATACCTGGAAGCGGGGAGGAATTCGTACTTTGTATTGGCAGTATTTGGTGGGTGGAGATGGATTCTACATCTCCCCTGATAAAGATAATTCGAGATTTGGGTTTGGAACTTCTCAAAATGGTGACTTGTACCGGTACGATAAAGTGAGTGGCTATTACCAGAGCGTTTCACCTCAGCCCTCCGACGTTGACACGCCCTTGCGTTTCAATTGGAATGCTGGATTTGCTCGAGATCCCCACGATGACAATTTGGTTTATTACGGCTCGCAGTTTGTGCATAAATCAGTTGACAAAGGAGCCAATTGGACTGTCATTTCTCCAGACTTGTCCACCAATAATCCCGACCATCAGAAGGGAGATTATGGCGGATTGACTCTGGACATTTCTGGAGCTGAAAATTACAATAGCATTCTAGCCATTGCTCCAAGTTATTTGAATAGGGAAATTCTATGGGTCGGAACCGACGATGGTCAGCTTCAGTTGACCCAAGACGGGGGCAAGAATTGGAAAAATTTGACAGCCAATATTATAGACTTGCCAAAGGATGCTTGGATTGCTCGGATACATGCCTCGCGTTACAATGAACAAACAGCGTGGTTAGTGGTCAATAATTACCGTCAAGGAGATTATGCGCCCTATTTGTTTAGAACAGATGACTTTGGAGAGCATTGGCACAGGGTGGTTGGTGACCAAGATGTAAAAGGCTATGCGTTGTCCTTTATTCAAGATCCTGTCGAACCTAATCTGTTGTTTTTGGGAACTGAAAACGGCCTTTGGATGAGTTTAAATCAGGGCGACGATTGGACCCAAGTAAAAAACGGATTTCCAAGTGTTTCAACTATGGATTTGGTCATTCAAGAAAAAGAATCGGCTTTAGTAATAGGGACATTTGGCCGAGCCATTTGGGTCCTAGACGATTTGTTAAGTTTGAGACATCTCATGGCCAATAAACCGGCACAAAACATAACTGCCTTGCCAATGAATGAAGTAGTCCAAGTTAAGGGCCTTTTTATTGCGCCTCCGGGCAACATATGGACTGGTTTTCACACCACCTTCGAGGGTGAAAACAGGGTGTTCCAGAAAGCTCAATTACCGGTATTTCTCGCCAACAAACCTCAAGAGAATGATTCAATTACAGTCGCAATTGAAGATGCTAAAGGACAGTTGGTCAATACCATTTCAGGAACGAATCTTAAAAAAGGCTTAAACTATCTGCTGTGGAACTTGGATGAAAAACCCACCTATCTTCCTGGATCGTGGGTGCATGAAGAATCTCGCGGCATTCCAGTTCTTCCTGGGGTCTATACGCTCAAATACCAATACCAAAATGATATCAGTTCGAACATTGTTGAGGTTGTTGCTGACCCCCGATTTGATATCGACCATGAGGTAGATTTGGAATTGTATCGCTACCAGAAGGCCGTGAATGGTCAGGTAGTGAAACTGTCTCTATTGTTGAAAAAGACCCAAGAATGGCAGAAGGAATTGACCGAGAAATTCAAAGGGTTTGAACAACGATCATCGGGAAATCAAAAAGAATTAGTAAAATTAAAAAATTTAGAGAAGGAACTAGTGGCCCTCAATCTTTTGGCCTTAGACAAACCTGGTGATCGTCAAGTTGGAGCTTGGCAGAGTTCAAGAATCACAGCCTATTACGCTGTAGAGCAGGCGCTCAAGGCCAGTTCATCACGCGTGACCATTCCTTCCGCTCAGGATTGGAACAGGGTTAGGCTTGCGGTGGAGTTGGTGGAGGAATTCGAAAGAGCAGTATCTCTATTTGAGCGCAAAACATGGGTTAAATTCAAGAAATAACTCAAATAATAGTTGATGATTTTAGGAATCGAGAATGGCCTCTGCTTCGATCTCTACCAAATAACCATCGCCAACAAGTTTGGCTTGAACAAGGGTATTGGCGGGATCGATGCTTTTAAATCTGTGGCCATGGGCACGAGCCACGCTTTCCCAGTCATTAATATCGTTCACAAATACACGCGTTCTTACGACATCTTTTAAGGTTCCGCCCAAGGATTCGATGGCAGCTTCGATTTTATCAATCACAAAATGTGTTTGAGCCTCTGCGTCGTTACCACCTACCAATAAATGACCATGAGTTGCTGTGGTTCCAGACACTAAAATACGGTTGTCTTTTTTTACTGCTCGAGAATAGCCAGCAAAACCCTCCCAAACTGTTCCGCTATACACTTGTTCCCGTCGATTGGATATCTGTATAGGTTTGTAAACTTTTGGAATGCGCTCCAAATGATGGCTGAGGTCTCCTGAAGCGGTCAAAAATGGTGGCTTGCGATATTCGTCTCCGCAATTTCCAGGAACTGGCGATAGATCGGAAATGGCTTCTTCGATGGATATCAAATCAGAGTGTTCCAGATGCAGGTCCAGAAGCTTTTGATGATCAGTGATATGCGCGTTTTCACCCAATCTTGCGCCTACAATGACAGCGGCGACATTCTCGTTTTCGAGAACAAATCGGCTGGCTATATTGGCAATGGAGGTCTTGTGTTTTAGGGCAACTTGTTGCATGGCACTGAGAAGGTTTTGAAATTTTGCCCATCCACCTGTGGCATCGATAAAACGTTTGTACTTCATTTGAGACCATGTCTTCAATTGTCCTGAGGTAGGTTCATCCTGACCTAGCCAGCGGTTGGATAGAAATCCTCCAGCCAATGTGCCATAGGCTAGGAGCTTAACCCCATATTGTTCGCAAACTTCACTCATAGGGCCAAGTGCACGACGATCTATTGCAGAATGGGATATTTGATTACTCACTATTGGAATACCGTGGGCGAGTGCAATTCTCAGATGATGTGCGTCGAAATTGGTCACCCCAATGTGTTGAATTAGACCTTCTTCTTGGAGCTCTTTAAGAAAAATTAAGGCATCTAACCAACTGGGGTCGGCGTAGTGCCAAGCATGAAACTGCATCATATCTATTGTAGATTGTTGCATGCGATCTAGGGCAGTTTGAATGGCTTTCCTGACATCATTTCTGTCAATACAACCGGGCTTTGGAACCCACTTTGTAAACAAGTTTATGACCGAATTTTCGGGATGATTATTTTTACACAATCCAGCAATAATCTCACTCGACCCATAGTGGTCGGCCATGTCGAAAGTAGTAAATCCAGCATCAATATAGTGCTTCATATAAACAGCCATTTGGCTGGGGTCCAACTGTTGGTCTTCTTTTTCCATATCGGCAATTTGCCACAGACCGATGAGTAATCGGGGGACGGAAAGATGGGGTGACAGTGCTACTTGTTTTTTCATATTATTCGGCTGGTAAGTGTTTAAATAGATTTGTCATTGAGTTATGGCTTTGTTTCAATTTATGCCACTTAAAAAGAAATACTAAACTGCCCATACCCATGACGATGAGCCAAACGTAGGTGGAATGAAAGTACCATTCTGTAACATTACTACTCAAATCTTTATATAAATGTATGGCTAAAAAACCACTTAAAAAAAACACCCCTGCCCATCCAATAAAAAGCTGCAGCCCGCTGTTTTTTAAAATTTTGATGTTTTGGGCGAGCGATGGATTATAGCGATTAATAGTCAGCAAGGTGATGCTCATCAGTAAAAAGTTGACCAACATTGAAGTCACCATAATATCTATGCCAAGAAAAAAATCACCTGCAAAATGCGACCCTAATACACCAACGCTAGACATAAATCCAGCAACAATCAGGGCTATATATGGCGTTTTATTCTTGACGTGAACAGCTGTAATCCTAACGGGGAATATGCCATCTTTTGCCCAAGCAAACATCAGGCGTGAGACCGAAAGCAACATGGCTGGCAGGTCATTAATCAGAGCTATAGCCGCTCCAAAAAGAATGATGATATCAAGGCCACTGGGCAGTATAAGACTGAGAAGTCCCGGTGCTGTGATGTCCTTTTGTAAGGCTTGTTCGGCCACATAGCTCCAAGGGACAATATTATAGACAGAAGCGGTAAAAAGAAAGTAAAATAGCCCCACTCCAAGAATGGTTATAAGAATGGCTAAAGGTAAATTTCGTGTCGGATTTTTGGCCTCACTTCCCGTTTGGGCAATGGCATCAAATCCTATAAAACTTGAGAACAATATGGCAGCAGCGGACAAAAATACATACCAATCAAAATCAGGATCAGGGGCCAATTGGTAAACCCTATTTTCTTTGGCTTGGAGGGCAGTCATAAAGTCAGAGGTGTCATAGAAGAGCCCAGATAAAATTACAATACTTCCCAAACAAAAAATGACAATGACCATAGGAATGAGCAGTTTGGTATAGGCCTTGACTCCTTTTATATTCAAGTAAACAAAGCTCCAAATTAGACTCAACCCTAGGCCCACTCTGATCCAAGGCCGATCGAGTAAGTCGGAAATCCAAAAGAATTCTGCGCTATAGGCAATGTCTCTTAGGAATGGTATTGAAATATAGGCAATGACTCCAATGACTATAGAAAGTCCAAACCATTGAGAAAAGCTCGCTACAAAGCCCAAATAGGGATTGAGCCCTCTGCTGGCATATAAATAACTACCACCCGCCCGAGGCATGGCCGAGGAGAGCATGGCATAGGCCAAGCCAGCGAATAGAGCGGGAATGGCTGCAAATGCAAATGCCCAAAGTACATAGGGACCAACGGCAGGTGCGCTGCGATGAATCATAAATGGCACCACATTAATAGATGCCCCAACCATAGACGAAACGCCAGTTGCTATAATAGCAATTAAACTCATTTGCCTGCTCAATTTAGCCCTTATTTCCATAGCCGATAAAGCTAAGCATCGCTTCTGGGGAAAAAAAATTTGACTTGAGAAAAATAATTATTGGGGTGAATTGAGATAAAACAAATGGGGTAAATCAAAACATATTTTGGAACTAAAAAGTAACTATACTATCTTCTTCCTGAGAAAAGATTTTTGAACCTATTAAAAAAAGAGGGTCTTCTCACAGCTTTACCATCTCCTTTTTGCTGACCTTTTTCGTATAGTCTTTTGGAAATGCCTGTTCTTTCGTACTCTTCGTGTTTTAACATTTCTTTCATTTCACCTTGATCGTATTTGTCGAATGGCGTTGGATCATCGACTTCTTTCTTTTTATTGTGCAAAGTGAAAATTTTATGGTAATTCTTATACACTACCATATTTTTTCCGGGACCTCTCATGGACTTAAAAATAATGCCATCATATCCATCCATTCGTGCCGCCTTTTCAATCATCTTTGGGGTGTTTTTGGCTATTGCTGTAAGACCTTTGCGTGTTGTGTCAAGAATGTTGCTGTTTTTAAGCTCGACACTGTATTTTAATACATTCGTGGGCTTGAGTAGCTCAGCGTTTTTATAGGCCCTTTGTTTATCTTTTTCTGTTCCTTCTTGCTTTTTATAGGCACTTTTCTTTAAATCAAACCTATGTTCATGCAGTTCCATGGCGCCAGTAGACACACTCTCTGCGACAAACCCTCTTGTTATTGCTAACAAAATGGCCCCATCACCTTGTATTCCAATGGTAGTTGCCCCTTGGTCGCCAGGAGCTAAGAAGTTTAAAATAACCCAATTGCCAGCACTTTTGCAGACCGATAAATGTATGTGTTTAATGGGTGGTGAAATCACAATTGCTGACGCGGGTCAAACTAAGGTCAATGCAACTTAATGTTTTTTTGAGTTTAAATCGTGTTTAAAATCAGTCTCTCTTTCCAACGATTTTTTATAGTCTATTTCAAAAAGCATTTCATTTTTGCGACGCAAAAATCGGAAGGGAGAATGATAAACCAACAAAAGCGGTTTGCCTATGGTTTTCAGTTGATGCCGCGCAGCCAATGCAATTAACTTTTCAGTCTGGATTCTTTTGGACCTTTCTCTGGCATAACCCCCAAAGCGGATGGCTAAAAAATAGCCTGCCTTGGACTCATGCAACCTAACGCCTGATGATTCGGGTTTGGGGGCGTTTTTGGAGTTAAATGATTGAGGCAAAACAAACTCCATAATATCTTGACCCTTAAAGTTTTTCATATAAACTGGTGTGGTCATGGCTATTTTTGTCTTGCCCTCATTATTACCTGAAATGTAGCCAAACAGAGCGTTAAAATTATTGTCCGATTGAATTTTCATCACTGGGGGATAATAGCGAACTTCAAAACCCTCTATCGCTTCAATCACACTGTATTGTTGTGTTTCATATTGCTGTCCCATGACATTTGAAATAACTATTAAAGTACTGAGTAGCATGATGTATCGAAATCTCATCTTGACATTTAAACGGTAAACTTACCATTTTTAACTACTTCAATAGTATGGTGCAGGACTAATTTATAGCTAAAGATCACATTTTAAGACATTAATACCCTATATTTGAGTAAAATTGCTTCATCTCTTGTTGGACCTATCGCTTCATTTTATGGGTAAAACAGCTTCATACCTGGCGTATTAAACTGAATAATAATGAGTAAGACCTTGCGACTATTTGACGCTCTTTTTGGGCGGATCTTTTCAGAAGCCAACCAAAAATTGATAGAAAGATTTACTCTTTGGCTGTCGCTATTGGGGTTCGTAATTCACTTGTTGCTTATATACTCTAAAAAATTTGAGCTATTCCATTTCTTGCTAGAGTCACAGTTGTTAGACGACCCCATCTCTGCTATTTACACGCCATTTTCTATCATATTGATCTACGAAATTTACCTATTGATCGTCTATTTGCCCCGCTCATTCACAACTGCGGTATCCAAACAATTTGAGATTATTTCTTTGATCCTCATCCGTCGGATCTTTGGGGATATTCCTAAAGTTGACTTGGATGTCAATTGGCTCGAAGAGTCGGCCAACCGACAGTTGATCTACGATCTGACAGGTGTTTTGTTGCTCTATTTTTTAATTTATTTGTTTAATCATTATCAAAAAAAACTACCTAAAATGCCGGTAGACGATCGATTAAAGCGCTTTGTGAGTTCCAAAAAAGCCATCAGTTTAGTTTTACTGCCAGTGCTGATTTTCACCTCCATTTATAGTGCATTCAATTGGTTGAGCACCTTATTTGGTGCGCCTCAAGACACTACTGTTATTCTTCCCGATATCAACGCCGTTTTTTACAATGAGTTCTTTACCATTCTAATTTTGGCTGATGTGTTTATTTTGCTGCTCTCTTTTCAATACACCGAACGTTATAGTCAGCTCGTTAGAAATACAGGTTTTGTTATTTGTACAATTTTGATTCGATTGTCCTTTGGAACCACTGGACTCGCCAATGTGCTTTTGATTGTTTCAAGCGTTTTGTTTGGACTCACCATCCTAAGAATTTATAATGCAATTGAAACCAAGCGTTAGGAAATTCTGATAGATGATGCCATATCTGGTTTAACCCAATAACTGTTACTAATTGCTGAAACACTTACGTTTATTTTAAAATCCATGACAACGACACCTAGCTTTAAATCTAACAATTCTAAATGGAGACCAATTATTTTGCTAATTGTAATAATGATAGCGAGTGATGCCGTTGGTCAAACCTATATCAAGGGTAACGCCATGTCTACTCTTCTGGGTTTGCCAGGCATTGGTATTGAAAAGGGGATTGGGGAATATGCTACTATTCAATTTGACGTGATGGGGTCGCCATGGCGGTCCATTCAAAACAAACCTAAACAATTTGTTGTCGCAATTTTTGAATACCGACACCATTTTAAGGCCAAATTCAATGGCTTTTATGTTGGGGCTAACATGGGTGGAACGGCCTTTAATATTCAAAAATGGAATTATATCAATTCAGATCAATATCAAAAGGGTTTTGGGTTTGTTGTTGGTGCAACGATTGGCTATCAAGCCCCCATTAATGAAAAATTTGTCCTCGATTGTTTTGTGGGTGGTGGTTCCCATCAGGGTTTTTACAAGGGCTATTATATTAGTACCGGGGAAAGATACGATGGCGCAAAAAATTACAATAAAAGTGGGGAGTGGTTTCCTTATAGGGCTGGAGTTATGGTGTCCTACAAATTGTTCTAGCATGCAATAATTTACATTAAATAAAAAGTCTTAAATACTTGATTTATAGTTTTTAAAAATATATTTTTTTCTTGTTATCTAAATAGCATTTATTTAAAGTAAAAATTTAAATCTGTGTCAATAAAAAAGCCCATCGCATGATGGGCTTACTGTTTGCGTCAGTTGAAGATTATAATACCAAACCATCAAGCAGTTCCACCAAAGCAGGGTTAGAAGGACGCGGAGCGTCTGCGCTAACAATATTGCCCTCTGGATCAACCAAAATAAAACGAGGAATTCCGTCTATGGCATAATCGGTAATGATGCTAGACTTCCAATCGCCATCGGCGTATAGTTGAATGCCACCCAATTCTTTATCGGCAATGAACGTTTTCCACTTTTCAAAGTCGTCCAACCGGTCAATGGAAACGCTGACAAATTGAATATTAGCATCGTGGTATTTTTTTTCTACTTCTTTCAAATAGGGAATTTCTCTGATACAGGGGCCGCACCAAGTGGCCCAAATATCGAAGTAAAGATACTTCCCGGCCAAATCTTCCATAGTAGTTTTTCCGCCCGCATAATTGATGTAATTAAACTTGGGGGCAGGTTCACCTCTAAACAGTTTGCTAATCCTGTTGTATTTTTCAGTTAATGCGGCTTTATCCTCCTCATTGCTAGAAATTTCCATTACGCCGCTATAAATCTCTTTGACCCCTTCATAGGACGGTGATAAATAACCTCCCAGTGACTTGGCCAGGCCGTTACGGATATTTTCGCTTTTCAGGGCTTTTATGCGGTTAATGACTGAAGTAAGCGTATCTGGATAGGCCATCAAGGTATTGTAATCCATAATTTCTGCAGCAACAAGGCTCTGATAACTGGCAAAGATTCTATAATCCGAATCGTTGTCCACGTCCAAATCCTCTAGGGGCTGAGTAACAAAATCTTGTGCTTTGAAATTAGGATTTTCGGCGTAATAGGCATGTGAGGATTCGTAATATTTCAACATACCCAAAAATTCATAATTCAAATTCTTAGTTTCTAATCGAACAAAATCAGGATCGGTAGTTTTTAATTCCTCCAATAGGACTAAACATGCCTTTTTAATTTCCTCATTTTTTTTGACATAAGTAGCGTCATCTGATAAATAAAGGCTCTTATAATCGCCAGTCAGTTGTTCTTTCTCTAAATATTTCTTAGCCAAATAATTGTTTGCAGCAGCTCCAGTTCCGGTGTAGGCAATACTTTCGTCATATTGAGCGGTGTTTAATGCCAAGTGAAGACTATCCCCAGGGCTAAGGAAAACTGTAGTCATTTCTGCATGAGAAAATGAATAGTAACCTTGGTCTACACGAAGTGTATCGCTAAAAGTGCCGTCTGCGTTAACAGTTAATTCATGTGAAAAATCCTTCCCAGAGACAAAGGCTTTTTCTCCTCTTGGATTTTCTATAACTCCAGAAAAGAGCACATATTTTGGAGAGGTTTCCGTATTACAACCTAATAAAAGCGCAATAAAACTTAACGTTAAAAGGGATTTGAAATGAGTCATAATATAAATAATGATTGATAGTTTCGGGAACCAAAATACAATAAAACATACAATTATTATCGTTTTGAATAATATAGTCTAGAACAACTTGAAAAATCGATATTCTTTTCGCTTATTTTTTGAGGAAATGAAAGCCCGATCTTTTTGTCCAAACGGACACTTTTCCCTAAATTCGCAGTCATATGTTAAACAGTAAACGAGGCCTTAGTGTTTTTTTATTAGCGGTTTTTCTTTTTTCGTTTTCAATAGAATATGTCGACCAAAACCTGGATGATGTAATTGTTCTTACAACGGATGCAGAGAAGGATATAGAAAAAGACACCTTTGATTTTGAATATCAATTTTCGACTGATGGCATGCAGTTCAATTTGAATACTATTGTTGATAATTCTTTGACCCTGTCAGAACCGGAGCACCTATCCAGTGGGTTTCTGAATATTGTTTTTTCACCACCTGAAGTTTGAATTCTGAATTTTAGCGGAACAACCTTTCCAATTTTCATTGGAGTTATTACAATTACACAAACTTAAAGATTTAGTAGGATGAAGCATTTATTTAAACATTTTAAAGGTGATTTTTTTGGAGGAATAACGGCGGGAATAGTGGCTTTGCCATTGGCTCTTGCTTTTGGAGTTTCCTCAGGATTGGGGCCTGATGCGGGCTTATATGGCGCTATTTTTATTGGCATATTCGCTGCTATTTTTGGCGGTACACCAACACAAATTAGCGGACCAACCGCTCCAATGACGGCCGTGAGTTTGGTGGTTATTTCGGGAATAATTGCAGCCAATGATGGGGATATGGCCGTGGCACTTCCCGCTATTTTGGCTGTCTTTTTTCTGTCGGGATTGATACAAATTATTCTTGGAATCATTCAAATAGGAAAATACATTCGCTATATTCCATATCCCGTTGTATCTGGTTTTATGACTGCTATCGGGGTTATTATTATCGCAACCCAATTACTGCCTGTATTGGGCTACTACCCAAAGGAGGACACGACTTATGTCAGTTCTTTTAAAGTACAAGCCGAGGAAGTGCTTCTCGAAAAAATTCTCAAGGATGAGGCTGGGGAAGGCTATTTGGTTTTGGAAGATTTTTCCGAAACTGAAAAAAGAGCACAGAAAATTACAACTGCAGATATTACGAGTGAAGCCCAATTATTGGCGGCAAACAAGGCAAAATCGGTCTATGGATCCCTAAGTGCTTTACCTAGAGCCTTCAATAATATGAATGTCCTAGAATTGAGCTTGGCACTGCTAACCATAATCATTATCTATGGGTTCAAGCGAATAACCACGGCCGTCCCTAGCACACTGATTGCCCTTTTTGTGGTGTCTGGAGGTGCTATTTTGTTGGGGCTCGATTATAAACCAATCCCTCAAATTCCTGAAGGTTTCCCAACACCCCGTTGGGAAATATTTACGCAATTTGATTTGGCCAGATTGTCGCCCTATTTTCTAACAGCGGTGTCGTTGGCGCTATTAGGCTGTATAGATTCCCTTTTAACTTCCGTTGTTGCCGATAATATGACCAAAACCAGACACAATCCAAACAAAGAATTGGTTGGCCAAGGTATTGGAAACGCTATAGCTGCATTTTTTGGAGGTATCCCAGGAGCTGGAGCAACGATACGAACAGTTGTCAATATAAATGCTGGTGGCAAAACCCGATTATCAGGGGTCATTGCCGGTTTGCTTCTGCTTGTGATTCTGTTATCCCTTGGCCCTATTGCTTCTCAAATACCAGCGGCAGTTTTAGCTGGAATCCTTGTTACAGTGGGTATTGGGGTGATGGATTACAAAGGATTGAGAGCTATCCGTAATATGCAAAAGAGCGAGGTATTTGTTATGTTATTGGTTCTTGTGTTATCAGTTTTCTGGGATCTTGTAAGTGCTGTAGGGCTGGGACTCATTTTAGCTGCTTTGATTTTCATGAAGAAAATTGGTGACGTCACCGCCTCTCAAGCGGCTATAGAACCTCTTGATCATCCCAATAATGAATTTTGGGACGATGAAAAATCCTATCTGAAGGAGATGAGAGGACATGTATTTGTCAAACATCTCAACGGCCCGGTATTTTTCGGATCGACCTCTGAACTCAAACAAATGACAGCTCAAATTCCACAGGAGGCCAGAGAAGTGATTATCCGAATGGACAAAGTGCCGTATATCGATCAGACAGGTCTTTACACCTTAGAGGATATTATTTTAGATCTCAACCAAAAGAACATTGGCGTTTCTTTTGTTGGCCTCAACAATCAACCTTCGGTCCTTTAGAG